>Ga0209444_10000196_pt1 | contig 33008 bp, 25 predicted proteins | sample LauGreFaBDMM15DN_2_FD_188215 | JGI IMG/M metagenome (GOLD analysis project Ga0209444, IMG submission 188215) | Freshwater lake microbial communities from Lake Michigan, USA - Fa13.BD.MM15.DN (SPAdes) (version 2) | ecosystem: Environmental > Aquatic > Freshwater > Lake | place: Lake Michigan... | reverse complement strand
GCTTTCAACCTTGCGCCACTCCAAGCGCTTCTTGAGCACTAGTAGATTTCCTAAATCACCATTGAGGTTTAGATGTGTTGGGGAGATAGCTCCAAGGCGGATTACTTTAGACACGGTTCACGTCCTCTGGGTCTGTGAAGCCCTTGTATCTTCGAAGTCGACGCATTGCGTCAGCACTGTACAAAACCGTCTTTATACCAACACTAGGTTTAGGCAAGGATAGGAAGTCGTCTATGGCTTTGAAGTAATCAGCTTCAACGCGTTCGACCACTACACCGTTGTATTTGAGGGCTAGTGCCGCATCCGCGTAGTTGAATCCACTAACGATAGAGACATGCTGTAATTTCTTGAAGCCAACTGTCCAAAGCCAGGACGGATCATGAACATCTCTACCCACGGCAACAAACACCTGATCTGGTTTGCCTTGAATGTTATCTAGGTTTAGCTGGAAGCTAGCAGGATTCTGAACAAGAATGAATTCGACCTGTTCGCCGTCAATCTCTCTGACCTCTCCACGGGAAAAGACCGGAGGCATTTCGTCTAGAACTTTTGCAGAGAGCTTCAGATCGAATCGCTCACCCAGAATTTCTTTAGCAGTAGCAAGCGCTGCAATTGCGTCTAGCGCGAAGTGTGCTCCCCTACTAGGAAGTTGGAATGAAACCTCTTCGCCTTCGACCTGAACTTTTACCTGACGGTCGTTCTGAGAAATCAGGGTTACAGAACTCGAGGGCCTTTGAAGCGAGTCGACATATGTTGGTGCATATTGCAGGTCAACTGTCGCTTGTGCTTCATCGGAAAATCCGAACCATTCCACGTCGGAGGCTTTATCTGCTGCTTTAGCAATAAGTAGGCAGTTCTGGTCATCCGCGTTGAGCAATACTGTTCCAGTTGTTCGCTTGGCAACGTCTGTAAGTGTCTCTCTAACTAATGCAGGGTCAACGAAACGGTCCAACTGATCTTCTAGGACATTGAGAATTACCGAAGTAGTTGGCTTTACTTTTCTAGCTACGCTCGCAGCATGAGCTTCGTCCATCTCAAGGATTGCGATACTGCCTGGGACTTTGCCGAAAAAGTTACCTGTTCTGACTATTGTGCTGAAGAATCCCTGTTCGATGTTTGCAGTTGACGGATTCGTAAATACTTCGATGCCGTGTACTCGAACTATGCCAACAACCATCTTTGTTGTTGTGGACTTACCTGCAGTTCCAGTAATCGCAACGTAGCCCTGAGGGAAAGAGTTGAGAGTTTTGTATACGAGGTTCGGAGCTAACCTGCTCACGACAAGGCCTGGTAAAGCAGAGCCACCACCTGGTCTAACTGACCTGACGGCAAATCTAATCAGACGACCGATGAGAAGTGCTGGCAAGTAGCGCACGAATTAGTTCTCTTTAATAAAGTCTCTGAGCCACTGAGCTCTTGAAGGGTGCTTTAGCTTAGACATGGTCTTTGCTTCGATCTGTCTGATGCGCTCACGAGTAACACCGTGTTCTTCACCAATCTGATCAAGGGTCTTCATGACACCATCACCGATACCGTAACGACTTCTGATAACAGCCGCTTCGCGAGGTGTGAGGGTATCTAGAAGACGTTCAATTTCACGCTGCATGATTCTAAAGGCAACTGCATCAGCAGGCTGAACAGCTTCAGTGTCTTCGATTAGGTCACCGAACTCTGAATCGCCATCTTCTCCAAGAGGAGTTGAAAGTGAGATTGGTTCACGACCATACTTTTGAACTTCAACTACCTTCTCAGGTGTCATGTCTAGTTCACGAGCAAGTTCTTCAGGGGTTGGTTCGCGACCGAGGTCCTGAAGCAATTGCCTCTGAACACGTGAAAGCTTGTTTATAACTTCAACCATGTGAACAGGAATACGAATAGTTCTTGCTTGGTCTGCCATCGCACGAGTGATAGCTTGACGAATCCACCAGGTTGCATAAGTTGAGAACTTGTATCCCTTTGTGTAGTCAAACTTTTCAACTGCACGAATTAGACCTAAGTTACCTTCTTGAATTAGATCAAGGAACTGCATTCCTCGACCGGTGTATCGCTTAGCAAGAGACACAACAAGTCTTAGGTTTGCTTCTAGAAGGTGGCTCTTAGCACGCTGACCGTCTTTGACAACCCACTTGAGGTCACGAGCCATGTCGCGACTTAGTTTCTTATCTGTTGCAAGTTTCTCTTCAGCAAACAGACCGGCTTCAATTCGCTTCGCTAGCTCAACTTCAAGTTCTGCGTTTAGAAGTGCAACCTTACCGATTTGCTTTAGGTAGTCCTTAACCGGGTCAGCGGTAGCACCAGTTATGGTGGTTGTCTGAACTGGGATGTCGTCATCTTCTTTGCTCGACAGAATCAATGCACCTTCAGGAACTACTGGCGCATCATCTTCGTCTTCCACTTCAGGTTCAGGTGTTACCTCTTCAACAGCGGCAACGATGACATCTACAGCTGCTTCGTTTAGAAGTTCCTCAGGGTCAATATCATCTTCTTCATCAATTTCTACGCCATCTTCTGAAGAAGCCTTGGTTGCCTTGATCTTCTTTACTGGAGCAACCTTGCCCTTTGCTTCAGGTTTTGCAGGAGCGACTTTGGTTGGCTTCTTAGCAACAACTTTTGGCTCAGCCTTCTTTGCTGGCTTGACAGCAACCTTGGTCGCGGCCTTAGCAACAGGCTTTACAGCAGGCTTGACTGCCTTCTTGGTCTCAACTTTTGCTGCAGCCTTTGCAGGCTTTGAAGCAACCTTTGTTACAGGCTTAGCACTCGCTTTAGCGGCTGGCTTTGTGGCTTTGACTGATGCCTTAGCAGCTGGCTTTGCGATGATCTTCTTAGCTGGAGTTGCAGGCTTAATTGTTTTTCCTTTAGTGGCCAAAGACTTTTTGGCAGGTACGGCAGTCTTACTGCCCTTAGCGGCAGGTTTAGAAACTGGCTTGGCAGTTTCCTTTTTCGGTTTAGTAGCCATGTGGCCCTTCGCTTCAATTGGGATGACCTATCCCAAAATCCGAGCATTACGAAGACCCATGTCAAATCCGTAAGGCTTGACTGGGTCTTGATGCAATTATGCCACTACTTAGCCCAAATGAAGTTCAAGTGAACAAAAGGCGTGGCACTGGTCAAGTACCTAAACCAATGGCTAATTGGAACTATTCCCCGAAACTGTAGGCATTTGCAGGTGTTTGCGTCTTTCTAGAATGAAAAAGGCTATTCCAACAGCAACAACTAGCAATTGGCTGGCGAAACCCCACCTAAAGGCATCTATGGTGTAGCGCTCAACTGAGCCTGTTGTTGCCTGAACGATGTCAATAACGAGTCCAGTCAAATACATCATCACGAAACTAGCTAGGAAGCCACCAACGTTAGCGAACCCATTTGCAGATCCTAGTCGGTCCTTCGAAACGATGTCCTTGGTGAAATCAAACGCAATCATGGATGCCGGTCCTCCAATTGAAATAAGGAGGAAAAAGACCAGTAATAGAGGACTCGTAATCTGGCCAGGGATTGAAACGATGATGAGCCAGGTAAGAGTTGTCAGCCCAACAACTAGGTAAACGATGAGAGCTCGCTTCTCCGGGTGCCTAGCGCAGATTCTTCCAATTATTGGACCAGTAAGTAATCCGAAGATGACCATGGAGGTCAAAGTCAGAGCAGCAAAGTCATGTGTCTGTTTCTCTGCTGTTACTAGGAATGGAACAGCCCAAAGTAATGACACTGAAGTAGTGGTTGGTTGAGAAACAAAATGAGTCCAGAACGCCATTCGTATTCCTGGGTTCTTGATGTTCTCAACCAGTTGATTAGAGGCAATCTTGAGACTGGCTGTCTTCGTTTTCACATGCGCATGGTTTGAATCATCATCGGAAGTGAATGCGATAAGGAGAATGACGACTACCAAGCTCACTATTGAAATGAATGAGAAGGCTGAAGTCCACCCAGTTCTCTCAAGTAAGAACCAGAAAGGGACTGCCGAAAGGAATTGACCTAGTTGACCAACAGTGGAAACATTCTGTTGCATGCTTGAGGCTTTGGCTCCGTGGTACCAACCATTAACCATGCGAATCATGGAAATGAAAGTGAAGCTATCCCCCATGCCTACGAGCATGCGTCCAACTATTGCTGTTCCGAGGTTCGGAGCTAGTGCAACTGTGAATGAACCTGCCGCCATAATCAAAGCTCCAACGATAAGTAGTCGCTTTGCTCCAAACCGATCGAGCAAGATACCGACAGGAATCTGCATACCTGCGTAGACAACGAGTTGGAAAACAGCAAGTGTTGCTAACTGTTGAGCGTTTGTATCAAAACGCTCGCTAGCGATTAATGTTGCAACTCCCAAACTCGAACGTTGGGTAACCGCAATTAGATATGCAAGTCCTGCAATTGCAAGAACTAGCTTCGGGGATCGACTCAGTCTTGGTCCTCGTCGTTCTCAAGTTTGTTCTTCTGGTGGCTGGCTAGGTATCCCTCGAGTTCAGCTGCAATTTCGTCAGCGTCAGGAAGGTCTCGTTCTGGAGACTTGACTGCACCCATTCCTGAACCGGTTCGTTCACTCTTGAAACTGGTTTCCAAATTAGCGACCATGCCAGCTAGATCAGAGTTCTCTTCCATCTGCTTAGAAAGTCTTCTGACGAAAGCAACGCCTTCATCTCTTAGGTCATCAGTTGGGAAAACCAAACCTAGGTGACCACTGATTAGTTCCAATCCTGATACCGCAGCTTGTGGGTACTCCGAGTCAGATAGATAGTGAGGTACAAGTAATACAAAGCCGGTAGTAGGAATCTCGGCCTGAGACAAGCGATATTCCAACAGATGCATGATGTTACCTGGCACCTGAGTTCTAGGCTTCCACTCTGAGAACTTTGCAATGACATCACTTTGGTTTCCAGAAACAGTTACCCCAACTGGACGAGTGTGTGGGATTGGGAATGGGATGGCATGTAGCCAAGTCAAATCCCTAATCGCGAAGTAGGCAAACAGAGTCTCGATTGATGCGGTGAATGATTCCCACTTGAAATCGGGCTCATAGCCATTCAAGAAGAGGAACTGGTTGCCTACTTCATCCTTTACCAAGTGCATAGACAAACTTGCTGGCTGGTAATCCTCGATGTGGTCTTGCTCAAAATACATCACCGGTCTGCGGGATCTGTAATCAAGTAGCTCATCGTTATTGAATACAGCAATTGTTGTGTATTCAAGGTTTCCAAGAATGTGCTCAGCGACCTGTTGCATAGCAGAACCTGCGTCGGTGAATCCTGAGATTGCAGCCAGCAGATGCAACCCTTCAGGGACTTGAACGTCCGAGTTCACTAGGGTGAAGAGCTGGTTCTGCTGTGGCATAACATCATTCTACTTTCGACTAAGTAGCATGGTTCGTATGACTTCTCTATCAATCAAAATCAGCCCTAAGCCAGTTGCTGGCTCAATCACAATTTTCGCCGTCGGCTCAGAGAATGAAAGCGCATCATTTCTAGGTTCTGCAAAAGGCAACCCGCTTCTAAAGGATGTAAACCTCAAAGCGCTCAACTTCGCAGGTAGTTCAGAAGCCACAACCAGACTTAGCTTTGGCAAAGAAACAGTAGGACTCATTGGTGTTGGCAAGGGCATCACATCTGCAAACCAAGCCCGCGAAATCGGCGGAGCTATTGGCCGGGCATTCAGGGACCAAAAATCTATCGTTGTTGATCTTCCACTATCGTCTTCGGAAGAAGTTATTGCCGTTCTCGAAGGCATCGCATTCGTGCAATACGACTACTTAAAGTACAAGTCAGCAAAGAAGGCTAAGGCTGAACTTACTTCTGTGACAGTTGTCACTTCACACAAAGTTTCAGCGGCTCAACTAAAACGAATCAAGGTTCTTGCTGAAACCCTTGATGCAACAAGAGATCTAGTCAACGCACCAGGCAACGACCTCTATCCCGTCAAGCTTGCACAAATCATCTCCGCACAGGCCAAAGTCCCGAATGTAAAGGTGGAGGTTTGGGATGAAAAGCGCATGGCTAAGGAAAAGTGTCACGGCATCCTCGCAGTTGGGGCAGGATCGGTTCGCCCTCCAAGACTTGTCAAGATAACTTACACACCAGCTAACGCCAAAGCACATATTGCTTTTGTAGGTAAAGGCATCACTTTTGACACTGGAGGGCTATCCCTCAAAGACAAAGCCGGCATCTTGGGCATGAAGTATGACATGGCTGGAGCAGCTACCGTGGGTCAGGCCACTATCGCCATTGCAAAGCTTGGACTCCCGATCAAAGTAACTGCTTTCCTATGCATAGCTGAGAACATGCCTTCTGGAACAGCGACTAGGCCGACTGACGTCATAACCTTCCGCAATGGAAAGACCGTTGAGATAACCAACACTGACGCTGAGGGCCGCATCGTTATGGCGGATGGACTTGTTCTAGCTAACGAACTAAAGCCTGACCTCATCGTTGATCTTGCAACTCTCACTGGAGCAGCCCGAGTTGCTCTTGGTAATAGGTATAGCGGCCTAATGGGAGACGACGTTGCTGTAGAGGCCCTCAAGTCAGCAGCATCAACATCTGGGGAGCTTGTATGGCACATGCCACTTCCCGAGGAGCTATTTGACATCATCAAGTCGGATATTGCCGACATGATGAACTCAAAGATCGGGAACCCCACCGGCGGAATGCTGGTAGGAGGCCTGTTCCTCAGAGAATTTGTTGGCTCTAAGAGCGCTGAGGACAAGACCCGCCTGAATTGGGCACACATTGACTTTTCAACAGCCGCAAACAACGACTTAGCTCCATACGGTTCCACAGTTAAGGGTGCAACCGGATCAATGATTAGAACCCTTGTTACACTTGCCGAGCAAATGGGAACTAAGCCTAAGAAATAGTTCTAGTAATCTTTACCTGTATACCCCTAAAAAGAACTCTCAAAAGGAGCAAAATTGGCCGAGCATAACTTTGATGTCGTAATCCTAGGTGGCGGAAGTGGTGGCTACGCAGCTGCACTTCGTAGCGCACAACTTGGACTCTCGGTAGCGCTAATTGAGCGAGACAAACTAGGCGGTACCTGTCTTCACCGCGGTTGTATTCCAACCAAGGCTCTGCTGCACTCAGCTGAAGTCGCTGATGTGACTAGAGATGCTGCCGCATACGGAATCAACGCCACTCTTCAGGGCGTAGACATGCCTGCTGTGAACAAGTACCGCGACGGAATCGTTGACCGTCTATTCAAGGGACTAACCGGTCTTGTTGGATCAAAGGCAATCACAGTTGTTTCAGGCGAAGGTCGAATGACTGGCCAGAAGTCGATCACTGTGAACGGAGATGTCTACACAGGCAAGAACCTAGTTCTAGCAACCGGTTCATTCAGCAAGACTCTTCCAGGACTCGAAATCGCCGGTCGCGTAATTACTTCAGAGCAGGCACTTCAGCTTGATTTCGTTCCAAGCAAGGTGATCATCTTGGGTGGTGGAGTTATCGGTGTTGAGTTCGCTTCTATTTGGAAGTCATTCGGAACCGATGTGACCATCATTGAAGGTCTTCCAACACTTGTTCCTAACGAAGATGCTTCAGTATCAAAGGCTATGGAACGTGCATACCGTAAGCGCGGAATCAACTTCAAGACTGGTGTCAGATTCCAAGGCGTTCAGCAGAGCGCAACTGGTGTTGTCGTAACTCTTGAGAACGGTGAACAGTTCGATGCTGAACTACTTCTAGTTGCAGTTGGTCGCGGTCCAAACACAGCTGGTTTTGGTTACGAAGAAAACGGCATCAACATTGACCGCGGCTACGTGATCACCAACGACAGACTTCAAACTTCTTTACCAGGAGTATTTGCTGCCGGTGACATCGTGCCGGGACTTCAGCTTGCACACCGTGGTTTCCAGCAAGGTATCTTCATTGCTGAAGAGATCGCTGGACTAAAGCCTGCAACCATCGATGAACTAGGTATCCCTAAGGTCACATACAGCGAGCCAGAGATTGCCTCTGTTGGTCTAACAGAAGCTAAGGCAGCTGAAATTCACGGCCAGGACAACATCTCTGTCTACGAATACAACCTAGGTGGAAACGGTAAGAGCCAGATTCTTGGAACTGCTGGATTCGTGAAGTTGATTCGCAAGAACAATGGGCCAATCATTGGTATTCACATGATCGGATCTCGTGTTGGTGAGCAGATTGGTGAGGCCCAGCTAATCGTCAACTGGGAAGCATTCCCAGAAGAAGTGGCATCACTTGTTCACGCCCACCCAACCATGAACGAAGCCCTGGGTGAAGCACATCTAGCACTTGCGGGTAAACCACTACACGCACACGCCTAAACTTATATCTGCATAAGGAGCAACCTAAATGAGTGAAGTAAAACTACCTGCGCTTGGCGAAAGCGTTACCGAGGGAACTGTAACCCGATGGCTAAAGAAGATTGGAGACACTGTTGCCATCGACGAGCCTCTAGTTGAAGTATCAACAGACAAGGTTGACACCGAGATCCCATCTCCTGTTGCCGGTGTTCTAACTCAGATTCTCGTGGCTGAAGATGAGACTGCAGCCGTTGGCGCTGTTCTAGCAGTAGTCGAAGATGGCGTTGCCTCATCAGCACCCGCAGCTCCTGCCGCACCTGTTGTCGAAGTTGCACCGGTCGAAGTTGCTCCAGTAGTTGTAGCACCTCCTGTTGTTGAAGCTCCAGTTGCTGCACCGGTATTTGTGCCACCTGTAATCTCTGCTCCTGTTGCAGCTCCTGTTGTGAGCGCACCTGCACCGACCGAGCCAATCGTCACCCCGGTTAGCCTTCCTGCTTTCACTGCTCCAGTTTCAGCTCCTGCTGCTTCAGGTTCAGACGCAAGCTATGTAACACCTTTGGTTAGAAAGCTAGCTACCGAAACAGGTGTCAACCTTTCAACTGTTGCCGGCACTGGTGTCGGTGGACGTATTCGTCGTGAAGACGTTCTTGCTGCTGCAAGTAACCGATCAAGCGCGCCTGTTGCTGCAGCGCCTGTTGCAGAATCAGCACTTCGTGGAACTGTTGAACCAATGACACGCCTTCGCAAGGTTCTTGCAGAGCGTGCAGTTGCGTCAATGGTCTCAACAGCACAGCTGACAACCGTTGTTGAAGTTGATGTCACTGCTATTGCTCACCTAAGGGCTGCTAAGCAAGCAGAATTCACAGCGAAGACTGGCGTCAAGTTGAACTTCATGCCTTTCTTCTTCCTTGCTGCTGCTGAAGCACTTCGTGCTCACCCAAAGATCAACTCAAGCGTTGACGGCGAAAGCATTGTTTACCACCCATCAGAGAACATTAGCTTCGCTGTTGACACTGAGCGTGGTTTGCTAACTCCTGTTATCCGTGATGCAGCTTCACTGTCGCTAGCTAACATCGCTTCTCAAATTGCAGACCTTGCTGCAAGAACTCGCGAAAACAAGCTAAAGCCAGATGAGCTTTCAGGTGGAACTTTCACTCTCACAAACACTGGTTCACGTGGTGCATTGTTTGATACTCCAGTCGTCTTCCTACCTCAGGCAGCAATTCTCGGAACGGGTGTAGTTGTAAAGCGTCCAGTTGTCGTAACAGATGAACACGGCCAAGACAGCATTGGTATCAGAAGCATGGTCTATCTAGCCCTGTCCTACGACCACAGAATCATTGATGGTGCAGACGCAAGCCGCTTCTTGGTTGATGTCAAGAACCGTCTTGAGAATGCAGACTTCCTAGGAAACTTCGGTATCTAACCGATTGAATCAATTTGGTAGACCTTCCCGGTCTTCCAAGCTACTACTTTCCATTTAGATTTGTCGCACACACGCACAAGGTGAAGTTGCACTAAGCCGCCTAGATTTGTCTTTCCTTGCACCTGGTACTTGATTCCGTTCACCTCCGCTTTTCTGTTTGCGAGTAATTCAACTCGTTCCCCTTCCTTTGGCGCTGTCGAGCAAATAGATCTTTTGGGTTCAACTTTGACTACAACTTGCTTTGTCTTCACCTCTGAGGTGGCAAATGTTTGCGGAATGAACAGCAAGCAGACCAAACCACAACAGAAGGTTCCGATTAGTAATGGCCTTCTACGTTTGATGGTGCCATGTTGAAAACCAGATATTGCGTCAAAGGTGACCCTGATTTGCTTGGCTGACTTAAGAGCCGACTGGATGCTCGTCAGATCAAAGTTTGAACCGATCAAGAGCGCAACCCTCCCATCTCTAAGCCTGACGGGTGTCGAATCTAAGTTGCTCAGTTGTGCGAGATGTCTAGGCCAGGCTCTCAGCTTGCTCGGTACGAAAAGTAATTGGTCAACAGCTTCCAATCTCCTGTCCCTCACCAAGTAAAACCTGCCTAAAGCGTTTCGGCGCTCCAACTTCAGAACGGCAAAGTTCCGAAGACTAGGTGGGTTAGAACGTACCATTTCCTAAGTCTCCAGACCAGGCCTCAACAAACACCCAAGTCACTCAGCTCTTGTTGATGAACTGGAGAGATCTTCGGTTGTGGATGGATTTAGACTTGTTGTATGCCCGCATTCGAAGTAGTTGGATTGTCACCAAATTTTGTTGACTATCGTCAGGCTTGGGAGCTTCAGAGAGCAGTTCACGCAGATGTTGTATCAGGCGTTAGAGAAGACACAGTCTTACTTCTAGAACATGATTCTGTATACACAGCGGGTAAGAGGACTGAAGATGAAGAACGTCCTGAGGACGGAACTCCAGTAATCGATGTTGACCGTGGTGGCAAGATCACTTGGCATGGTCCTGGTCAACTTGTTGGTTACCCAATCATGAAACTTCCAGATCCAATCGATGTGGTTGGTTATGTTCGTTGGCTAGAACAAGTACTAATTGACAGCATTGCTGAATTTGGTCTCAAAACCGAGAGAGTTGAAGGTCGATCTGGCGTTTGGGCTCCTGTCGGAGATACCCACGTCAAGATTGCGGCTATTGGCATCAGAGTTGCTGAGAAGGTAACAATGCATGGTTTCGCCTTGAACTGCAATAACTCTTTGAACCCCTACGAAACAATCATTGCCTGCGGCATCAAGGACGCAGCAACGAGTACGATAAGCGAGTTGCTACAACTAAACATCACACCTGCAATGGCAGCAGATGTTATCCAGCAACGACTGACTGAGATAGGTAAGTAATTGACTCAAGAGCCTAACGCCCCTAAGCGCATGCTTCGTGTTGAGGCACGTAACGCTGAAGTGCCGATTGAGCGCAAGCCTGAGTGGATCAAAACAAAAGCCAAGATGGGTCCTGAGTATCAAGCACTTCACACTCTTGTAAAGACCGAAGGGCTTCACACTGTTTGTCAGGAAGCTGGCTGCCCAAACATCTTCGAATGTTGGGAAGATCGAGAAGCTACTTTCCTTATCGGTGGTGCCCAGTGCACACGCCGATGTGACTTCTGCCAAATTGACACTGGAAAGCCTGCAAACCTAGACCCCGATGAACCAAGAAGAGTCGGTGCATCGGTCAAGCAGATGGAGTTGCGCTACGCAACAGTTACAGGTGTTGCCAGAGATGACCTCCCTGATGAGGGTTCATGGCTATATGCGGAAACCATTAGGCAGATTCATAAGCAGTCCCCTGGCACCGGTGTTGAAATTCTTATTCCAGACTTCTCTGGAAAGCCGGAACTACTTCAGAAAATCTTCGACGCTAAGCCTGAGGTTTACGCACACAACGTTGAGACAGTTCCTAGAATCTTCAAGCAAATTAGACCTGCCTTCACCTACGAAAGATCACTTGATGTAATCACTCAGGGTAGAAATGTCGGAATGGTTACTAAAAGCAATCTCATCCTAGGCATGGGTGAAGAGATTGAAGAAGTAGTCCAAGCTCTTCACGACCTTTACGACGCTGGCACAGACATCATCACTATCACCCAGTATCTACGCCCAAGCTTGAAGCACCACCCCGTAACTCGATGGGTTAAGCCTCAAGAGTTCGTAGAGCTCAAAGAAATAGCCGAGGGGATCGGCTTCCTAGGAGTTCTTAGTGGACCCCTGGTTAGAAGCAGCTATAGAGCTGGTCGTCTTTGGGCACAGTCAATGATGAAGCGTGGCGATGTAATTCCTGAGCATCTATCTCACTTAGCCGAAGCTGCTATCCGCGACGGTTTCAGCCAAGCTGTGAACTAGGCTTAAACCCATGGCTAAAGACAAGAAACCCAAGAAAAGTTCAGGAATGTTTGCTCAGTTCGGCGAGCAGATTAGATTCCTGAAAGGCGTAGACCCTAAGGCAGTTCCACTCGCGATCTTCATTGGTGTCACTGCATTCGTCATCATCACTGTCCTAGGTGTGTTCATATCTGCAGGAGAATTCCTAGGTATTGTCATCTGGGTTGTTCTAGGAATAGTTACCGGCTACCTCAGTGCACTGCTAACTCTTACTAGAAGAGCCAATACAGCCATTTTCACAAAGTATGCAAACGAACCGGGAAGAATCAGCCTTACAGTCGGAACTCTCACCCGTCGCGTCTATAAGGGCACTAACCAGCCAGTTGCCGTTAATGCTCGAACCAGAGACATGGTATTTCGCATCGTTGGTCCTGCTGGAGTTGTATTGCTTGGCGAGGGAATCAAGAACAGCACTCAGCAACTCCTTGAGGATGAGCGCCGCAAGGTTCAACGTGTTGCCTCAGGTGTCACAGTTCACACCTTCTTTAGTTCTGAAGACGGCCAGGGTGTCCCACTAGCCACGCTTCACAAGAAAGTAACGAAGCTAAAGAGAACTCTCACCAAGAACGAGATTAGAGCTGTCCAGAACCGTCTTGCAGCAATGGACTCCAGAGGTGGATTACCCATCCCTAAGGGTATTGACCCAACCAAGATGAGACCATCTAAGCGAATCCAATAACTTTTTACATTCCTGAAACATAGTTTTGAGCCATTAGGCCCAATTCAACAGGTAAAGTGGTCTTGAGCGTAATGGATCGCTCAAATCCCACAACCTTGAAGGGCTCTCCCTATGTTTAAATCAGCATCCGAGGTCATCAAATTCATTAAGGATGAAGACGTAAAGTTCCTTGATGTTCGTTTTACTGACCTACCTGGTGTTCAACAACACTTCAACCTCCCAGTTAGCCAGATTGACGAAGACTTCTTCGTGAACGGTCAGCTATTCGATGCATCATCGATCAGAGGCTTTGCTTCAATCCACGAGTCAGACATGCAGCTAATCCCTGATGTGACTACTGCTTACCTAGACACATTCCGTGTTGAGAAGACCCTTGTCATCAACTTCGACATCTACAACCCACGTAACGGTGAGATCTACGGCCGTGACCCACGTCAGGTTGCCAAGAAGGCTGAGGCTTACCTTGCTTCAACCGGTATTGCTGACACAGCATTCTTCGCTCCGGAAGCAGAATTCTTCATCTTCGATGAGGTTCGCTACGAGACCAAGGCAAACACCTCTTACCACTTCGTAGATTCAATCGAAGGTACCTGGAACTCAGCTCGTGAAGTTGAATCAGATGGTGGCCGTAACCTAGGAAACAAGACACCTTACAAGGGTGGATACTTCCCTGTTTCTCCAGTTGACCACCTAGCTGACATTCGCGACGAGATCGTGCTAAACCTTGAAAAGGCTGGCCTTTCAGTTGAGCGCAGCCACCACGAAGTTGGTACTGCTGGTCAGTGTGAGATCAACTACAGATTCGACACTCTATTGAAGTCTGCTGATGATGTCATGAAGTTCAAGTACATCGTTAAGAACACAGCTTTCAACTACAACAAGACTGCAACCTTCATGCCTAAGCCACTATTTGGTGACAACGGTTCGGGTATGCACGTTCACCAGTCACTATGGAAAGATGGCAAGCCATTGTTCTATGACGAGAATGGCTACGGCGGTCTATCAGATCTAGCTCGTTGGTACATCGGTGGTCTACTAAAGCACGCTCCAAGCTTGCTTGCATTCACCAACCCAACTGTTAACAGCTACCACCGTCTGATCCCAGGTTTCGAAGCTCCAGTAAACCTTGTTTACTCAGCGGGTAACCGTTCAGCTGCTATTCGTATCCCAATGACTGGCACCAACCCGAAGGCTAAACGCATTGAGTTCCGTGCACCAGATGCTTCTGGTAACGCGTACCTTGCATTTGCTGCAATGTTGATGGCTGGTCTTGACGGTATCAAGAACAGAATCGAGCCACACGCTCCAGTAGACAAGGACCTATACGAGCTACCTCCAGAGGAAGCAAAGAACATCCCACAGGTCCCAGGTTCTCTAGAAGAAGTTCTAAAGGCTCTAGAGGCAGATCACGACTACCTACTTCAGGGAGATGTGTTCACCAAGGACCTAATCGAAACATGGATTGACTACAAGCGCGAGAAGGAAATCAAGCCTTTCGCTCAGCGTCCTCACCCATACGAGTTCGAGCTTTACTACGGCGTTTAGTCGTAAACACAAAACGGGTCACCAGAAATGGTGGCCAGTTTTGAGTTAAGGATTACTGAAAGAAGACTCTCTCAAAGACCATGCGAGATCTTCTAGTGAAGGCTAGGTAGTCTTCTTCAAGTTTTGAAGCACTACCCCTTGGATACTCAAGAATTCTCGCCATACCCTCTAGCTGTTTGCGGTCTAACGGCAGGACATCTGAACGTTTGTTAGACCAAAGCACTGCAGCAGATCTGATACGTGAAGTTAACAACCAGGCTTCTTCTAGCACTCTCGCATCGTGGGCTTCAATCAAATTAGCGTCAACACACGCGGCAAGAGCAGCAAGTGTCTGTGGGGTTCTAACACTTGGGTGAGTGTTACCGTGCTTTAGTTGGAGAAGTTGAACAAGCCATTCGATGTCACTGAGTGACCCACGACCAAGCTTCAGGTGTCGTTTGGGATCAGCTCCCTGAGGAAGTCTTTCACTCTCGACACGAGCCTTGATTCTTCTGATCTCAATAATCGATTGAGTTGTGAACTCTTCTGGGTAGCGATACTTATCAACCAAATCATTGAACCCAGCGTGCAGTTCTGAACTTCCAAAGAACATCCTTGCTCTGAGCAAAGCTTGGTTCTCCCAGATATCTGCCCAACGTGAATAGTATGCGGAGTATGACTCAAGCGATCTAGCAATCGCGCCATTCTTACCTTCTGGGCGCAATCCCATGTCCAACTCAAATTCCAGTTGCGGGTCTTGCGATTGCTTCTTGATTTCCGCAATCACCAGTTCAGCAGCCTTCTGCGCAATCGCTACCGGAATAGTGGATTTGGGTTCATAGACAAACATGACATCGGCATCGCTTCCGAAACCTAGTTCCCCACCACCAAAGCGACCCATCGCAACGATACCGAAGTCAAGCAGATCGATTACCTTCTCTTCGTTGTGCTTCATCGTTGCTATCAGTTCATCCGCTAGCGAAGCTAAATACCACTGAGTTAAATCTGTTAGACCCTGTGCTAACTGGCTAAGGGTTAGCTCCCCAACAACCGCTCCAAGAGCTAAGCGAAGAGTCTCACGTCTTCGAATGTGTCTAATCGATTTTGCAAACTCATCAACATTCACATGTCTAGTTGCTAACGACTGGGATTGAACTTCTAGTTCCTCTAGAGACTGTGGCCTAAGTTGGTCTAAGTCTTCAAACCAGGCCGCGCCTTCTGGAATGAGTTCGAGAAGTGCGGTTGCCAACTTGCTAGTGGAAAGTGCCACTGTCATACGCTCTGCTGCACCGCTTGAATCACGAAGCATGCGCAGATACCAATGTGACTCACCAAGGTTCTCAGAGAGCCTTCTGAAGGCTAGAAGTGCTGCATCAGGATCTGTTCCTTCAGCAAACCATTGGAGCAAAACTGGAAGTAGTTGCCTTTGAATCTGCGCTCTTCTAGAAAGACCAGAAGTTAGAGCGTTGATGTGAGTTAGAGCGCCAGCAGGGTCTAGGAAACCAATAGCAGAGAGACGATCGACTACCTGCTCGCTACTTAACTCAAACTCTCCGCTTGCCTTAGACACTGCTGCCAATAGTGGTCTATAGAAAATCTTCTGATGCAAAGCTCGTACCTGAATTTTGACTTCAGCCCAACGACTGAGAAGCTGCTCTGCATTCCAATCAAGGCTTACCGATCTTGCAATCTGTCTCTGGGTGAGTTCATCCTGAGGCATCAGATGAGTTCTTCTCATCTGACGAAGTTGGATTCGGTGCTCTAATAGCCTTAGGAACTTGTAGTGGTTGGAGAACTCAGTTGCCTCAGCTCTACCGATATACGACGCACTGGAGAGTGCCTCGATGGCAGAAATAGTGTCCGCCACTCGAACACTCTCGTCGGTTCGACCATGGACCAGCTGAAGCAATTGAACAGTGAATTCGATATCTCGAAGACCACCAACACCAAGCTTTATCTGCCATTCAGCTTCATCACCTGGGATGTTGTCACTGACTCGCTCACGCATTCTCTGAACTGATTCAACAAAGTTCTCACGTTGGGTTGATTGCCAAACTAGAGGATTGATTGCCTCGAAGTACTTATTGCCGAGTTCCTCATCACCGGCTAAAGGTCTTGCCTTTAGCAGAGCCTGGAACTCCCAGTTCTCTGCCCAGCGAGCGTAGTAAGCAAGATGAGACTCAAGGGTTCTAACCAAGGCACCTGATTTACCTTCAGGTCTAAGATTTGCATCCACCTGCCAGAGCGCTGGCTCAGGATTATTGGCATCCATGGCGCGCATAAGCCTTGTAGCTAACTTAGTTGCGATGGTGAGCATTCGCTCGTTCTCTAGCGATTCTGATGCTCCAACATAGATCACATCAACATCTGAAATGTAGTTGAGCTCTCTTGCTCCACCTTTACCCATACCGATGACAGCCAGTTTTGTCTGTTCAACTTCTTCTTTTGTGAATGAACCGAACTCAGTAGTTTCAACTAGCTCTCGTCTGGCAATCAGCAAACCAGCATCAAGAGCTGCTGCGGCTAAATCAGCGAGTGCGGCTGACACTCGCTGAATTGCAGCACTGCCATCGACTTGAGAGAGATCAAAGATTGCAACGCGTAACAGGTTAGTTCGATAGGTTCTGCGAAGGACACTTACATGCTCAGAACTGTTGAACAGAGACTTTGCCAACTTGTCGAAAGCTGAGGTGAACTGTTTATCTAGCTCTGACTTGGTTGGCAGTGAAGCGAAACTCTTCTCGAAGAGTTCTATGTCCTTCATGTTTCTCTGCAGGTGTTCAAAGAGAGCCGTTGATGAACCTAAGACCTTGGCAAGTCTGGTTCCGGTCTCTTCTTTGCTCAGAAGCTTTTTTATTCTGGACTTGTCAATCTCGGCTAGCAGGATGATTTGGTCTAATGCAAAATCAGGGGAAGCTGCTTTGGTTAGGTATGCAAGTGAAGATCTACCGGAATCCCCTACGAGTGAAACAAGTTTGTCTAACTTTGCAATTGTTGCTTCAAGATCAACGAAGCCAAACCTTGCCAGGTTAGCTAGCGAGGAACCTGAAGGAACTGTTGCCATTAGAGAACTTCGAGGTTGGTCTTCAATTCGTATGGGGTTACCTGAGCACGGTAGTCACTCCACTCTCGACGCTTATTCGCAAGAACATAACTGAACACGCTCTCCCCTAGAGTCTCAGCAGCAAGTTCTGAATCTTCTAACTTACGAATTGCGTGATCTAGTGACTGTGGCAGTGGTTGAATACCCATTGCTCTTCGTTCTGCATCGGATAGATCCCAAACGTTATCTTCAGTTTCTGCAGGGAGTTCGTAACCTTCTTCGATTCCCTTAAGACCTGCTGAGAGGAGAAGTGCGTATGAGAGATATGGGTTAGCCGCTGAGTCAATCGCACGATACTCAATTCGTGAAGAGTTACCCTTGTTCGGCTTGTATAGCGGAACACGAATCAATGCTGAGCGGTTGTTGTGACCCCAGCAAACAAACGATGGAGCTTCACCGCCTCCCCAGAGACGCTTGTATGAGTTCACATACTGGTTAGTAACCGCAGTGATTTCAGGAGCGTGCTTTAGAAGACCAGCAATGAATGATCTAGCCGTCTTTGATAGTGAATACTGACTTGAAGGGTCAAAGAATGCGTTGGTGTCCCCTTCGAATAGTGACATGTGTGTGTGCATACCCGAACCTGGATGTTCGGTAAAAGGCTTAGGCATGAAGGTCGCATAGACACCCTGCTCAATAGCAACTTCCTTGATGACGGTTCTAAAGGTCATGATGTTATCGGCCATGGTTAGAGCATCTGCGTAACGAAGGTCGATCTCGTTTTGACCAGGACCACCTTCGTGGTGGCTGAACTCAACTGAAATGCCAAGCTGCTCGAGCATTGTTACCGCACGACGTCTAAAGTCATTGGCAGTTCCGCCTGGAACGTTGTCGAAGTAACCAGCCTTATCCACTGGAATTGGGCCCTCTGGGCCTATCTGTGAAGACTTTAGAAGGTAGAACTCAATCTCAGGGTGGATGTAGAAGCTAAAGCCCATGCTGGCTGCTTTTGCCAATGCGCGCTTCAGTACGTTTCTAGGGTCAGCTGCTGCTGGCACCCCGTCAGGAGTGGTGATATCGCAGAACATACGAGCTGTCGGGTCAACCTCGCCACGCCAAGGCAGAATCTGGAAGGTTGAAGGGTCAGGCTGGGCAAGCATATCGGCTTCGTATGAGCGAGCTAGGCCTTCAATAGCAGAACCATCGAAGCCAATACCCTCAGAGAAAGCACCCTCAACCTCAGCCGGAGCAATAGCCACAGACTTGAGGGTTCCAGCCACATCTGTGAACCAAAGCCTTACAAACTTAACATTTCGCTCTTCGATAGTGCGCAGCACATAATCGCGCTGTTTGTCCATGGGAGTACCTTTCGATTGCCTAATACTAGGCTAATGGTTATGCCTAAAGTTCGCCTAGCCCTAGCGCAAACCAACCCAACAGTTGGTGCCATTCAGGCGAACCTGGAACAAGCACTAGAGCAAATCAGCAAAGCCAAGGAACAGGGTGCTGATATTGTCGTCTTCGGTGAAATGGCCATCACCGGCTACCCAATTGAAGACCTTGCCAGCCGGGAATCATTTATCCTCGAGGCAGAACTAGCTGTTAGATCCCTAGCTACTGAACTAACTAAGCCGCAGTATCAAGGATTGGCCGTAGTCATCGGGCACCCAGCTATGGCAAGTCCTCAAGAACAAACCGGCTGGGCTATCGCAAAGAACTGTGCCAGCGTCATTATTGATGGACAGATAAGCGGTCGTTATGCCAAGCATCACCTCCCGAACTATTCTGTGTTTGATGAGTACCGAAACTTTGTTCCTGGGAATGAACTCCTAACCTTTGAGCACAAGGGTTTGAGATTCTCAACGGTCATCTGTGAAGACATCTGGCAGCAGGGTGGTCCGGTTGCCAAGCTAGCTGAAAACAACACAGACATCGCACTTATTCTCAACGGGTCCCCCTTTGAAATCGACAAAGACGATAAGCGTCTGGCTCTAGTCAAGGAACTGGTTGAGAGACAGAGCTGCGCTGCAGCGTATGTAAACCTAGTTGGCGGACAAGATGATCTTGTCTTCGACGGTGACTCAATAGTCGTAGACAGCAAGGGAAGACTTGTTGCCAGGGCTAAACAGTTCAAACAAGACTTAGTTCTAATCGATGTTGAAGCCAAAAATCAAATTGAAGTCGTTGGAGAACATCACCTAACAAAACCAAATGACAACTGGCAAGCATGGAACGCACTTGTTCTAGGTCTTCGCGACTACCTTCAGAAGAATAGTTTTAGTTCAGTTGTCCTAGGACTAAGTGGCGGTATCGATTCAGCTGTTTGTGCAACTATCGCTGCCGATGCAATCGGAGCTGAGAATGTGTTTGGCGTCTCAATGCCTTCAAGATACTCATCTGATGGATCTAAAGACGATGCTCAGGATCTTGCAGCGCGCAGGGGAATCAACTACAGAGTTCAACCCATTGAGGAACTAGTCAAACCTTTTGAAACAAGTCTTGAACTAACCGGACTATCTGCTGAGAATCTTCAGGCTCGTGTCCGTGGTTTGATTCTCATGTCGTTGAGCAACAAAGAAGGCCACTTAACTATTACAACAGGCAATAAATCTGAGCTTGCTGTTGGCTATTCAACTATCTACGGTGACACCGTTGGTGGCTACGCTCCTCTGAAAGATGTTGATAAGACTCTGGTTTGGGAACTAGCCAGATGGCGTAATCAGTATGCAATCTCAAGAGGTGAGGTCGAACCTATTCCTGTTGCTTCAATTGAGAAAGCTCCATCAGCTGAATTGCGACCAGACCAGGTAGATCAGGATAGTTTGCCGCCTTACGATGTCTTGGATGCAATTCTTGAGGCATACATCAACCAGCGTAAATCTAGAGCTGAGATTGTTTCCTTCGGTTTCAACCAAGAACTTGTTGAGAAAGTTCTCACTCTGGTAGACCGCGCGGAGTGGAAGAGACGTCAGGGTGCTATTGGACCAAAGATTACGGGTATGGCATTCGGTAGAGACCGCAGACTACCTATTACAAACAAATATAAAGGCTAATAATGACAGAGCTAACCCCGAGAGTTGTTAGAACAACTTCACTGCAAGAGTTCAAGAACTCTAAGGTGAAGTTCTCCTGCCTAACCTCATACGATTTCCTAACTGCAGGCATCTTCGATGAAGCAGGCATTGAAGTCCTCCTTGTCGGTGATTCCGCAGCGGATAACGCCCTAGGTTACGAAACAACTTTGCCAATAACCGTCTCTGAAATGATTCCATTCGGCAGAGCCGTTGCTGGAGCAACAAAGCGAGCATTAGTCGTGGTGGACATGCCATTTGGTAGTTATGAAGAGTCTCCTCAAGTAGCACTAAATAACGCAATCAAAATCATGAAAGAAACTAACGCGGGTGCAGTCAAGATCGAAGGTGGGGCACGAAGCGCTGAACAGATTAAGGCTCTAACCACTGCTGGAATTCCAGTCATGGCTCACATTGGTTTTACACCACAGAGCATCAACAACCTAGGTGGAGCCAAGGTTCAGGGTCGTGGCGAAGATTCGCAAGTCCTTATCAACGATGCTCTAGCTGTTCAAGAGGCAGGGGCTTTTGCTGTCGTTCTAGAACTAGTTCCGGCTGAACTGGCAACTGAATTAACTGCATTGCTGTCAATCCCTACCATTGGAATTGGTGCTGGGTCTGGAACCGATGGGCAGATTTTGGTGTGGACGGATTTCGCAGGGCTTTACCCAGGCAAGGCTAGGAAATTTGTGAAACAGTATGCCAACCTGCGTGAGACTCTTTTGACAGCCGCTAAGGAATACCGCGCTGAGGTCAGTTCCGGTGAGTTCCCTGGACCTGAGCACAGCCACAACTAATCTTCTTCGCGCTCTTCCTCGTCCCAGTCTTTAGAGCGATCTCTCAGTGTCTGCATAGCATTCTCTGCTTCTAGACGAGTAGCGAATGGGCCAATTCTGTATAGCGCGAGAGCTTGCTTACCAACCTCAACCTGTTGAGTTTTGGTGTTGAACCAGAATTCTGGCTTGTCTTGTTCGCTAATCTTCTTACCTTCGCTTGTGTTTCATATCTGAGCATACTTACTCCTGAAACCTAGGATGGGTTTATGCCCAGAGACTCAAACACAGGAACACTTACTCCTGGACTAGTCTCACCTCGTTTGGCAGTGCCAGATTCAATTGTCAGACCAGAGTATGTTGGTAAACCAGCGCCTGCCCAATACAAGGGGTCTAATGTAAAGACTCCCGAGCAGATAGCAAAAATAAGAGCTGCTGGCAGAATCTCAGCCCAAGCCATTGCGCTAGTTGGTGAGCATGCCAAACCAGGTGTAACAACAGATGAGATAGATCGAATCGCCCACGATTTCATTATCTCCCAAGGTGCATATCCTTCTACCCTCGGATACCGAGGTTATCCAAAATCTATTTGTTCATCACTCAATGAAGTTGTCTGTCATGGCATTCCGGATAACACCGTTCTTGAAGATGGAGATATTGTCAACATTGACATCACCGCATTTCTTGATGGCTACCACGGTGACAGTAATCAAACTTTCTTGGTAGGAGAGGTAAAGCAAGAGGTTAGAGACCTAGTTGAGCGAACCAGAGAAGCACTAAACAGAGGCATAGCTGTTGTTGCTCCTGGTCGAGAGGTAAATCTGATTGGCAGAGCCATTGAGTCTTACGCTAAACGCTTTGGCTATGGGGTTGTTAGAGATTTCACCGGACATGGAATTGGTGAGAGTTTTCACAGTGGTCTAATAATTCCCCACTACGACAGCGCTCCCCTGTATTCAGATGTGATGGAATTCGGCATGGTCTTCACGATCGAACCAATGCTCACTCTTGGCACACATGAATGGGAGATGTGGCCAGATGGTTGGACAGTCCTAACCAAAGACAAGAGCATCACAGCACAGTTTGAACACACACTTGTAGTCACCGAATCAGGTGCAGAAATACTAACCCTTCCCTAGGAAAGAAATAGATGAGCAAAAAAGCAATTGGCATAGACATTGGTGGAACAGGCATCAAGGGTGCTCTTGTCGATACAAAAAGCGGCGTGCTACTAAGCGAGCGACTTAGATATGAAACCCCGAAGGGTGGAGCGCCTAAGGACATTGCCAAAACTTTAAAGGATCTGATTTCGCAACTACCTGGTTCAGCTGGTTTGCCAGTTGGAATCTGTTTCCCTGCGGTTGTTCAACACGGTGTGACTCTCTCTGCAGCTAACGTTTCCAAAGAATGGATCGGCTTAGACGCCGATGCGATGTTTGAGAAAGAGCTTGGCCGAGAAGTTCACGTAGTCAATGATGCTGACGCTGCAGGAATTGCCGAGGTCAAGTTCGGAGCTGCTAGAGGTCACAAAGGTTTGGTAATTGTTACAACCCTTGGCACAGGCATCGGAACTGCACTGATGTTCAATGGCAAGTTAGTTCCCAACGCAGAACTAGGCCACCTCCAGATTGATGGCGTCGACTACGAATCTAAAGCTGCATACTCAGCTAAAGAGAGAGAAAATCTTAGCTGGGAAGAATGGGCGAAGCGTCTGCAGAAGTATTTCTCTCATCTAGAAGCGTTGCTCACCCCAGATCTATTTATTGTTGGTGGTGGAGTTTCTAAAGAACACGAGTCTTACCTGCCACTGCTAAAACTGAAGACACCGATTATTCCAGCTGAAAATAGAAACAGCGCTGGGATATTGGGTGCTGCCCATTGGGCTAAGAAGCACGCAACAGACTAATTAGTTGGAGGGTCGGCCGATACGCCGGGTTCTGTCCCTTTCGGTGACGGCCATCTATCTAGCGACAGTGTTACCACTGCCGTCAAGCGGTCTACCCGAAGACTTGGGCGAGCAGCCCTCAAACGCCTTCTGTTCGACCTTGCTCCCAGTGAGGTTTACCTAGCCGCCCTAGTTGCCTAGAACGCTGGTGGTCTCTTACACCACCGTTTCAGCCTTACCACTTACGTGGCGGTCTACTCTCTGTTGCACTTTCTTGCGGTTCACACCGAGTGGGTGTTACCCACCACTGCGCTCTTTGGAGCCCGGACGTTCCTCGTTAGTTTTGCAACTACCGCGACCGTCTAGCCGACCCATCCACAACCAAGGCTAATGCAGTTGAGGGTGAAGTAAAAGGCTTAGAGGTGACTGGTGTAGTTGACTGTAGTGATCTCAGCTGCTTCTTCACCCCAGAATCGAAGCACAGTAATCGAGCATGGGGCCACGCTGGCTCTCCAGTAGATTGGCCAGTCTGAGACCGTTGCAGCCTTTATAAACCCTCTGATGGGCATCACATGGCTCACCACGACTACTGTTTGACCTTCATACTGCTCAAGGATGCGAGCTCTGCCTCGTTGAACTCGAACATCAAATTCTTCTAGTGATTCTCCACCTGGGGGCGCAATCTGCACATCTCCTCGCCAGGCGTTGTATTGCTCAGGCCATCTTGCAGCGACCTCTTGGTTGGTGTGACCATCCCATTCACCAAAAGCAATCTCAGCAATGTCGTCATCGGTGTCGACTGTGAGCCCCAGCTGATCTGCAATGACCTGTGCTGTTTCTCTGGTTCTAGCAATCGGCGAACTGATGATTGCACTCGGTGCAACTAACTTAGCGAAGACCGAGCTGTTACCAACCTTGGCTAATTCAAGAGCTACTTTGCGAGCATCTTCTCTACCAAGTTCAGATAACTGTGGGTCTTCCCCGCCGCGACCTGAAAGCTTATGAGTTTCAGTTAGAGCCGTTCTAGCGTGTCTTACCAAGATGACTGTGGTCAACTTCTTAGCCACGTTACGAGGTGCTCTAACTGAGCTTGGAAGTTCTGGGTTGTATTCAAGATCTGCTGCGGTGTTTTTGCTGGCAAGAGTTACGACATTGATTGTCGAAGTGCCAGGTTCGCCCACGAACTTCCTAGTGACACTAGATTCAGCATCCATCGCTTCATTAGCTAGTGAGTCAGCTTTTGAGTTCTGCTCTCTTGGAATCCACTCGAAAGTGACATCTCTAGAGCCGATGGCTTTAGCCATCAGTACAGAAAGTTCCTGCATACCTTCGTTCTTGATCTTCCAACGCCCAGACATCTGCTCAACTACGAGTTTGCTGTCCATCCGGACTAAGAGCTTTGCTTCAGGGGCTATTTCGTTAGCTAATTCGATGGCTGCAAGGACTGCCTTGTATTCTGCAACGTTGTTGGTTGCAACTCCAATGAATAGCGCAATCTCCGCAAGGATTGCTCCGGAATCAAAATCGATCAGTACTGCACCGGAGCCAGCTGGCCCTGGATTGCCTCTCGAGCCACCATCGGCTTCGATTAATACTCTTTGAGTCATCGAACTATGAACGCCTGGCACTCAGGACAGACACCGAGTTCGTCTTCAACCAAATCGTTGATGCTGTCAATCACATTTGCTGTTAGCCCCATGCGACAGGCTGTGCAGGATCTGTTCTCAATCTGACCAACTGCTATCTGTCTTGCAGATAGAGCTGAATACTTCTTCAAAACTTCTTCAGTGACCTTAGAAACTAAGATTTCACGATCAGCAGTTAGTTTTCGGCCCCTGGTCTTGAGGTCATCAATGGTGGTTTGAATCTCTTGCTGAAGAGTTTCTAGTTCCTTAGAGTTCTGCTCTTTGCGGGAAGAGACTTCTGTGAGTACTGCTTGAGCACTTTCAATCTCTGCAAGCAGTTCCAACTCAGCATCTTCAAGATCGGACTTCCTGCGTTGAAGAGATTCAATTTCACTCTGTAGTCCTTGGGCATCCTTCGATGAGGATGTTTGCGCTAGACGATCTTTATCTTTGGCGATACGTTCCTCGACTAGGTGGAGATCGTCATCTGCACGAGCTTGTGAAGACTGCAGATTCTCAACGACTGTTCTGGCGGCGATAAGCTCACCTGCTAGTTCACTCTGCTTTGCACGCAGGTCGACTAGGTCCTTAGATTCAATTGACTTAGTGATCTCTTGCTTGATGTGAGCGATTTCAAGATCGACTTCGCTGAGTTTCAGAAGCGCTGCCTGTGATGCTTTGTCTAGTTTCATGAACTATTCCTTTAGTTACTCTTAGGTGCGTTCATTAGAAAATCAAACACATCGGTACGAATCTCGCAGATCTCAATTTCAACAGTTGGAGCAACTGCTGTTAGTTCAATCTTGGCTTGTTCAAGCCAGAGGAACTCCGCCGCCCAGTGGGAGATGTCAATTAGTGCAAATTCTTTATCTCTTGCTTTCGCAAGTTCAAGTATCTCCTGTGCCGGATGGTGTCGAAGATCAGAAGTGATATAAACATCTGCTCCAGAATCCAAAGCCAGACGTAGGTAAGAATCTCCAGCTCCAGCACAGAGAGCAACAGTCTGTACCTTCTGGTTGAAATCTCCCGCAACTCTCACTCCAGTTGCAGTTGCAGGTAGAGCTGCGTTTAGCCTTGCAGCTAGTTCACCGAGAGTGATCGGCTCAGAAAGTTTGCCTAACTTACCGATACCGTGAACACCATCTGCATACTCGTGAAGTGGCTTTGCATGCGCGAGTGCAATTGCGTTAGCTAAGACAGCTGATGTTCCGGTTGGAACAGCGTCAGAGTTTGTATGTGCTGAATAAAGTGCGATGCCTGATTTGATTAGCTTTGCAAGAACGCTTCCTTTGGAAGTGTCCTCTGCAACGCTGGTAACAGATTTCAAAAGCAGTGGGTGGTGAGCAAAGATTAGGTTTGCACCAACCTCAACCGCATAGTCAACAACCTCTGAAGTGACGTCGACGGTAAGTAGAACCTTAGTTATGTTCTGCTTTCTATCTCCTGAAACCAGACCAACGACATCCCACTCTTCGGCATTATGAACTGGCCAGAGTTTCTCAATCGAACCAATCAGTGAATCTAACTGAATTGACATTATTCCTGTCCAAGGAAGATGTTGTTTAGTTGTTCTCTTCTTGACTCAACCTGCAGTACTTCGCGTTCCTGTTTTCTGATTTCAGGGATACGAACAATCAAAGTCAGAATGACGCCAGCAGCAGCCGTGATCAAGAAACCAATTGGTGCAGAGTATTCGTTTCTCTCTAAGCCGATTGATTGCAAGCCGAATCCAGTGAAATCAAGGCCCTTGAGATTGACCGGGATTAAAGCAATTGCTAAGGCAACTGTGACTAGCCAGGATGCAATCGAGATGATGCTGGAGCGCTTATAGAAACCATAAGAGCGGCTTAGTGAAAGCTCGTGGTAAGCAATTCTTCTCAGGGCAACATCGGTTACCAACATTCCAATCCATCCAGCACTCAACAATGCAACCAGGATGAACACGTTTACCAGGTAGTTCAGTGAGACGTTCAACGGCTGAGCCGAGAAGAGCACAAGTGCGCCGACCACAACTACAAGTGTTAGGAGTGAAGCTGAAACTCTCTTGACTGGAAGAAGAGCTGTGAGATCTAGAGCAGCAGTCTTTAGTGTCAACAACAGAGCGTAAGTAAGGGTAATTGCAATTCCAAGTACAAGGGCAATTCTTGACAACTGAGGCAATTCCATAACAATCATGAGAAGTGCGTTCAGATCCAGCGGAACAATTACCGCTAGCTGTTTAGCGCGAGGGCCAAGCCAGCTAAGCGCTGTGATAGCAACAAGAGCAGGCATAACGAAGTTAGCAATCGCGACCCAACCGAACACTCTTAGTCCACGCTCACGCATTGGAATTGCTTTAGCAAGGTTAGGAGCAACAGCTGCCCAAAGAACAGTGACCACCATAACTACAAGAGCAAAACCAAGTAGTGATTCCTTAGAGGTGATCTCAGCAACTCCAGGAGTTATCAGAGCAGGGTTCTTAGAAGAGATTCCAACTAGAGCAACCAAAGTTGCACCTAATGCAGCTGAACTCAGGACTACCTGAAGAACTCGTGAAGCGATTCCCCTGATGAAACCGATCGCTGTGACTAGTAGCACTGCAATCACAGACGCTATGAGCCCAACAGTTAGGTTGAGCGATCCAATAGAAGTAACTCTCTCAGTCAAGTTTGGAATACTTAAATCTGTTCCGTTGATCACCAGTGCAGCGAAGGCAACGAGCAATGCTGCAACTGTTGCTCTAACGATGAAAACTAGAGTTCCAGGAATCGCATTACCCCAAACGCCGAAGACTGCTCGAGAAACGATTGAAGTTGATAGCCCGCTTCGCTTTCCAGCAAGGCTTGCAGTAGCGATCACAGTTCCAGCAACAAAGTAACCGGCAACAAGATCTGCGATTACAGCGTTAGCGCTCAAACCAAAAGTAATTAGCAACCAAGTTAGAAGAACCGGAACAATAGTCGCGCTGACGCCCAACCAAACCAGAAGTTGGGAAACAGGTTTTCTGTTTCTGTGCTCATCAGATGGAATCAAAGTATTGCTGGTTGCATCTTCTTCAACTTCTGGATGGGTATTGCTTTCGTTGTCCAACTCTTCTAGCGCTGTCATCTCTTCTTCAGCTGCTGCACTTGAAAGTAAGTGTTCAAACTCATCCTCAGTTTCAGTGCCAACTGGTTCAACAGGAGTTGACTCAACGAGTGACCAGCTCTGAACTTCTTCTTGCTCTTCAGGAATGGTTTCCTCTAGAACATTTTCTTGAACTACAGCTTCTTCTTCGATAGCTTCTTCTACGAGAGGTTCTTCAACTTCAATGACTTCTTCAACTGGAGTCTGTTCAACTACAACGTCCTGAACTTCTTCTTCAGGATCTGGTTGAGTAAACCAAGAGAATGAACCAGTTGTGGTTGTTACTTCTTCAACTACAGGTTCGCTTTCAACCTGAGGAAGAGATGAGAGGCCAGACTGAGTTCTTCTAAAGTTCTCGGCTGCACGCAGGGCTTCTGGAGATCCCTCGGCTTCCATCTGCTCAAGCCATTGTTCGATTTCTTTGTCTTCTTGAGCCCTAAGTGCTTCCTGAGCTACGACAAGGTCCATCATGGCCTCTAGGCCCATGCGTGTGGAGGTTGCGTATTCGACTCTGGCAGCGAGTTCTTCGTCCGTTAAAGACTTGCGAACGGGAGGTTGATATTGGTTGGATTCCATAGGCAAATCTTACCGCCGAGGCATATACCTATGCCTCAAGGCGATAAAAGTCGAAAAGTGGGCCCTACCGGGCTCGAACCGATGACATCCACGGTGTAAGCGTGGCGCTCTACCAACTGAGCTAAAGGCCCGACTCTCGACGCAGCGCCATGTGGCGCTTAGAAAACTATACCCTAGGCTAAGCGGTCAATGTTGCCAGAGCGCGATCGTATTCATCAAGAGAACGCGCTTGGCCTGGAGCGGTAACAAACTTAGAGACCAAAACACCGTCTTTATCAATAACAAAGGTGGCTCGGTTAGAGATTCCGTGCTCCTCTAGGAATACTCCGTAATCCTTGGCAACCTGACCATGAGGCCAGAAATCAGCCAAAACAGAGAACTTATAGGCCTCGTGCTCAGCAAAAACCTTCTGAACATACTTGCTGTCCACTGAAATAGCCAGCAATTCAACCTCATTTGACTCAAAACGAGCGAAATTGTCTCTAATCTCGCATAGTTCACCAGTGCAAATCCCTGAGAAAGACAGTGGGTAGAAGACCAAAACGACTGGTTTGACTCCCCTGAACTGGCTCAGAGTGACGTCTTCGCCGAACTGGTTCGGCAGGGTAAAGTCTGGGGCTAGATCACCGATTAGTAGTGACATGAAAACTCCTTAGTAGGTTTAGGGGCTAATCCAAATAAGCACTGCGAACAAACCCTAAACTTAGTTAGGGCCCGAACAGGGCTAGGTTACCATTTTTGCTTGAAGACGCCATGAATGGCTTCAAGCTGAAGAGTCGAAACGAGGATAAGTTGTCCGTTAACAACCAGGACGCTTTTGCAAGCAGCACACCGGATCAAGATCCAGAAGAAACCAGAGAGTGGCTCGAATCACTCGATGCCCTAGCCAGAGTCCACGGCAAAGCCCGAGCTCGCGAAATCATGCTCAACCTCCTTCGTCGCTCACACGAACTTCAGTTGAATGTTCCATCTATTCCAACTACTGACTACATCAACACAATCGCAACTGCTGATGAACCTGCCTTCCCAGGTGATGAAACCATCGAACGCACGTACCGCGCATGGATGCGTTGGAACGCAGCTATCTTGGTTCACCGAGCACAGCGCCCTGGAATTGCAGTTGGTGGACACATCTCAACATTCGCATCATCTGCGTCTCTTTACGAAGTTGGTTTCAACCACTTCTTCAAGGGACAGGATCACCCTTCAGGTGGGGACCAGATTTTCATTCAGGGACACGCAAGTCCTGGTCCTTATGCAAGAGCATTCCTAGAGGGTCGCCTCTCAGAAGCCCAACTAAATGGTTTTAGACAAGAGAAGTCACACGCAGGTGGCGGACTTTCTTCTTACCCACACCCAAGACTCATGCCAGAGTTCTGGCAGTTCCCTACCGTGTCTATGGGTATCGGTCCAATCAACGCGATCTACCAAGCTCAAACAAACCGCTACCTTGCCGGTCGTGGATTCAAGAACACACAGGACCAGCACGTTTGGGCTTTCCTAGGTGATGGTGAATTGGATGAAGTTGAATCTCGTGGTGCACTTCAACTTGCAGCAAACGATGGATTGGACAACCTAACTTTCGTTGTGAACTGTAATCTGCAGAGACTTGATGGTCCGGTTCGCGGAAACGGAAAGATTATTCAGGAACTTGAATCATTCTTCCGCGGTGCTGGCTGGAACGTAATAAAAGTTATTTGGGGACGTGAATGGGATTCACTGCTTGAATCTGACACTGACGGTGCATTGGTCGACTTGATGAACAAGACACCAGACGGTGACTTCCAGACATACAAGACCATGGACGGTGGTTTCATCAGAGAGAACTTCTTCGGAAGAGATCCACGCACCGCAAAACTTGTTGAAGGCATTACAGATGAACAAATCTGGACTCTAAAGCGCGGTGGTCACGATTACCGCAAGGTTTATGCTGCATACGCGGCGGCCATGGCACACAAGGGCCAGCCAACCGTTATCTTAGCGAAGACCATTAAGGGTAAAGGTCTCGGTAAGTCATTCGAAGGTAGAAACGCTACCCACCAAATGAAGAAGCTAACCCTGGAAAACCTAAAGTCATTCAGAGATGACCTAAACATTCCAATCAGTGATGCAGCCCTAGAAGCAGATCCATATCAGCCTCCATACTTCAGACCTGAGTCTGCTCCAGAGCTTGACTACATGCACGAGCGTCGCAAGGCCCTAGGCGGTTACCTACCTGAGCGTAGAAGCAAGTATGTTTCATTCGAACTTCCTGAAGATAAGGTTTGGGATGTTGCTAAGGGTGGTTCTGGAACTCAAGAAGTTGCAACCACAATGGCTTTTGTTCGTTTGTTGAAGGACTTGCTAAGAACTCCTGAGCTTGGTCCAAGAATTGTTCCAATCATTCCTGATGAAGCTAGAACCTTCGGTATGGATGCCTTCTTCCCGACCGCAAAGATCTATAACCCAAGAGGTCAGCACTACATTTCGGTTGACCGCGATCTTCTTCTTTCCTACAAGGAATCAGAGGCCGGTCAGATCCTGCACACCGGTATCAACGAGGCAGGTTCTGTTGCTGCATTCACTGCAGTTGCAACTTCATACGCAACCCAGGGTCAGCCGCTAATCCCGTTCTACGTCTTCTACTCAATGTTTGGTTTCCAGAGAACTGCAGACGCAATCTGGGCAGCAACTGACCAGCTATCACGTGGTTTCATGATTGGTGCAACAGCAGGTAGAACAACACTTACTGGTGAAGGTCTTCAGCATGCTGATGGTCACTCCCCGATCCTTGCTGCAACCAACACTGGAGTCATCACCTATGACCCTGCGTACGGTTACGAAATCGGCCACATCATTAGAGCTGGTATCGAGAGAATGTATGGCGGTAAGCACGTAGATCCAAACGTCATCTACTACATCACCGTATACAACGAGCCAATTGTTCAACCTGCTGAACCTGCTGGAGTTGACGTTGACGGAATCCTTAACGGTATTCACCGAATCAGTGTTGGCGGTCCTTCTACCAAGAAGGCTCAGATTCTGGCTTCTGGTGTTGCAGTCCCTTGGGCTTACGAAGCACAGCAGTTACTACAAGATGACTGGAATGTTTCAGCTGACATCTGGTCCGTTACCTCTTGGACTGAACTGAGAAGAAACGCTCTAGCGTGTGATGAGCAGAAGTTCCTCTACCCATCTGAGGCTGCTCCACTTCCATACCTAACCAACAAACTTGCTGGTTCTCCTGGTCCATTCATTGGTGTTAGCGACTACATGCATCAGGTTCCAGATCAGATCCGTAAGTGGATTCCAGGTGAGTATGCAACTCTAGGTGCAGACGGTTTCGGTTTCTCGGATACCAGAGCAGCAGCAAGACGCGCATTCAAGATTGATGGTCCATCAATCGTTGTTCGTGTCCTAGAACAACTTGCATCACGTGGTGAAGTCGCAGCTCACATCCCACAGATGGCAATTGATAAGTATCGTTTGCTTGATGTCACTGCTGGAACTTCTGGTGCTTCAGGCGGAGACGCGTAGTCGATGTTAGTTATTCTTTGTCCAGGTCAGGGTTCGCAGAAACCAGGCTTTCTCAACGAATGGCTTGAGCTACCTCAATACAGATCTCAGTTAGAAGAGTTCTCTGAAACTATTTCACTTGATCTAATCAAGCACGGGACACTGAGTGACGAAGAAACAATTCGTGATACCGCGGTTGCTCAACCACTAATTGTTGCAGCCAGCATCGCGAGTGCGAATCTACTAAACCTAAAAGATGTTTCAGGTCTTGCTGGACACTCTGTTGGTGAACTAAGTGCAGCAAGCCTTGCAGGCATAATCAGCAACAACGATGCAATGCAGTTGGTAAATGTGAGGGCAAAAGCAATGGCAAAAGCCGCTGCTTCTTCAGAGCAATCTATGGCTGCAATACTCGGTGGCGATCAAGACACAGTCATTGCAAAACTTACCGAGCTGGGTCTCTCTGGTGCTAACTACAACGGAGCTGGTCAGATCGTTGCAGCTGGTTCTAAATCAGGTATTCAAGAACTTGTGTCATCGCCACCTGAAGGAGCAAAGGTGATTCCACTCAGTGTTGCGGGTGCCTTCCATACAGAATTCATGGCTCCAGCAGTTCAAGAACTTGAAACATTCACCAGATCTCTTACTGTTTCAGATCCGCAGCTTTCCATTTGGTCTAACCAAGCTGGTCAGCAAGTTACCTCCGGTACTGAGTTCATCAATCTACTTGTTGGCCAAGTTGCTAACTCAGTTCGCTGGGACCTTTGCATGAACGCAATGGTTGCAGCTTGTGTTACTGGTGTTATCGAGGTTTCCCCTGCTGGAACACTAGCTGGCTTAGCGAAACGAGGAATGCCTGGTGTTGAAATCGTTGCACTCAAATCACCAGCAGATCTTGAAGCAGCAAACAGTCTTATCGAACGTTTAGGGAAGTAGTTGGTTATGTCACATGCAAAAATGAACCAGTTTGAAACTGTTCGCTTCAGCAAGATCTATTCTCTAGGTGCATCACGTGGACACCTACGAGTCACTAACGATGAGATTGCTGGCCCAATCGATTCAAGTGATGAGTGGATCAGACAGCGCACCGGAATCATTACTCGTGCCAGAGCAGACAAAG
>Ga0209444_10000195_pt1 | contig 33112 bp, 28 predicted proteins | sample LauGreFaBDMM15DN_2_FD_188215 | JGI IMG/M metagenome (GOLD analysis project Ga0209444, IMG submission 188215) | Freshwater lake microbial communities from Lake Michigan, USA - Fa13.BD.MM15.DN (SPAdes) (version 2) | ecosystem: Environmental > Aquatic > Freshwater > Lake | place: Lake Michigan... | reverse complement strand
GAGTGCCGCATCAACGCCGAAGACCCTTTCCGTAACTTTCTACCTTCTACTGGCAGATTGGTGCGTTTTCATCCTCCAGAGACCACCATGTTCCAAGGTAACACCGAGCAACTCTTAGGTGTTCGCGTAGACACCGGCGTGCAAGAGGGCGGCGAGATTCCAATGTTCTACGACTCGATGATCGCCAAACTCATCGTCCACGGTCGTGACCGTAATGACGCCATCGCCAGAATGCGCGAAGCATTGAACGCATTCGTGATTCGCGGCATCAGCTCGAACATTCCATTCCAATCTGCCTTGCTGGCGCATCCGCGGTTTGTCTCGGGCGACTTCAACACAGGCTTTATTGCCGAGCAATATGCCCATGGTTTTCGTGCTGAGGATGTTAAGCACCAAGACCCCGATTTCCTTGTTGCCTTGGCGGCATTTGTGCGCCGTCGATCACGCGAACGCGCAGCAAGTTTGAGTGGTCAGTTACCGGGGTATGACGTGAAGGTCGGTCAGACGTACACCATCATCACGCTTGACGCCCATGGTGCCCACGAGCACACCCAAGTTGAAGTAGACGATTCCATGGGAAGTCACGGCACCGCCATCATTAAAGTCAATGGCAAAAACTACGCAATTGCCAGCGAATCGCGTATCAACGATGTGGCGATCAAAGGCACGGTCAATGGACAACCGTTTACGGCGCAAGTGGAACGTGGTTCCACCAAAAATCCTCTGGGCCTACAGATTCAACACAACGGCACCCGCATCGATGCTATGGTGGTGTCGCCCCGTATGGCTGAGTTGTTCAAACTCATGCCTTTTAAAGCGCCGCCAGATTTGAGCCGCTTTGTGCTGTCACCCATGCCCGGTTTGTTGGTCGATGTGGCCGTCAAACCTGGCCAAAAAGTCTTGGCTGGGGAGCGTGTGGCGGTAATAGAAGCCATGAAGATGGAAAACGTCTTGTTCGCTTTGCAAGATGGTGTTGTCAAGAGTGTGGTCGCAAATCAAGGCGAGTCGCTCAGTGTGGACCAAGTGATTGTGGAGTTTGAAGCATGACATCAGGTGTTATAAAAAGGCCGTTCAAAGTTTTAGGCGTTCAGCAAATCGCCATTGGTGGACCTGATAAAAACGCCCTTAAAAAACTATGGGTTGATATGTTTGGTCTCGAAGTAATTGGCACCTTTCAAAGCGAACGCGAAAACGTAGACGAAGACATTTGCGCTATGGGGGTTGGGCCTTTCAAAGTCGAAGTCGACCTGATGCAGCCTATCGACCCCGATAAAAAACCAGCGGTCCACACCACGCCTTTGAATCACATCGGTTTATGGATAGACGATCTTCCCAAGGCAGTCGCATGGCTCACCGCCCAAGGTGTGCGCTTCGCACCAGGCGGAATTCGCAAAGGTGCTGCTGGGTTCGATATCACTTTTTTGCACCCCAAAGCCAATGATGAATTTCCGATTGGCGGGCAGGGCGTACTGATTGAGTTGGTGCAAGCGCCAAACGAAGTGGTCAAGGCCTTCAGCGCATTAGCAACTCAGCCGGCCTAACTACTTTGGTTGCTGTTGATTAATGAGCGTTCAATAAAATTAAGAAGCTAGTTCAAGCGCCAGATTTACTCTTGTTGGCGAGCGCTTCCAAACGATCCTCTTCTTCTTTTTTTAATCGTGCTTGCCTAGCCGTTTTGGCTTCATAACGAATACGAGACATATTCGCCAAATCCTTCGACCATGCTAGCCAGCCTGTGAGATTTACGTCTACAGGTTCCAGCGAGATGCAATCGACGGGGCACACGGGAATACACAGCTCGCAACCTGTGCAATAAGGTTCTATGACGGTGTGCATGCGTTTGTTGCTGCCGACAATCGCATCCGTGGGGCAGGCGTCTATGCACAGCGTGCAACCAATGCACCAGTCTTCATCAATCACCGCTAATGTGCGCGGGGCTTCTATCCCGTTATTTGGGTTGAGTGGAACTACTGCTTTATCCGTGATAGCCGCCAAGCGAACAATACCCTCAGCGCCTCCGGGCGGGCATTGATTGATAGAGGCTTCTTCGTTGGCAATTGCTTGTGCGTAGTTCAAGCAATCGGGATATCCACAACGCGTGCATTGCGTTTGCGGCAATACATCCAGAATGCGCTCGACCAGGCTCACTTTGCTTTGCGAGGGGCTCTTTTAGCGCGAACAGGTTGGGCTTTGTTGTGTTTCGCTATGAATTCTTTTACTACGGGATACACCACATCGCGCCAACGGCGTCCACTAAAAATACCGTAGTGACCAGCACCTTTGACTTCCAAATGATCCATGATTTCACGCGGCAAGCCTGTACACAATTTGTGCGCAGCTTTGGTTTGGCCAGAGCCTGAAATATCGTCCAATTCACCCTCGATGGTAATCAAGCCAGTTTTGCGAATGTCTTGGGGGCGCACCAGCTCCATAACGCCTTCGGGTGATTTCACTTCCCACGTACCGCGCACCAGCTTGAACTCTTGGAATACCGTGTCGATGGTTTCCAAGTAATAGTCGGCGTCCATGTCGAGCACCGCGTTGTACTCGTCGTAAAAGTGGCGGTGCGCTTCAGCGTGGGTGTCGTCACCTTTGATCAGATCTTTGAAATAGTCGTAATGGCTTTTGAGGTGGCGGTCTGGGTTCATCGCTACAAAGCCGGTGTGCTGCAAGAAACCCGGGTAGACACGACGGCCAGCACCAGGGAAGTTGTCAGGCACCTTGTAAATCACATTGTTTTCGAACCAGTTGTAACTCTTATTCATAGCCAAGTTATTTACAGCGGTAGGGGACTTGGTCGCATCAATTGGCCCCCCCATCATCGTCATGCTGAGTGGTATTTTTTCACCGCGTGAAGCCATCAAAGAAACTGCAGCTAAAACAGGTACGGTAGGCTGGCAAACACTGATGACGTGGCAGTTGCCATAGTTGTCTTGCAAGTAGCGGATGAACTCTTGGACGTAGTTCACATAGTCATCCAAGTGAAACTCCCCCTCACTCAAAGGCACCAAACGCGCATTGCGCCAGTCGGTTATGTAGACCTTGTGATCTTTGAGCATGGTTTTGACGGTATCGCGCAACAGCGTGGCGTAATGGCCTGAGAGCGGAGCGACAATCAAAACAACAGGTTGGCCTTTGATCTTGGCGAGCGTTTTGGTGTCGTCTGAAAAGCGCTTGAAGCGGCGTAATTCGCAAAATGGTTTGTTGATCTCGATGCGCTCGTGGATAGCGATTTCTACCCCATCCACATCAATAGATTTGATGCCGAACTCAGGCTTTTCGTAATCTTTGCCCAAACGGTAGATTAGGTCGTACCCGGCAGATACGCGTTGGCCAAAAGAAGTCTTGCTGAAGGGAGACATGGGATTGCTGTAGAGCTTAGCCGTGGCCTGCGCAAAATCAGCAAAAGGCTCTATTAAGGTACGTTGGGTTTCAAAAATCTTATAAAGCATGGAAAAGGTCTCTCAAAATAGTGCTCGTCCAATATAACAGTCCAATATGAACTTATATTGGGGGCTGTCCCCCAAACTACAGAACGACTTTGGCAATGGAAGCGCAGACGTGGTCGATATTCTTGCTGTTCAAAGCCGCCACACACATACGCCCTGTGTCTGTTCCATAGACGCCAAACTCGTTGCGCAGACGCACCATTTGGTCTTTGGTCAGGCCTGAATAACTGAACATGCCTATTTGGCGGGTAATGAAACTCATGTCTTGTTTAACACCAGCGGCTTTTAGGCCGTCCACCATTTTTTGACGCATGGCTTTGATACGCACGCGCATTTCGCCGAGTTCTCTCTCCCAAATGGCACGCAGCTCTGTGTTGCCCAACACGGCTGCCACCACAGCACCACCGTGAATAGGTGGGTTGGAATAGTTGGTGCGAATCACAATTTTGAGTTGACTCAACACGCGGCCGCACTCTTCTTTGTCTTTGCAGACCACGCTCAATGCGCCCACGCGCTCGCCGTAGAGGCTGAAGCTCTTCGAGAAAGAAGTCGACACCAAGAAGTTCAAGCCTGCAGCGACAAACTTTTGTATCACTGCGCCGTCTTCTTGGATGCCGTGGCCAAAACCTTGGTAGGCCATGTCTAAAAATGCGGTGAGGCTTTTGGCTTTCACCACGTCTATCACCTTATCCCACTGCTCGGGGGTGATGTCATAGCCAGTTGGGTTGTGACAACACGCATGCAAAACGACCACCGTGCCTGCTGGCGCTGCATTCAGAGAGTCGAGCATGCCGTCAAAGTTGATGTCTTTTTTGCTGGCGTCGTAGTAGGCGTATGTCTCGACAGTGAAACCTGCATTGGTGAACAAACCGCGGTGGTTTTCCCAGCTGGGGTCAGAAATCAGCACCTTGGCTTTTGGGTTCAAGTGGCGCAGAAAATCAGCGCCGACCTTCAAACCGCCTGTGCCACCCAAACCTTGAACCGTAGCCACGCGGCCAGAAGTGACGGGCTCGGAATCTGCGCCAAAGACCAAATGTTTGACCGCCATGTCGTAAGCCGCAATGCCGTCAATTGGCAAGTAGCCACGCGCGCTGGGGTGCGACATCATGGTTTTTTCGGCGGCTTGCACGCACTCTAAAAGAGGTAACTTGCCGTTGTCGTCAAAGTACACGCCGACGCCTAGGTTTACTTTATTGGGGTTGGTGTCGGAGGCAAATTGCTCGTTAAGACCCAAAATCGGGTCGCGGGGTGCCATTTCGACAGCGGTAAACAGTGACATCGTGGGTCCTTGAACTGGGGTAAAAAGGAAGTTTCTAAAGAGACTTGCTCAGTCTGAGGTAGGCTTAAGCGTTTTCCCTATATTTTAAACGCCTGCAGCGCATGCTTTTGAGCTTGCCATTTTGAAACCCATGCCCACGCCATTAGCCGTTGATTTAGAACTTGCCAAAGCCCAGGTAGAAGCCAAAATTGCCGCTGAAGGTGCTGCAATTCCTAGTACTGGCACCTTTGTTAGCTACTCCGGTTCGCCGTTCGAACTGTTTCAGCCCTACCTGCCAGCTGGCGACCAACCCACCGCCATCAACGAACTGGTGGACGGCATCAACGACGGTGAAGTCTTTCAAACCCTATTGGGAGTGACAGGATCTGGCAAGACCTTCACCATGGCCAATGTGATTGCCCGCATGGGGCGTCCTGCCATCATCTTTGCGCCAAATAAAACACTGGCTGCGCAGCTTTACAGCGAATTTCGCGAGTTTTTCCCCAAGAACGCTGTGGAGTATTTCGTCAGTTACTACGACTACTACCAGCCCGAAGCCTATGTGCCGCAGCGCGACTTGTTCATTGAAAAAGACAGCGCGATCAACGAGCACATCGAGCAAATGCGCTTGAGTTGCACCAAAAGTATCTTGGAGCGGCGCGATGTGATCGTGGTGGCTACTGTGTCTGCCATCTACGGTATTGGTGAGCCCGAGAGCTACCACCGCATGGTGATGACGGTTCGTGCTGGCGACAAAATCGGCCAGCGCGACGCCATCGCCCAATTGGTGCGCATGCAATACGAGCGCAATGACCAAGACTTCTCACGCGGCAAATTCCGCGTGCGCGGCGACACCATCGATGTATTTCCCGCCGAGCATTCCGAGTTGGCCATTCGCATCGAATTGTTCGATGATGAAATCGAGAGCCTGCAGCTTTTTGATCCGCTCACGGGCCGCATTCGCCAAAAAATCCCGCGCTTCACCATTTATCCATCTAGCCACTATGTCACTCCGCGCGACCGCGTGCTGGCAGCGGTCGAAACCATCAAGGTCGAACTCGCCGAGCGTTTGAAAGAACTGGTTGGCATGAACAAATTGGTAGAAGCCCAGCGCCTAGAACAACGCACCCGCTTCGACCTCGAGATGCTGTCTGAAGTTGGCCATTGCAAAGGCATTGAAAATTACACACGCCATCTGTCTGGCGCCAAACCTGGCGATCCTCCTAGCACCTTGACCGACTACATGCCCAAAGACGCACTAATGTTCTTGGACGAGAGCCACGTCATGATCGGCCAACTCGGAGGCATGTACAACGGCGACCGATCGCGCAAAACCACTTTGGTGGAATACGGTTTTCGCTTGCCCAGCGCGCTTGATAACCGCCCCTTGAAGCTTGAAGAGTTTGAAAAGCGCATGCGCCAAGTTGTCTTCGTTTCAGCCACACCTGCCGATTACGAAAAAACGCATGCCGGTCGGGTCGTCGAGCAACTTGTGCGGCCTACAGGTTTGGTTGACCCCCAAGTCGAAGTCCGTCCCGCCACCCACCAAGTGGATGACGTGTTGCAAGAAATTCGTATTCGGGTGGAGTTAAAAGAACGCGTGCTCATAACTACGCTCACCAAGCGCATGGCCGAACAGCTGACCGACTATTTGAGCGACAACGGCGTCAAAGTACGCTACTTACACAGCGACATCGACACCGTGGAGCGCGTTGAAATCTTGCGCGACTTGCGTTTGGGCACTTTCGACGTGCTGGTTGGCATCAACTTACTGCGTGAAGGTATCGATTTGCCTGAGGTTTCGCTTGTCGCCATCTTGGACGCCGACAAAGAAGGCTTTTTGCGCTCTGAGCGCAGTTTGATCCAAACCATTGGCCGCGCAGCCCGCAACATCAGTGGTAGAGCTATTTTGTACGCCGACCGCATGACCGAGTCGATGAAAAAAGCCATCGGCGAGACCGAACGTCGTCGTGCCAAACAGGTGGAGCACAACATCATGCACGGCATCACGCCCAAGGGCGTTTTCAAGCAAGTGCGCGATTTGATCGACGGTGTCTACAGCGAGAAGGCTGGCAAAGAGGCGCAAGAGCGCGAAATTGAAAAAGCCCGTATCGAAGACATGAGCGAGCGCGACATCGCCAAAGAGATCAAACGCCTAGAAAAGCTCATGATGGAGCACGCCCGCAACCTCGAATTCGAGAATGCTGCTAGGGTTCGCGACCAGTTGGCCAACCTGCGTACGCAGGCCTTTGGCGGAGCCGGCCACGACAACGTAGTTGTCTAAAGGGGTATTACTTGACTAAATCCGTAGGGATTGGGTTATACTTGACTCAATTAGTCGACAAAGCCCCCATTCATCTAAAGGAGCTCCCCATGCGTCTCACCACCAAAGGTCGTTTTGCCGTTACTGCCATGATCGATTTGGCCCTTCGCCAAACCAATGGTCCCGTGACTTTGGCTGCCATCAGCCAACGCCAGCAAATATCGCTCTCTTATTTAGAGCAACTTTTCGGCAAGCTTCGCCGCCATGAACTTGTCGAATCTACCCGTGGCCCAGGCGGCGGTTATTCCTTGGGTCGCAAAGCGGCAGACATCACCGTTGCTGACATCATCGTCTCGGTCGACGAACCGATCGACGCTACCCACTGTGGTGGCAAAGAAAACTGCTTAGGCGAAAGTGGCCGTTGCATGACCCATGATTTATGGACCTCTCTGAATCAGCGCATGGTCGACTTTTTAGACTCCGTCAGCTTGCAAAAATTGGTCGACGACCAGCTCGCCAAAGGCATTCAGATCGAAAACAAGCCGAGCATGCGTAAAGCTATCTCCGCTATGCCTGTTTCCAAGCCCATACACGTCAACGCTCCTAATTCGGTCTTTGCCTTGGGCAACGCATTCGTTAAAAACTGAAACTACCACCTATCACCATGGACATGACCCCACATTTCCCGATTTATCTCGATTACGCCTCTACCAATCCGGTCGACCCCCGCGTGGTTGATGCCATGATTCCTTGGTTGCGCGAGCACTTTGGTAATCCTGCTTCGCGAAGCCACGCATGGGGCTGGGAAGCAGAAGAAGCCGTCGAAAAAGCCCGCGCAGATGTCGGCGCTTTGATCGGCGCTGATCCTCGCGAAATTGTCTGGACCTCCGGCGCGACCGAGTCGAACAACCTCGCCATCAAAGGCGCGGCGCACTTCTACCAGTCCAAAGGCAAACACCTCATTACTGTCAAAACCGAGCACAAAGCGGTTTTGGACACCATGCGTGAACTCGAGCGCCAAGGTTTTGAAGTGAGTTACATCGATGTTCAAGCAGACGGCTTGATCGACATGGACGTTCTCAAAGCCGCGATTCGCCCAGACACCATTCTGATCAGCGTCATGTTCGTTAACAACGAAATTGGTGTGATCCAAGACATCCCCGCCATTGGCACTTTGTGCCGTGAAAAAGGCATCATCTTCCACGTCGATGCAGCTCAGGCCACTGGCAAGGTAGAAATCGATATGGAAACCTTGCCCGTCGACTTGATGAGCCTCGCTTCCCACAAAACCTACGGCCCCAAAGGCATCGGCGCTTTGTATGTGCGTCGTAAACCCCGTGTACGTTTAGAAGCGCAAATGCACGGCGGTGGCCATGAGCGCGGTATGCGCAGTGGCACTTTGCCAACCCACCAGTGCGTGGGCATGGGCGAAGCCTTTCGTATCGCCAAACTCGACATGGCCCAAGACCTCGCCAAAGCCAAAGCTTTGAGCAAACGTTTGTTAGACGGCCTAACAGGCATCGAACAAGTCTTTATCAACGGCCACCTAGAAAAACGTGTGCCTCACAACCTTAATATCAGTTTTAACTATGTCGAGGGCGAGTCACTCATCATGGGCATCAAAGGTTTGGCGGTGTCCTCTGGCTCTGCGTGTACCTCTGCCAGCTTGGAGCCTAGCTATGTGTTGCGCGCATTAGGCCGCAGCGACGAATTAGCCCATAGCAGCTTGCGCATGACGGTGGGTCGTTTCTCCACCGAAGAAGAAATTGATTACGCGATTGAGACCATCAAACTCAACGTCGCCAAACTCCGCGACTTAAGCCCACTGTGGGATATGTACAAAGAAGGCATAGACATCTCGACCATCCAATGGGCTGCGCATTAAGCAGCTTTGAGAAAATTTAGGAAAACACCATGGCTTATTCAGAAAAAGTAATCGACCACTACGAAAACCCCCGCAACGTGGGTTCGTTTGAAAAGGGTGACGACTCTGTCGGCACCGGAATGGTCGGCGCACCAGCATGTGGCGACGTTATGAAGTTGCAAATCAAAGTCAACCCTGTTACTGGTGTGATCGAAGATGCGCGTTTTAAAACCTATGGTTGTGGTTCTGCCATTGCTTCCTCTTCTTTGGTAACCGAATGGGTCAAAGGCAAAACGCTTGACCAAGCGGCTGCCTTGAAGAACAGCGAAATCGCTGAAGAGCTCGCTCTGCCGCCAGTGAAAATTCACTGCTCCATCTTGGCTGAAGACGCCATCAAGGCCGCAGTCGAAGACTACAAAAAGAAACACGCGCATTAATTTTTTCTAGGTATTCCCATGGCTGTCACCCTGACCGAATCTGCTGCAAAGCACGTTAACCGCTACCTCTCTAAACGCGGTAAAGGTTTAGGTGTGCGCTTGGGCGTAAAAACCACAGGGTGTTCTGGCTTGGCCTACAAACTTGAATACGTAGACGCGTCCGAACCCGAAGACGTCATCTTTGAAGACCAGGGCGTCAAAGTTTTGGTAGACCCAAAAAGTTTGGCTTACATCGACGGCACCCAACTAGACTTTGTGCGCGAAGGCTTGAACGAAGGCTTCAAGTTCTCTAACCCGAACGAACGCGACCGTTGCGGCTGCGGTGAATCGTTCCGCATCTAACGTGATTGACGCGGCTGGTCCGTTGTCGGCGCAACTTGCCGTCAACGATTTCGAACTCTTTGACATTCCAAAACAGTTCGCCCAAGACCGTGCGGCGTTAGACACGCGCTGGAAAAACCTGCAACGCGAAGCCCATCCCGACAAATTTTCTGCACGAGGCACTGCGGCCCAGCGCGTCGCCATGCAATGGTCGGTGCGTATTAACGAGGCCTACCAACGCCTCAAAGACCCACTGCGACGTGCCGCTTATTTGTGTGAACTTGCTGGCGCGCCCATCAACGCAGAAAACAACACCGCTATGCCGACTGAATTCTTGGTGCAACAAATGCAGTGGCGCGAAGAGTTGGACGACGCGACTACCGCCGACTCACTTCGAAATTTGCACCAAGAAGTTTTACAAACCCGCGATGCAGCTTTGGCGAATTGCGAATCCTTGATTGACCAAACCCAAGATTTCTCAAAAGCCGTGCAGCAGGTGAGGGCGCTTATGTTTATTGAACGCTTTGTCAAAGACATAGACACACGCCTAGATCAACTTGACGCCGTCTAAATATCACCTAGACGACTCTCTGTAGCCATACGTAAAGCGACAATACATCTCTATGGCCTTGCTACAAATTTCTGAACCTGGACAAGCACCTGATCCGCATCAACGGCGTATCGCGGTGGGCATTGATTTAGGCACTACCCATTCTTTGGTGGCGAGCGTGCGTAATTCAGTGGCAGAGTGTTTGCCCGATGCGCAAGGCCAAGTTATCTTGCCTTCTGCAGTGCGCTATTTAGACAACGATGGCCGACAAATTGGTAGCGATGCCCTGCGCGCGCAAGCCGAAGACCCGCAAAACACACTTGTCTCCGTCAAACGTTTTATGGGCCGCGGGTTGAAAGACATTGCCAATGCCGACAAACTGCCTTACCAGTTTGTCGACAAGCCTGGCATGCTGGCCATACAAACCCGCGCAGGAGAAAAATCTCCCGTTGAAGTCAGCGCAGAAATATTGGCTACCTTGCGTTTTAGAGCAGAAGACACGTTCAACGACGATCTGTATGGCGCAGTCATCACCGTGCCCGCATACTTTGACGACGCACAACGCCAAGCCACCAAAGACGCTGCTCAACTCGCTGGACTCAACGTCTTGCGTTTGATCAACGAACCCACAGCAGCAGCCATTGCGTATGGTCTAGACCAATCGAGTGAGGGTGTGTATGCCATCTACGACCTTGGTGGCGGTACTTTTGATATTTCTATTTTGCGATTGACGCGCGGTGTGTTTGAAGTGCTCTCCACCGGTGGCGACTCTGCGCTTGGTGGAGATGATTACGACCGTGTATTGGTGGAGTTTGTGCAATCCACTACCCAATGCGTTGTAGTGACGCCCTCAGACAAAGCGCAAGTTATGGTAGCCGCACGTGCTTGCAAAGAAGCGCTTTCTTCCCAAGACAGCATGCAATTTGAAGTCACACTCGCCAGTGGTGCTGTGGCATGTAAAGTGACACGCGCACAGTTTGAAGAAGCTTGTAAGCCGTTGACGCAGCGCACCTTGAACGCAGTACGCAAAGCATTGCGCGATGCAAGCTTGCAAAAGCAAGACATCCAAGGTGTGGTGATGGTCGGAGGATCTACCCGCATGCCGCATATTCAAACGGCGGTTGCAGAATTGCTCGGCTGTGAGCCATTGACCAACTTGAACCCTGACGAAGTGGTTGCATTGGGTGCTGCTATTCAAGCCAACCAACTTGCAGGCAATAACCCCGACGGCGAGTTGTTGTTGTTAGACGTGATTCCCTTGTCGTTAGGTATTGAAACCATGGGTGGCTTGGTAGAGCGCATCGTGCCGCGTAACCAAACCATTCCCACTGCCATGGCGCAAGACTTCACCACCTACCAAGACGGACAAACCGCATTGGCTTTGCACGTGGTGCAAGGTGAGCGCGACTTGGTGGCAGACTGCCGCAGTTTGGCGCGATTTGAGTTGCGTGGTATCCCGCCGATGGTCGCGGGTGCTGCGCGCATTCGCGTGACCTTCACGGTCGATGCAGATGGCTTGCTGAGCGTTGCGGCCTTAGAGCAGCACAGCGGTGTACAAGCCAATATCACTGTTAAGCCGAGTTATGGTTTGTCCGATGACCAAATCGCCACCATGTTGCAAGACAGCTTTAAAACTGCAGAGCAAGACATAAAAACCCGCGCTTTAGTAGAAGCGCGTGTAGACGCAGACCGGATGTGGCTGGCAACGCAGAGCGCATTGCAAGCAGATGGTGACTTACTCTCTGCCCAAGAGCGTATCCATATAGAAAGCTTGATGGCCACCACACTCAATTCTAAAAAATTAGAAGATGCTGCCGCAGTAGAGGCCGCAACCGAAGCCTTAGCCAAAGGTACAGAAGCCTTTGCCGCACAACGCATGAACCGAGGCATACAAAATGCCTTGTCGGGTCAACACATAGAGTCCATTTAATGCCAGTCATACAAATATTGCCCCACGCTGAACTTTGCCCGCAAGGCGCACAACTCGATGTGCCTGCTGGCACCACGATTTGCGAAGCGCTGTTAGACAACCATATCAACATTGAGCATGCTTGTGACATGAGTTGCGCTTGTACTACTTGCCACGTCATCGTGCGAGAGGGATTTAATTCACTCAATCCTTTGGATGAGACCGAAGAAGATTTGTTAGACCGCGCATGGGGACTTGCACCCAACTCTCGATTGAGTTGCCAAGCCATCGTGGCGCAACAGGGGTTGGTGATTGAGATACCCAAGTACACCATCAACCACGCCAAAGAAAACCACTAAGCCATGCGCCAAATTTTCTTAGACACAGAAACCACTGGCTTGTCGCCAGAAAACGGCGATCGTATTGTCGAAATTGGTTGCGTTGAATTATTGAATCGCAAACTCACTGGTAAGAACTTGCACTTCTACCTTAACCCCGAACGTGATAGCCATGAAGATGCGTTGAAGGTGCATGGCATCAGCAATGAGTTTTTAAAAGACAAGCCTAAGTTTGGTGAGATTGCAGACGAGTTGTTGGAGTATTTGCAAGGCGCCGATGTATTGATACACAACGCGCCGTTCGATGTGGGCTTTATCAACAAAGAACTTGAATTACAAAAACGCCCGCCCATCAAAACCTATGTCAACAGCGTTGCCGACACCTTGGCTATGGCCAAAGATATGTTTCCAGGCAAGCGCAATTCTTTGGACGCTCTGTGCGACCGCTTAGGCGTTGATAACTCAGGCCGCACCTTGCACGGCGCTTTGTTGGATGCTGAGTTGTTGGCTGACGTCTACATCTACATGACACGCGGGCAAGATGCTTTGTTGATAGAAGTAGAAGACAGCAGTGATAGTAAAAAGCTTGCAGATGCGATCGACATGCAATCGTTAAAACTCACGGTGATTAGCGCTTCAGAGCAAGAGTTGGGGGCGCATGAAGAGGTGTTGGTGCAGATCGATAAAGCGAGTAACGGGCAGACTTTATGGCGCTCTGCGCAAGAGCGTGTGGCATAATTATTTTCTTTCCTGCACAGGGTTAGGGCGATTAGCTCAGGGGTAGAGCACTGCATTCACACTGCAGGGGTCGCAAGTTCGAAACTTGCATCGCCCACCACAAAAAACCCGATAAATTCAAGCACTTACAGCGATGTGAGTGCTTTTTTGTGTCTCAAAAGTAGTACGAGAATGCCGTACTACTTTTAGGGGTTCGTACTACCCCAAATCCTTTGTTTTTTTGTAGGAACTTTTCTCAAAGCCTCGTACTCATTGGAAGCAACATTTGGCTTCGTTTAAATGTCCACGTTCAATCGATTTCGACTTATATTTGCCGCGCCATCCAACAGGTAAGTTGTAAAAGAAATTGATGCGGGACAGGTATTGGATCTAGTAAATTAATCAAATTACAAATTTATAATTTCGTAATAGTCTCTTAAGTGCGAATCGTCTGCCGCACCGCACTCTCCCACTGCAACATCCGATGCTGCGCCTCATCACGAGAAATCTGCGCTTCAAACACACGATCCATCTTCCAGTGCTTTTCTAGTGCCTCTAAGTCACTGAACATCCCGCAGTGCAGTCCTGCTAAGTAAGCTGCACCTAAAGCGGTAGTTTCAATCACAGCAGGCCGAATGATGGGAATGCCCAATAAATCTGCCTGTATTTGCATGAGCAAGTTGTTCGCACAAGCACCTCCATCGACCCTTAATTCCCTAACAGGCGTACCACCGTGTTGAACAGCATCTTTGCTCATGGCCTGCAACAACGCAGTACTTTGAAATGCAATACTGTCCAATGCAGCCCGCGCGAAGTGCGCCATCGTCGTGCCGCGCGTGATGCCCACAACCGTACCCCGCGCATCTGCATTCCAGTAAGGCGCCCCTAAGCCAGTGAATGCTGGCACCATCACGACACCGTCAGCATCTGTCACCGTTTGCGCAAGCGCTTCAATGTCCGAGCTATTTTTGAAAGCATGCAAGCCGTCGCGTAACCATTGGACGACAGCGCCACCAATAAAAACGCTTCCTTCCAATGCAAATTCAGGCTTGTTACTGATTTGCGCCGCACTGGTGGTGATTAATCCGTTTTGACTTGTTTGGAATTGATGGCCCGTGTGCATCAACATAAAGCAGCCCGTGCCATATGTGTTTTTAGCCTGTCCCTCCCGCCAACATGCTTGTCCAAATAAAGCGCTTTGCTGGTCGCCTGCAACACCACCAATAGCTAATGGGTAACCCAGCCACTCAGAATCTATGACACCAAAGTCACTCGATGACGCTTGCACCGTAGGCATCAATTTGCTGTCGATATGCATCATAGACATGAGTTCGCTGTCCCATTGGTTTGTGTGCACGTTTAAAAGCATGGTGCGCGACGCGTTACTCACATCGGTGGCATGAACACGACCTTTGGTGAGGTTCCAAATCAACCACGTGTCGACTGTGCCAAATGCCAACTCACCCTTTGCAGCCATATCATGTGCTTGAGGCACGTTGTCCAATACCCATTGCAATTTGGTTCCAGAAAAATAGGCGTCAATCACCAAGCCCGTTTTAGATTGCACCAGTTTGTCGTGTCCCTCTTGGCGTAACTTGGCGCATACAGGTTCTGAGCGCCGGTCTTGCCAAACAATCGCGTTGTAAATGGGTTGACCGGTTTTGCGATTCCAGACCACGGTTGTTTCGCGTTGATTGGTAATGCCAATACAAGCAATGTCTTGTACGCGGATATTGGCATTCTTTAAAGCCGCGCGCATGGTGGCGAGTTGGCTAGACCAAATCTCAGTTGGATCATGCTCAACCCAACCTGGGTGAGGGTAAATTTGTCGAAACTCTTGTTGGGCCATACCCACGATATGACCATCTTGCGCAAACACAATGCTGCGCGAACTAGAAGTGCCTTGGTCAAGTGCAAGAAGATATTTCACAATGATTTTTAATTTACTTTATTTAAGGACAGTTTAGAGATTAATATACAGAATCCTCGTCGGTAGAAACCCAAATTAATCTCTCTGTTTTGGAGAATTACTACATAAATGATTGTTAATTAAGTCTTCATGCAGCGCCCAGCACTTTTTGATCAATTGCTCGCAACAGATGTTTACGATCTAGCCATCATTGGCGGTGGTGCGACCGGTCTTGGCGTCGCGTTAGATGCTGCGACGCGTGGGTACAAAGTAGTTTTATTAGAGGCTTATGATTTTGCAAAAGGCACATCATCACGTGCAACCAAGTTGGTCCATGGGGGTGTGCGTTATTTAGCGCAAGGCAATTTGTCATTGGTCAGAGAAGCTTTGTATGAACGTGCCGTGCTTTTACACAACGCACCACATATTGTGCAACCTTTAGCATTTGTAATGCCTTCTTACAAATGGTGGGAAACCACTTTTTACGGTATGGGCCTAATGCTCTACGACCTAATGGCAGGGAAGTCGGCGATTGGTTCGACCCAATTTTTGAATAAACAACAAGTTCTGGATCGACTTCCCCAAGTTCGATCGATTGGTTTGCGCGGAGGCGTGCAGTACTGGGATGGTCAGTTTGACGATGCACGTCTAGCACTAGAAATCGCGCGAACAGCGCAACAAAAAGGTGCTGTCGTATTGAATTATTGTTCTGTGGAATCGTTGGCGCATCAGAATCACAAACTAAGTGGTTTGATTGGCAAAGATGCTGAAACTGGAAGAGTATTCAATGTAAAAGCTAAATGTGTGATCAACGCTACTGGGGTCTGGGTAGATGGCATTCGCGCTATGGATGCCAATACTTCTCTTGGGAAAATTGAACCCATGGTCACACCAAGTCAAGGCGTGCACTTGGTGGTGGACCGTTCTTTTTTAAGTAAAGACTTCGCATTGTTGGTGCCTAGTACCCAAGACGGGCGTGTCTTGTTTGCAGTTCCTTGGCTTGGCAAAGTAATTCTGGGTACGACAGACACCCCACGCACTGATTTACCGATCGAACCCATGGCTTTTGCCGAAGAGGTGGATTTCATATTGAACGAGTCTGCTCGATATTTGTCAAAAGCACCTTCGCGCGCAGATGTGCGCAGCGTTTGGGTGGGTTTACGGCCGCTGGTTAAACCGCAAAAAACCACATCTGGCAATACCAAAGGTATCAGTCGCGAACACACTATCCTTATAAGTGAGAGTGGCTTGGTGACTGTGACAGGTGGCAAATGGACCACTTACCGCGCGATGGCTGAAGACGTTCTTCAACAATGTCTAGATTCTGGATTGATTACCAAATCAGACAAGCTACCGATGACAGCAGATTGCCCTTTGGTAGGCGCTCCAAGATTAGACGAAAGCTATTCAGGAATTCCTCTGACGCATCAGCAGGGACCCCATTCATACGGCACAGAGCAATCTCTGTTGTCAACCTTGCCTGGCTGTACGTTATGGTTATGTGAAGGATTAAGCGAAGCCATGGTGCGGTTTGCTGTCCGCTATGAATACGCAAGAACTGTGGAGGATATGTTGGCTAGGCGATCGCGCTTATTGTTTTTAGACGCGGCGTTAGCGTTGGAACTATCTGACAAAGTGGCTACTATTTTGATATCAGAAAAAATTCAAAATCCGCAATTAGAAGCATTTAAGACTTTGGCACAAAGTTATATGCTGCCCACTTTACGTTGACCCAGAAACTACTCCAACCTTAGCAATTCATCATCGACTGCACGTGTGAACTTGTACTGGTTTGAAAGTTTTTTTATAAGTACTTTTTTAGGACTTACTAAGAAATTGCAACTCTAAAACCTATGTTGCTCGTACTCGTCTCAGGGGTGTTGGACCCGCGAGCGGCAATACGATATCTATTGCAATAGGAATCGTGACATAGAAAAGATCCTCCTCGCATCGATCGCTTGCCAGTAAGACGGTCGTAAAAGGGGTCAACGCTATGCGTTTGTTGGTGATATTTTGGAGAAAACCAATCGGCACACCACTCCCATACATTACCTGATGTTTGGTAAATACCCCAAGCATTCGGCGAGTATGACTTAACTGGTACTGTGCTAGGCGTCCAACCTATGGCCGGATCATTGGGAAACTTACCTTGCCAAATATTACAAGGTAAGCGGCCATTAAGCATCAATTCGTCGCCCCAAGGAAGCCGATACGATCGTCCCGCCCCAGCAGCAAACTCCCACTCCGCTTCTGTCGGTAGCCGCATATTTGTCCAACTGCAGTAAGCAATTGCATCGTTCCAGCTTATGTGAACAACTGGATTGTCTAATAAATCATGAATGGTGCTACCTGGTCCGATAGGGCGTTGCCAACAGGCTCCATCGACTTGTAACCACCAAGGTAAATCTCTCGAGACGCGACGCTGATGCGGGCGTTGTGTTTCTGGAATTTGAAGATAAAACACAAAAGAAGATCCGACTTGCTCAGCCTCTGTTATGTAATGCGTCGCACGTACAAATTCACGAAAATCACGATTAGTGACGGCCGAAGTAGCTATCGAAAATTTACTAATAGATACCTGACGCGCAGGGCCTTCGCCATCTTCCGCAAAACCTTCATGGGAATCTGTTCCCATGGTGAACACTCCTCCCTGTAACTGCACCAACTCTGGCGTTGCATTGGATACAGCATCTAATTTCTCCTTAGATTCCTTACTGCGAGTGTTAGATAAAGAGTCAGTCGAAGGAGAGCAACAGCTTTTCACTCTTTTTCCCAGAACGCTCTAGTTACGCCTTGACTCCTCATTAGAGCGACAACTCCTTCACGAGGTAATACACCGCATCGTTGTGCCCAATCTTCATATTGCTGCGCCATCGTTGCAACTTTTTCTGGGTATTGCTGGGCAAGATCGTGTAGCTCGGTACGATCGTCAGTGAGGTTGTAGAGTTCCCATTGCTTTGGATATTCCCGCACTAATTTCCATACGCCTATTCTCACTGCTGCATTACCCTCATGCTCCCAGAACATAGCGGGCCGACTTTCTAAGTCTGCAGGGAAAGCCTGCTTCAGCGAATGACCCTCAATGGGCAGAATGTTATGTCCGTTGACCTCAGCAGGATAGGCTATACCCGTGACATCCAAAATGGTAGCCATGATGTCTGGTAAATAACCAGGTGTGTGCCTTATTTCTCCACGTTGCGCAATGCCATTTGGCCAATGCATGATGAGTGGTGTGGAAATACCACCTTCATGAATCCAATGTTTGTAGAGTCGAAAGGGTGTATTGGATAAATTAGCCCAAGCTGTACCGTAACTTTGGTACGTATTTTCTGGTCCTGGCATCAAGTCTGTATTGTTGCCAAAGTGAACCACTGCGCCATCACGCGTGTGTGAGCGTGCAATCATCAACTTATTGACTAGCTCATCAATGGTGACGTCCTCAGGAATGTCCTCTGCACAAGCGCCGTTATCTGCTAAAAAGATAACCAAGGTGTTTTCGAGTTGGTTATTTCTTTCTAGTTCATCTAAGATTTTGCCAATGCCTTGGTCCATCCGGTCTATTTGTGCGGCGTACACTTCCATGCACCGCGCCAACCATTCTTTATTTTCAGTGTCTTTCCAAGCGGGTTGACTTGGATCACGATCGGTCAACTTCCACTGCGAATCTAAGATGCCCCAGCGAACGAGTCGCTCTAAACGTTCTTCTCTTAATTGGTCCCAACCAGCATCAAAACGCCCTTTATATTTGGCAATATCTTCATCGTGTGCATGCAAAGGCCAGTGCGGTGCTGTGTAGGCGACATACTCAAAAAATGGTTGGCTACTGTGGTGTGCATGGTGAGAGGCTAAAAACTTCACAGCTTCATTGCTGATCGCATCCGTATAAAAAAATCCTGGTTGACGTGCTTCATGTTCTGCATTGTCATTGCCGCGGGTAAGTGTGTTGGGATCATAAAAACTACCTGCCCCAATAATGGTTCCGAAGAATTCGTCAAAACCGCGCTGTAATGGCCATGAGTCCGTGGGCTGTGTGAGACTACTAGATACGTGCCATTTACCACTGAGATAGGTGCGATAACCAGAGGACTTCAGCACTTCAGCTATCGTTGCGCAGCGGTGGTTCAGATTGCCCGCATATCCCTCAGGACCTGAGTCATAAGTCAAAATACCGATACCGGTTTGGTGTGGATGTAGTCCTGTTAAAAGAGATGCGCGAGAGGGGCTACACCTAGCGGTGTTGTAAAACTGAGTGAATCGAAGACCGCCTTGTGCTAGACGATCGAGGTTGGGTGTGTTCACTTCCCCGCCATAAGACCCTATATCTGAGTACCCCATGTCGTCATTGAGGATAAGCAATATATTAGGTTTCTGAGTCATTGAATTCTCCGCTTTACAAAAAAATTAATTTAAACGCTTGCCATTTTGTCGGTCAAATAAATGGGCAGACTTCGGGTCGAAGCTCAGATGTACTTCTTCGCCTTCACGCAAGTTCGTGAGCCCTTCCATTTTTAATTTCAACCGAAGCGTATTAGCCTCGAAATTGATGATGGTGTTATCTCCTAAATCTTCAATATGGAGGACTCGGGCTGATATACCGTGCAGTGTCAATCTGAAATCGTTGGGTCGAATGCCAACCGTGATATCTTTCGATTGACTGGAAAACATAGGGGCTTGGTGCGTACTACCTTGGATATCAATGGTGTTTTCCGTCCACTGTGCTGGTATCAAATTCATGGGTGGTGTACCAATAAAACCCGCTACTTCCATTGTGGAAGGCTCACCAAATATGTCCCTAGGTGTACCGACTTGTACGATTTCCCCCTCCATGAAGACGGCAATTCTGTCGGCCAAGGTCATCGCTTCTTCTTGGTCGTGGGTGACATACACAGTCGTTACGCCTAACTCACGTTGTAATTGGTGTAGTTCGAGCCGTGTTTCTAATCGTAACTTTGCGTCTAAATTGGAAAGCGGTTCGTCAAGAAGAAATATTCTTGGATGTCTAACGATTGCACGCGCTAGAGCGACACGTTGTTGTTGCCCCCCCGAAAGTTGACCCGGGCGACGGCTAAGCAAATGTGCAATACCAACGCGTTTTGCAGCTTCGTTCACTGCTTCTGCAATGGCTTGCTGAGATTGACCGACCATTTTTAGTGGAAAACCAATATTTTGAGCTACTGTCATGTGTGGATAAAGCGCATAACTTTGAAACACCATGGCTACATCGCGTGCACCTGGTTCGGTAAAAGTTACATCTTCACCATCAATCCACACTTGCCCGCCGCTGACAGGTTCTAATCCAGCCAGTATGCGTAAGGTAGTTGTTTTACCAGAACCTGAGGGTCCTAAGAGTACGAAAAATTCGCCGGCTTTGATTTCTAGATTGACGCTGTGAAGTACCGTGGTCTCTCCATGTCGCTTGGAGACTTTTTCCATTTTGACGCTTCCACGTGCACTCATCTTCTTCCTCCTCCTTTGACCGCTCCGACGGTGAGCCCTTTGACGATATGTCGTTGCGCGAGTAGGCCGAGCAAAATGACTGGGGCCATTGCGACCATAGACCCTGCGGCCACTTTTGCCCATTGCGTTTGTTCAACCGATATGAAATTAAACATGGCAACGGTGACAGGACGAACCCGATTCCCACCTAGCACCACAGCGAACATGAATTCATTCCAAGCGTTGAGGAAGACAAACACTGTAGTCACAGCAATACCACCGCCTACCTGAGGCAAGACAATGAACCACAACGCACGCCAACGACCAGCTCGGTCTAGCAGTGCCGCTTCTTCCATTTCGTAAGGAATATCCTCAAAGTAAGACACCAACAGCCAAATAGCAAATGGCAAAGAAAATGTCAGGTAGATGATTACTAAGCCGCTGTAGGTGTCTAGCCACCCAAAGCGCTGCAGCGTGAGGTAGTAGGGTATGACCAGACCCACTGGGGGCAGCATTTGCGTAGCCAGGATGTAGAACCCACTTGCGCGACGAAATGGATAGCGTAGTCGGGCTAATGCATAGGCAGCGGGTATAGCCAAGCACAGTGTAAAAAATGTAGCCGAGCACGTCACCACTAAGCTAGACCAAAGATTAGGCAGTATCGAAGAGGTGCCGAAAAGAACTTCTTTGTAATTACTCAGAGTGGGCGTGAAAAAAAACATCGGAGGATAGGCCAGAACATCACGTTCGGTTTTGAACGATGTTAAAAATGCCCACAAAACAGGAAAAGCCCACACGGAAACCAACAGTCCTGAGACGGCATATAAGGTCACTTGACGACCAAAGCGATTCATGTGGATCCTTTGCGGCGGTGACGAAACAATGTCCAAGAGACAAGCATTGTGATAGCTAATAAAACAATAGCAAGTGCAGAGCCATAACCAATATTGAGCTCAGTAAATGAGGTGCGATAGGCGTAGAGGTTTAATATTTCTGTAGATGTACCCGGCCCGCCGCCTGTCGCGGCAAAAATAGCGGCAAATGCTGACAAAGCAGTCATCGTGCGTAGGATGATGACCATCACAATCGCTGGTCTTATGAGTGGCAATGTGATGTGCCAGAAACGTTGCCATGCATTGGCGCGATCCAATCGCGCAGCCTCAAAGACATCGGGAGGGAGCGTGGCTAAGGTAGCCAGTAAGACCAAGAAGGCAAAAGGTGTCCACTGCCACGTATGGATGGCAATGACTGAAATCAGGGCTAATTGAGGATCTCCTAGCCAGTTGTAATTGCCTAGGCCAAGCGCCCGTGTAACGAGGTCAACCAAACCAAAGTCTGGGGCTAAAACCAATGTGCGCCAAAAAAGACCTACTACCACGGGTGCTAGGACGATTGGCAAAATCGCCGCTATCCGCATGATCGCTTGACCCCGTGGAATTTGCAAAACCAATAAGGCCAATGAGAGGCCGATCAAAATTTGAAGAACTACTGTTGAGGAGGTGTAGAGGAAAGTCAGACCCAGCGAATTCCAAAAACGCGGGTCTTCACCCATCTTCACGTAGTTGCCAAATCCTGCAAAACCTGAAATCCATGGCATGCCTAAATCGAGTTTTTGCAGACTGTTCCAAGCCAGAAAAACTAAGGGTGCTGTTGTGATTAAAAGTAAAAGTAAGAAAGAAGGAAGAAACAAAATCAGCGCGAAACGCCTCTCTTGATCTTCCACATTGGATTTATTTAAACCCATTGCATTGTGGTTGTTCAATTCAATATCAGTGTCTATCAACCACGCATGATTTGCGAAATGCGCACCTGTGCTTCGTCCAAGGCCTCTTTGGATTTCTTCTGGCCGACAAGCGCAGATTGGATAGCCGTGGCCATCGTCTCACCGATTGCGGGCCATTGTGGAACGCGAGGCCGCCAATCGACGTCTGTATCTTGGTCAAGCGATTCAAGAGCCGCTTGTATAAAGTTGTCACCAGACCCACGCATAGTGTTTATAAATTCATTGGAGCGCCATATAGATGTTCGGTTCACGCCTGATCGTTTAGCAGGGCCTTCAAACTTCCAAGATGTTCTTGCTTGGGTTTCTGCAGAGGTTGCCCAAGTGATGAAAAGCCAAGTTGCTTTTTTTGCCCGTTCGCTCAAGGCTGCGTTGATGGGGAATCCCCAGTTCCAAATAGAGGTTACCCGTTTTCCAGCAGGTCCACGGGGCCAACGGGCATAAGCAATTTTTCCAACAACTTTGGATTTTTCTGGGTTATTGATCACTGCAGCGGAAGAGTGCGCATCAAGATAACAAGCAACCGTACCTTGTGAGAAGGCGTCCGCAATATCAGGCCAGTTCCAATTACGAACTGCAGGCGGCGCAAATTGTGACAATGCACTTACGTACCAATCAAGTGCGCTGATCGCTTCTGCGCTATTTACAACTATATCTTTGCCGGAGAACCAATTTCCACCAAAACCACGAAACAGCGAAGGATAAATATACATATTTTGTCCAGCTCCTGAAAAGCCTCGCATAGCAAGACCATACAAGCGATTAGTAGGATCATTTAATGCTTTTGCATTTGCAAGTAATTGCTCATAGGTATCCGCAGGCTTGAGACCTTTTGCTGCGTAGAGGTCTTTGCGATACACCTGAACTGTTACTTCGCCGTCATAAGGAATCCCGTAGGGTTTACCGTCCACAGAATCTGCTTCACGCCAAGCTTTCAAAATGTCGTTGTAATTGAACCATCCAGGGTCTGTCAGGGTTGCGTCATTCAAATATTTATCGAGAGGCTCCACCCATTTATTGGCGACATATAAGGGGTAGTACATCGGGTCTGCAGCATGCGTAGCGTAGGTGCCCGTCTTGGAAGAGAGATCGAGCATTGCCTTTTGACGAATTTGTCCTGGGGGTACTTTTTCAGCATTGACTTTAATTCCCGTGAGCGCCTCAAACTGTGGGAGTAAACCCAGCAAGTTGTCAAAATAGCTTGCAGGTATTACCGCTAAGCTAATCGATTCACCTTGTACTTGTCGCCAATTAATTTTTGCACTGGTGTAGGCGGCCAATTCAGGAGTTTGAGCGAATACGGATGATAAGAATCCCGTCCCTCCCATTCCAGTCATACCAAGAGCAGTGGCTTTACCGATAAATTCCCTGCGTGGTTGGTTAGGGATATTTTCCGTCAAATTGTTTTTTTCCATGGTCGCACTCCAAAAAGGTTAAAGAGATTTTTACAGAGAAAAAGGGCTTGGCAAACTATTTCAATTTTTGCATCATATGACGCTACAAGAGAGTTCCGTCATCTAATAGGTTAGGGATTTCCCTTGATATATAACGTTACATGACATATACCATGGCCTGGGTGTTTATAGATAGGTATTGTTGCGATGAGGGGTGATGGAGTTCATTTTGTTTCCTTGAATAAAGTTATAAAGACGATGAATGAAACTGGTCGCGACATGCTGACTAAATATAAAGAAACTAGTCGCGGCGGTTTGGCTGTCAACGTTGTCGAGTGCTGATTTAATTAAGAATTTTTTTTAAAACTGGATCGTCCAACTTTCGCCAAACAACAACCTGAAAGAATATCAATATGCAGACCAACTGGATTGGCAATAAACGGGTGCCTGGTGGCGGTGGGGAAATTGCAGTTCTAAATCCGGCTACAGAAGAGTTAATAGATCTCATACCCAAAGGTACCAAAGATGATGCCGATGCTGCTGTCTTATCAGCGCGACGTGCATTTGGCTCTTGGGCGGCGCGTTCTCCCATGGAGCGGAGAAACGCAATCCGATCAGCGTCTGAAAAACTCGCCGGTATAAAAAGTGAAGCTGCTAAGTTGTTCACTTCTGAGATGGGTAAACCTTTGCAGCAAGCGGAGGCCGAAATCAATGCGTCTATAGAAATGATGCGATCATTTTCTGAATTGGTTGTACATCTTCGAAGTGGACAGCAAATGTCGCCTAACGGGGAGTTGAATTTTCAGCAGCGTTTCCCTCGCGGAGTTGCGGCTTGTGTGGTGCCATGGAACTTTCCAATTGCTGTTGGATTGGAAAATGTGGTGCCCAACTTATTAGTTGGAAATACCGTTGTTTGGAAGCCCTCAGAAAAAACTCCACTGACTTCGCGACTCATAGCAGAAAAGATTTTCGATCACCTGCCCGAAGGCGTTATGAATGTTTTATTAGGAGACGGGGAAGGTGTTGGTGACCCCTTGGTTCGTCATCCTGATGTGGATGTATTGGTTTTTGTTGGAAGTGAGCGAACAGGACGTCGACTTGGGGAAATTTGTGGAAAGGGCTTGAAGAAGGCCATACTCGAATTAGGCGGAAAAGATGCGCTGATAGTAGATGAGACAGTAGATGTTCAAGCGGCAGCGCGGTTAGCTGCTGAGGCCACCTATTTCAATGCGGGGCAAATATGTACTTCAACGGAGCGTTTGTTCATATCAAGAAAGATATTTGAACCTTTTGTCGAGGCGTTAGTAAAAGAGTCTTTGGCAATTAAGGTGGGAAACGGTTTAGTGGAAGGGGTACGTATGGGGCCTCTAATTGATCATTTGCAAATTGAGGTAGTTGCAGGTCAGGTGCGTGAAGCTGTGTCTAAGGGAGGTTCAGTTTTATGTGGCGGAAATCGATTAGATGGAAAAGGATTTTTTTATCCGCCTACTGTCATAACAGGAGTGTCTACAGATTCTGAGCTAATGATTGAGGAGACATTTGGACCAGTTGCTCCCTGTATTCCATTTGATGATTTTGACGAAGCAATTGCGCTTGCAAATAGCACGCGTTTTGGTCTGGCAGCTATTGTTTGTACAACTTCAGCACCAAGGGCGATGCAAGCAATTCACTCTATAAGGGCTGGGATGGTGAAAATAAATACTATGCGAGGTAAAGCACCTGGTGCAACTTCTGAGCCCTTTAATTCGAGCGGATTGGGGCATGGATATGGCGTAGAGTTTTTACATGAATTGACTCGTCAGAAGTCGATTCATTGGAAAGGACTTTTGTCATGAAGGATGAAAATATGAACTCAAAAAAAAGAATTGGTTTTATTGGTCTGGGCCTAATGGGAAGTGGCATGGCTATGAACATCATGAAAAAGCACGGACAACTCAATGTCTTTGATCTTGATAAGGTTGCTGTTGCCCAATTGGTTGCTAGTGGAGCTACACAAATGCAATCTGCAAAAGAATTAGGGGCTAATTCAGATATTGTAGTTTTGTCATTGCCTGAACCATCCATTTCATTGGCTGTTGTTTTAGGGAAAGAAGGTTTGATACAAGGCCTTGCACCAGGTGCGCAGGTTATCGAAATGTCCACAGATGGAATTGAAGCTGTTCGTGAATTAAACGAAGCTCTATCCAAGCATGGCGTGGGCTTCATAGATTGCCCCGTAGGTAAAGGGCCGGCCGCTGCTAAGACGGGGGATCTTCGAATTTTTGCTTCTGGCGACCCTGAAGTCTGTAGTTCATTAAATTGGGTTCTATCGATGATGGGAAGTAAGGTGGATCATTGCGGACCCATTGGGGCAGGTCAAGCGATTAAATTGGCTAATAATTTATTGTCTTGTGGTTATGGCGCTTTAATCTCTGAGGCCTATTCCATGGCGAAAAAAGCCGGTGCCAATCTCGACATATTCTGTGATGCATTGCCCCAGACAGCAGCCAATAGCTGGCCGCTCCAAAATGTTTTTGTAAACAAAGCTTTCCAAGGTGACTTCACACCTTATTTTCGTCTCTCTGCTGCATACAAAGACTATAAGTTGGTAGTTTCTATGGCTGAGTCACTTGGTTCGCCCATACGTGCTGGTAAAAGTGTGCTTGCTTATTATGCTGAGGCTGTAGAGGCTGGTCATAGCCATCGTGATTTTGGTGCACTGGCTTTAGTCAATAACCCGGAGTTGTTGCGTGAGTAAAAAAAACCAAAACGCTGTGTCTGATAGCGAATCCATTGGATTATTTAAAAAATCAGTTCGGCAAGCTGAGATATTTAAATTGCATCGTGATAGTCCGGTTGCGATGCATCGTCAACTAGCCCAAGAAATTCGAGATGCGATCAGTGATGGGGTTTACAAGCAGGGCGATCGCATCGTCACGGAGCATGAGTTAAGTCAGAAGCATGGTGTTTCTCGCATAACTGCTCGACAAGCTGTGATGCAATTGGTAGACGAGGGTTTGTTAGTCAGGCGACAAGGCAAAGGTACTTTCGTCACTGCGCTACCCGTTCAACATGAACTTCTTGAGCCGCATGGTTTTGTGGATGAATTGGTAGCACAGGGCATTAATCCGGAAATCGATCTTCTGGAGTTTTCTAAGGAAGTGCCATCTGCTCGCGTTGCTCAACGTCTCAAGTCAGGCAGTAAATCCATAACTTCTTGGAAGCGTTTGTATCGCCGCAAAGGTGAACCTTTTGCTGTAGCTTGGGTTTATCTAGGTGCGCAAATAACTGGAGTCACACGCGACCTTGCTGCATGTCAAACCTCCTATCAAATTATTGAAAAAATTTATAAATCAAAGATCGACCACGCAGATATTTCTATTCGAGCCCAGGCTTCAAATCTTCAAACGCGAAAACTCTTGCAAATGCCTCCTGGAACGCCGGTAATTGCGCTTGAAAGAGTTTCCTTTTTGGCGGATGGAACACCTGTCGAATATGCGCTTTATTGTGCGCATGCAGATGCATATGAATACACCTTCAGGGTTAGTAGCAAGGTAAATGCAGCCAGCGCTTTATCTAGACGTACCGGCTAAGAAGACCAATACCTACCCGTAAATTTTTGAACATTAATTTGAAAAATAAACATGCAGCATTCACAATATTTACGAGACCGGATGGGTGCCGCGACCGTAACGCCATCAGGCTCCTTCGTAGCCGGTAGCTTCCAAACATTTACTTTGGTGTATACCGCCGGATTCTTTGGAATCGATGACACCGGTTCGATCAAAGTTGTGCATCGCTTTGCCAGCGATATGGGTCGACCACAATGGAGCGATCCCACCGCACCGAATTACACCACTGTGGTTGCCTCGAACGGGGCTATATTAGAAGTCCAATATGACGGCAAAAGAAATATTCGACCTTGGGATAAGACCTTATTCATTCGTGTAATACGCGGATTTCTCCGTGAAGGGGATCAAATTACGATTTGTTTTGGTGATCGATCCGCTGGGTCACCAGGTATACGTGTGCAAACCTTTGTTGAGCCAACTTTTGAGTTCCGTGTACTGGTCGATCCATTTGCCACCTATCACTACGCAGAATTAGTGCAACAGCCATACATTGCTGTGGTTGCTGGGCCACCCGTTGGTTGGAAAGTGATATTGCCTACATTGCGCCAATGTGGACAGTCCTTTAGTCTGGGCTTTAAGGGCGAAGATAAGTGGGGTAATCCAAGCGATCAGGTGGAAGGCGTCTTCAGTCTTCGACCAAACCATCCTATAAAAAATTTACCTGAAACTATCCAGGTTGTGAAGGGGCAGCATGCCTTAAAGCTGGAAGGATTAAGTGTTGCTTCTGCCTCAGATATTCAAATTAATGTGCACGACGCAGCTGGAAATTTATTATGTGTGAGTAATCCATTGCGCGTAATTTCCGAGGCACCTTTATTGCATTTTTGGGCTGATTTGCACGGACAATCCGAGGAAACTATTGGAACGAATTCTGCGCGTGAACTGATTGAATTTGCTCGCGATCGCGCTTTTTTAGACGCTATGAGCCATCAGGGAAACGACTTTCAAATCACCACACCATTTTGGGAGCAGTTAAACCATTTAACTGCCCAATACAACCAAGATGGCCAGTTTGTTATTTATCCAGGGTATGAATGGTCTGGCAATACAGGGCTTGGCGGTGATCGTAATGTCATGTTTATGCATGAAGGTTGTCAAATACGACGATCCTCGCATGCCTTGATTGATGATTTGTCAGATATTTCAACCGATGCAAACAGTGCAAATGACTTATTCAATGCATTAAAAACAGAAGATGCAGTGGTATTTGCACATATTGGTGGTAGATATGCAGACATAAAAATTGCTCACGATCTTCGTATCGAGCGCTCCGTTGAGGTGCATTCAGATTGGGGCACATTTGAGTGGTTGATTCATGATGCGCTTGAGCAGGGATATCGTATTGGTATTCTTGCTAACTCCGATGGTCATAAAGGACGTCATGGGGCTAGCCATCCTGGCGCTTCACTTTTTGGCGCATATGGCGGTTTGTCGTGTCTAATTGCCAATGATTTATCTAGACAAGCTTTGTTCGATGCCCTGCGCAAACGGCGCCACTACGCTACCACTGGTTGTCGTCTATTCCTAGATGTCGGTGTGAAATTTGACACACAAGCGGAACTATTCTCGGAAGATCCCAATATGGGTAATTCGCAGACGTCACTTGTTGAAACTGCAATGATGGGAGATATTGTTAGATCTAAAGATACCCATGTTAATTTCGACATTGAGGTACTAGGCTCTGCACCAATTGAGCGTATCGAAATTCGTAATCGATTAGAGGTACTAGAGACTTTTCGACCTTATGATTCAACTAATTTGGGTCGGCGTATTCGCGTAATTTGGGAAGGATCTGAGTACCGAGGTCGCGGACGACAAACGGTTTGGGATGGGGGGTGCAGTTTGTCTGGAAACACATTTGAAAAAATTGCATCTTTCAACATGTGGAATCTTGACAAGCAGGTTAAGCAAACTAGCCCTACCGACATCCAATGGTCTGCACTAACTACAGGTGGATTTTCTGGATTTGATGCTTGGTTAGAAGATCCGAAATCTGGCATATTAAAAATTGACACGCCTTTAGTTAAATGTGAGATTCCAATTGCTAATATTGGAATAGACGATCAAGTATTCTCAGCTGGCGGAATTCAACGAAACATACGTGTTTTCAGACTTCCTGATGAGAACCAGCATCAAACGATAAAAATTAACAGACGTATTCAATTAAATGATGACTTTGATAATGCGCTTTATATTTGCTTAACGCAGGAAAATGGTCATAGAGCCTGGTCGAGTCCTATTTATATTATTCGTTAACCTGTATATTTTTTCATGCAATGCAAGAATTTTTTAAATGCCTATCTCTTTTTAACCCTACTTAAACTAAGCGAGTCACACTTATGAAATATTTTGATAAATCGAATTTTTTGGCCTTCCTTATCTTTGGTTTTATGGGCGCAATGATGCTTATTCAACCAGCGGCTGCTAAGGACTATCCTGATAAGCCGGTTCGCTTGATCGTGCCTTGGCCAGCAGGGGGGTTGGTTGATATCGCCGGCCGAGTTGTTTCTAAAACTCTGCAGACTTCACTTGGCCAGCCGTTTGTCATCGATAACAAACTGGGTGCTGGTGGAGTTCTTGGTGCTGATTCTGTAGCCAAGGCACCTGCGGATGGTTATTCATTGCTATTGACAACATCAGCATTGAATATCAACGCGGCCATACGACTGACCCAGCCCTACGATGTTTCTAATGATTTTGCTCCTATCGCCTTGATAGCTTGGGCTCCTTCCGTTCTTGTGGTAAATCCAGCATTAGGAGTATCGACGCTTCAAGATTTGATGGCGCTAGCAAAATCAAAACCTGGCAAGCTTACATACGCTTCTGCAGGAGTAGGCTCACCAGCCCATTTGTCTGGTGAGTTGTTCAAATCTATGGCTGGAATTGACATTTTGCATGTGCCCTATAAAGGTGCACCTCAAGCAATGACAGATCTTATTTCAGGGCAAGTCGATTTGTTATTTGCTAATTCATCGGTCGCGCTTTCGCAGATCAAGGCAGGCAAGGTGCGACCCATAGCAGTCACTAGCTTGCAACGTTATAAGGGCCTACCAGATGTGCCAACTATGAATGAGGCTGGCGTTCCTAAATTTGAAGCTGACCAGTGGTTGTGTATTTTTGCCCCCGCTGGAACGCCTCCAGCAGTGCAGGTGTTTTTGCGTAACGAATTCGAAAAATCACTCAATAATATTGAAGTACGTTCAACGCTTGAACAAAACGGAATGAGTGTTGCGGCTTCTTCTACTCAGACCGAATTAGCGGCGTTTCTCAAACAAGACAGAGAAAAGTGGGTGCGAGTTGTGAAAAGCGCAAATATCCCACGTGAATAATTTGAGTACTTAGCTAAAAACCAAGGATTTAAATAATGAGTACGAGTAATTCAGCCACTAAAACTTGGCCTACTTTTAGCGGCCATATTGCTAAGACTCTTGCTGAATCAAAACCGCACTGGAATGCGCCTAAACGCGCAAACATTGGTAGTCCAAATGTAATTGTTATCTTGATGGACGATATGGGGTATTCTGATCTTGGTTGCTTTGGGGGAGAAATAGACACACCGAATATTGATGCACTAGCAGCGCAAGGGTTACGCTTTACCAATTACACAACGGTACCGATGTGCACGCCCGCGCGGGCTGCCTTGTTAACAGGTAAAAATCCGCATAGCGTTGGATGTGGGTGGTTGTCTCATAACGACCCCGGCTTTCCAGGATACAAAGGTGAGATATCTCCGGATGCCCCGACGATTGCTGAAGTTTTACGACAACAGCATTACGCAACGATGGCTGCTGGCAAATGGCACAACACGTATGACCGCAATAATTTTCCAGGGGCCGACAACGCCTCATGGCCAGTTCAGCGTGGTTTTGACCAGTTCTATGGATTCATGGCGCCAGAGACAAGCTATTTTCAGCCTGACAACATAATGGAAGGTAACCAATTAGCCAGTGTGTTGCGTTATCCCGAAGGGTACTTCGCCCCAGATGACTACACATCGCGTGCTATTGACTGGATGTCGCAACATAAGAGTTGTTCCCCAGAAAAACCGTTCTTTCTTTATTTGGCATTTCAAACTCCGCACGGCCCTCTTCAAGCTAAGCCCGAAGATCTTGCAAGATACAAAGGTCGATATGACCAAGGTTGGGATGTATTGCGTCGCATCCGCTTTGACAGGCAGCGTGCCGAGCAATTGATTGAAACTAATGCAGGTTTTGCACCGCGCAATCCGGGTGTCCCTGCTTGGGATGACATGCCAAGCGATGAAAAGGCGTTGTTCTCTCGCTATATGGAAATTTACGGGGCACTGGTTGACAACGCCGATCAAAACGTCGGTCGTTTAGTGAAATTCCTGCGCGAGTCGGGCCAACTTGACAACACGATCATTATGATCACATCAGACAATGGCGCGAATTCAGTAGCGGGGCCCAAGGGTGTTATGAACCTGATTGGCCGTAGAGTGGGGGCGCAAGAAAATATGGCGCTGAACCAGCAGTTACTCCAGCAAGGTAAGGTGGGAAGTCAAGACACTTATATTTGTTATCCCACCGGATGGACGCAGGTCAGTAATACGCCCTATCGTTTCTTTAAACGAACGCCCATGGCAGGGGGTATTCGGGTTCCATTAGTGGTTCACTGGCCGGACGGCATTACCGATCGTGGTGCTTTGCGTCGCCAATGGGTTCATGTCACAGATATTTTGCCCACGGTGATGGCGCTGACTGGGGCGTCTGTGCCAGAGGTATTTAATGGTTTTGAGACGCGTGCGCTAGATGGGATCAGTTTTGCCGATGCACTCAAGAATTTCAATGCGCCGCAGAAGCGTGACTATCAATACTATGAGTTGCAAGGCAATCGGGCATTCATATCAGGCAAGTGGAAAATTGTCTCCCTACAAACGCCTGAAAAAGCAATCGATTTAAATAATTGGATGTTGTTTGATTTAGAAAATGATCCAGTAGAAATTCATGATCTAGCTGCATTACATCCCGAAATAGTTGCGCAACTTGTTGTCGAATTTGACTTGCAAGCTGGTACTAATTATGTTTATCCAATCGATAATCGGAATGAAAGTCGCAACACAACTTTTCCTCCATACGAACTTGATCGACTGCTTGTTCCTAGAGATTTTTTTAGAACGTCGCAATCTATTCCAGGCCTCGTTATAACGCCGATGGTTGGAGATCGTAGCTATATTATTCGTGCAGATTTTGATTGGAAATCTGAAAACACGGGTGTGATATTCGCCCTTGGTGATAGATTCTGCGGACTGACTTTGTTTGTAAGAAGTGGCGCCTTGTATTTTGTGTATCAATGGTGGCACAGTCCGAAGTCGTTAGCCCCAATCAAATTGGTCGAAGGCCCTCAAATATTCGAGTTCAGATATCAAGCAATTGGAGAAAGAAAAGGAATTGCCAACGTGACGCTAAATGGCGTTATTTGTTTTGTAGATTTGGATTTGTCCCCAACTCTTTTACGTATTCCAAATAGCGGGTTGAGTGTAGGTGTTTCTCGAAGAACTGCCGTGAGCGAACAATATGAAGATATGGGATCTTTCGAGTACTCGGGTCATATAGACCGTATTCGAATTGAGCCAGGAGATCTTGCTCCTAAGAGCCCGGAAGAAATTAGCGAAGAAACTTATCAATCCAAGCTTAGAGATTCATTGGATAAATTGGAGCGGTAAAAAAATCTTTAACGATTTCAACGCTCAATCACCGCAACCACGAAAAAGTAGTGTTTTCATAGATTTCCGCGCTACTCTCGTACTCATTGAGTGCCCAGCAAGTGCGCGCCTCAAATCAGCACTAAAAGCGCTGGCGTGTCTGAAACAAAACTGTAGTCATTCAATCTATGCAAGCAGGAGATTACCTACTCAG
>Ga0209444_10000191_pt1 | contig 33452 bp, 22 predicted proteins | sample LauGreFaBDMM15DN_2_FD_188215 | JGI IMG/M metagenome (GOLD analysis project Ga0209444, IMG submission 188215) | Freshwater lake microbial communities from Lake Michigan, USA - Fa13.BD.MM15.DN (SPAdes) (version 2) | ecosystem: Environmental > Aquatic > Freshwater > Lake | place: Lake Michigan... | reverse complement strand
TTTTTCTTTTGCATCCTCAGCCGCCAATAGCGACTTTTTCTGACTTCGCAAAACATACATTCGCAGTAGCACGATCACCTTCCCTATCACATCAGCGGTGTAGCGGGCGGATTGCTCGGCGACGGCAGAGAGGGTGGTGCCTTCTTTCTTGGCTTCGACGATGCCGAGCGCCTTGCCATCGACGAAGAGAATGTAGTCGGCGGGACCGCCGTGGGACTGCATTTCGCGGATAGCGACGCCGCGGGATGCGTGGAGGTTGAGCGAGGCAATGTCTTGGATAGCCCAACCGGCGGCGCTCAGTTGAGCGTCGATCTGAATGCGGGCAGATTGTTCGGGAGTAGTCAATGCGTCAAAAATCAGTGGTATGAAGCAAATGTTTTCTAGCAGATTCTTAATAGGTCACAAGGAAAAAAACGGGCTGTGAACGAATTTTTTATCGATGACATGGGTTGATCAGGGAACAGGCAAGAGGCATCCGCCTTCGTAGCCTACTTGGTCACGCCAGCATGCAACTTCCCAGCAAAATATGCACAAGACAAAAGATGTACGAGTGATTCATTTTCCCTCTACCCTTTGCAATGAAAAGGGATAGCAACTCCCCTCTCCTGATGGGTGATGCTACCGCGATTAGGCTTCGCCGCGTTTGCGGCGGAAGGTAGCGGGAGGCATGCCGCTGAGGCGTTTGAAGGCGACGCTGAAGTATTCGGGATTCTCGAAGCCTGCGCGCTCGGAAATGACGGTGACGGGCAGGTTGGTGTGGAGCAGCAGGCGCTGGGCCCGCTGGAACTGCACGCGCATAATTTCCTCGTGCGGACTGCGGCCAATCAATTTTTTGATGCGGGATTCCATGGTGCGGCGGGCGATGCCTGACTCGGATACGACGTCATCGACGGTGATGCCTTTGCAGGCGTTCTCGCGGATGTAGCGCAGGGCGCGGACGATGTTAACATCGGACACGGCGAGGACATCGGTGCTTTGGCGGGTGCTGATGCCGGTGGGCTTGACGATGTGTACTTCGGGCTCGATTTTTTGCCCCTGCATTATTTGATCGAGCAAGGAGGCGGCAAGCCAGCCAGAGCGGCGCGGGTTGGGATCGACGCTGGAGAGTGGTTGCGGGCAGAGCTCGCAGAGGAGCTCGTCGTTGTCGACGCCGAGCACGGCGACTTCCTCGGGCACGGAGATATTGACGCGGTGGCAGGCATCGAGAATTTGGCGACCACGGGCATCATAGCAGGCGAAGATGGCGACGGGCTTGGGCAAGGTAAGCAGCCACTTAGCGATCACATCGATCTCATTGTCGCTATCTTCGCTATCTTCGCTATCTTCGCTATTGCGCGAGCAGGGGTTGTATGCATGGACGTAGTGCTTTTTTTTAAACAAGGCTTTTTTGAAATGCTCGCCGCGCTGGCGTGACCAGGGGAAGCGGGCGAGTCCGCAGAAGGCAAAGTGGGTGAAGCCACGATTGAGGAAATGGGTGGCGGCGAGCTCGGCAATGGCCTTACTATCGGTCATGACTGAGGGAACTTTTTTGAGGAAGCGATAGGAGCTGAGATCGACGACAGGCTGCTTGGCTTTGCTGAGAACTTGGGCGATTTTTTTATTCTCGACGCGGGCGATGATGCCATCACCGTCCCAGGCGTTGAGCCAATCGGGCGGTGCATCACCACGGCCGCGCTCGGCAAGGAAAATGTGCCACGGACTGTGACTGCGAATGTATTCCTCCACGCCATGCAGCAATTCGCGGGCATAGCCATTGGAGGTTTCGATGAGCAGGGCAACGCGCGGAACAGCGCTCTGCAGGGAAGGTATTAAGGACGGGGGCTGTGTTGTCATAAAAACTGGGGGCTTAGCGTCTTTTGCCACGAAATCGATTGCGGGGGTCATCTTCGGGATGAAGCGGCTCGGCATCCTGGTAGCGCAAGATGCCACGCTCTTTCAAGTTGCGGATGAATGCTTTCGCGTCGGCGGAGACTTCATTATCATTGGTTAGAGTGCTGATCAAGCCATTTCCTTGAGTAATTTGATCCATGGTGAGATTGGCTTTTTGAGCGGCTTGGGCAATGGCTTTGGTGGCGGCGGGGAGCTCTTTCATGGTCGGCTCGAGCTCGTCGATGCGTTGATTTACCTTAAAAAACGTAGTTTGCGCACCGCTGGCAGCTTTTTCGATGGAGTCGATGGCTGCGCGGGCATCGGCAATAGTAGGCTCCATTTGCTGGCTAGTTTTTTCTAGTGCAGCAGAGGTTTTGGCGAAGTCATCGATGGCTTGGTCGACTTTTTGTAAGTTATCGGTCTTAAGCACCGAGGTGTTGACCTTCTCTAGGGTCTGAGAGAGGTGCTGTGAGGCGGTGCGGATATCATCGATGGCGAGGTCGACTTTTTTCAGGGTGCCAGCAGCGCCATTCATGAGCTTGCGGGCATCGCGGCTGAGGATTTCGGCATTGGACTGGATGGCATCGAGCCCCGAAGGACCGCCGCCGGCGATGACGGAACCAGGGGCGATGTATTGGCCGTTTTTCTCCTTATTGGGAGTGACGATGATCATTTTATCACCGAGCAGTGAGGCGGATGCGACGCTGAGAGAGGAGCCCTGGCGGATCTTGATGCGGTCATCAATTTCAAGATTGATGACGACGAGAGCATCGTCATTGAGTGTGGGCAAATTCCCTACCTTGCCGATCTTGGCGCCACCCATGCGGATTTCTGAGCCCTTGATGATACCTGCGGCATCATCGACGATGAGCTGCAGTGGGTAATAATGCTGGAAGCGATCACCGAAACGGCCAAATTGAAAGATCATGCCACCAAGCAGGGTCAGCCCGAGTAGAAGGAAGCTTCCCACTAAAATCTCGTTTTTCCGTATTTTATCGGTCATGCACTCAGAGTAGTCAATCAGCTCGCCAGATCAAGGAAAATAGCAGGAAATGCTTCTAGCGATCGATTTGGTTTATTTCCTGATCGAGCTCGCGCATCAGGGAGTCCATTTCCTTCATGCGGGCACGCAGGCGTTGCATTTGCTGGCGATTGAGGCGCGGACGGGCTTCGCGTGAGCCGGCAAGTTTAGGACCGGGCTCTTGTTTTTTCACGCGGGCCAAAGATTCTTCTACGGGCTTGCCTTTGAGCATTTCCTCAATGGCGGAAGCGGAGATGACGTAACTGCGGATGCGGCCAGCGCGGGCGGCCATGATGCCGACGACATTGCCCTTGAGATCGAGCACAGGGCCTCCGCACTCTTCAGGATTGAGCACAAGATCGGTCTGGATCACGGCAGGAAAGCCATCGCGCACATTGCTGATGTCTCCGCCCATGCGCTCCATCACCTCAAGGCGGCGCTGCGGGAAGGCTGCATTTTTCGGCTTAGCTGCGAGCTTTAAATCGACGTCTCGGTGATCACCCTTGCGAGAATAACGGAAAACGGCATTTTCACCAGGCTTGAGGGTGCTGAGTAGCGAGCGGAACTGCATCAGCCCGCTGATGATTTGACCATTCACACTGAGGATGATGTCCCCCTTGCTGATGTCTGCTTTTTTTGCAGGGGAATCATCAGCGACCTCGCGAACAATCACGCCTGTGCCGTCTTGGTGGGTTTCCGCACCAATCCCCACAAAGGCTTGATCGCTTTCGCGCAAACTACGCTCAGCCACACTGACGACGCCAAATCCCAAGGTAGTATCACCAGGCGCAGCAGCAACCAAGAACTGACCGAGCTCCAATGCTTGCTTGGAAGAAAAAGTGACCGGCTTGAGAGTCGAGTCCTTCAGCTTGAGCAAGACTAGGTCCTCTTCTTCATAGACCCCTTCGATGGTAGCAGGAAATGTCTCATTACCCTCACCTACGCAGAGCAACTTGCCCTCGCGCGCGCGCGCTACCTCACTCCATTTGGCGAGCACCTGAGAGCCATCGCCAACAACGGTGCCGACGCATAGCTGCCGACTGCCACCAGCCCAGACCCAGACGCAGGACTTGCTGGATTTTTGGGAAATGGGCGACACGAGATCGAACACCACGTTGGATTGATGCCGCAATACCGCACGTTGTTCCTCCGTTTGTAGCGGTAGATCCTGCCCCCAAGCGACAGCAGAGAAAACCAGTCCCCAAATACTATACACACATTTTATATCCATAAAAATTCTCATTGTTCAGTATCACCACGGCGCACGAGCTCCACTTCCTTTTCCATGCTCTCACCATCCCTGACGATGGTGATTTTCACCTTATCACCGACCTGTCTGCGCAGCAGTTCATTGCGGAGGTCATCCAAATTGCGTAATTTTTCGCCCTCGATCCCCACCAACAAATCCCCCGGCATGATCCCTGCTTGGGTCGCTTTCGAGCCCTTGCTCACCGCTCCGACGACTAGACCACGTCGAGTTCCATCAAGAGCAATGCCCAATACAGGCATGTCCTCATTCAGCATAGGGTCTAAAACCAACTTGCCCCATTGCTCACCAGCGAGCATTTTATCCCAGTCATCGATAAAGCCATCTACCCCCGCGTGATTGTTGACCCGCAGTGCTTGGCCAATGTTCGAGTTGATACCGACAATGTTGCCCTCCAAATCAAACAAAGGGCCACCCGAGTCACCGCCGATCAGCGTGCACTCTGAGGTAAAAAAAATACCTGGCCCCTTCGAAACCACACGCCCCAAGCGCACTGGCGGGGTCCTAGCCGGATCGAAGCCCGCGGCATGACCCAGCGCTACCACCCAGTCGCCCACCTCCAGAGGTTTTGATTTTCCACGTGGCGCATGAGGCCATTTTCCCTGCTGCTCGATCTGCACCATGGCCAAGTCCTTGCCATAGTTAGCTCCGAGCACCTTGCCCTTCAGCGTTTTGCCATCGGGAAAGACCACATCCATCGTCTCACTGCCTTGCACCACGTGTGCGGCAGTCAAAATCAAACCTGTCTCAGTGGTGATCACGCCCGAGCCCGAGCTGGAGGCATCCTCAGCCACCAAAGCCACTGTCAGCGACATTCGATCCTTGGCCACTTGTTGGACTTTTTTCTCCAACACCTGCAAATCCTCTATCTGCTCGACAGCCACCACCACCTGAGCCGACAGAGTGAAAATCACTCCCATCCATATCAACCAGTATAACCCTATCGTTCTCATAAACTCACTATACGTAGCGTCGCAGAATCGTCAATTTCTCTCTGCATTGATTTTTTTCTAGAAATATCCGAATCATCGTGGAAATCCGTTTTGCACGTATGAAAAATGAGCCGCCAGTTATGGGGATATTGGACCTTGCTCGTTTTGCTGACGTTCCTAAATTTCGAGTTTATCCAGGTATCATTCGATTCGGATCAATGTATTATTTGCAAAGTTTTTTGAGTTTTTTCTCGCAAATAATCGATTCTTAAGTGAAATTTCAACCGTCTTATGAAACTACACCACTTAATTATAGCAACTGCCGTAACTGCCACCGTTTGCGCTGGTCAGACCTCTTCCTTAGCTTCTTCCGCCGTTGATAAGAGCGCTTACATCGGTTTGAGTGCGGTCTCCAACAATTTTTCGGGAGACCTCGACGCTGAAGGTTTCCGTTTAGACAGTGGATTTGATATCGGCAACGGACTTTCTATCGATGGCCGATTCGAAAATGCTTACACGGACGCAGTTAGCCCTGGACAGGAGTGGAAATTCAATGACTTGCGCGTGTTGGCGCACTACACTCAAGAGCTTAGCGAAGGAGTTTGCCTCGAAGGTGGTTTTGGTTACGGCAAGGTCGGATTTAGCAACGGTGGCGTAGACCTTTTCACCACCGAAGGACTCTTGGCTGATGTCGGTGTCAGCTACCAGTCTGGCCGCCTATCTGCTGGCTTGAGCTACACACACCTCTTTGCACTCTACGTTGGAACCTTTACTTTTGGTTCTAGCCCTGCAATTGAAAAAGAGGACATCGGGATTCTGGAAGCATCACTCGGATATGAAATCAACGACAACGTGACAGCTATTTTCTCACTGCAAACCCAAGTTTTGGGAGATACTGAGTTCGAGAAAGATCTGGGTGCCGCTATGGGCTTGCGCTACAACTTTTAATTGCCCTTCTTCTCATCTTTAAATCAAAGGTATGGATCTCGGTCCATACCTTTTTTTTGAACTAGCTCGCAAACTGAATAATCGATTCTAGAGGAACTTCTGCAATTTACAAATAAAGCCAGCAGTTTATGCCCAAAAGATCAATCCTTACTCCGAAACAGCGCAGCAAGAATCAGAACCTGTTTTAACCATAACTGAATTTAGGAATTCAGGTTTGCTCACCCTAGTCAGCAGCTGGGGCTCTCGATCATAAACCAAAAATAACATGGCTACGGATATTGGTCCATTTTACTTGATCAACCTGTCTCGTTTTGAAACGTCGCCGACAAGAACCATTTTTTTGTTTGCCATCGCATTAAGCTTTCACTACTCTGCCAAAAATCCACGATATGACCCATGCCAGAACATTGACGAAAAGACTCTCCCAGCTCTTCAAGCTGGTGCTTTTTTTTGGATACGCCGCGGTAGCACAAGCCCAGTGGGATATCATGCAATATGGTGGTCGCGAATACGTTTCGCTCGATAGCGTAAAGAAATTTTACAACTTCCAAACCTATAAACGCAGCGGCAATCAGATCGTGCTTGAGGGAAAAAACCTCGTCTTTAAGCTCCGCATCGGTGATCAAGAATCCACGCTCAATGGCGTCAAATTCGTCTTTACCTATCCCGTGATCGAGAGTGGATCGAGAACCGCAATCTCACGCATCGATCTCACCAAGCTGATCGATCCGGTGATGCGCCCCAATTATATTGCGAATGCTGGGAATTTCCATACCGTCGTCATTGATGCAGGACACGGAGGCAGGGATGCAGGTGCTGTCAATGCCTACAACACCGAGAAAGCTTACAATCTACGAGTGGCACAGGAGGTGCAAAAACTACTCACCGCCAAGGGCTACCGAGTCATCCTTACCCGCAGCAGCGACGTTTACCTCACACTGCAACAACGGGTCGATCTCGCCAACTCTCTCAAAGAGTCTGCCATTTTCATCAGCATTCACTTCAATTCTGGTGGACGCAGCGCGCGCGGCATCGAGACCTTCACGCTCTCACCCCAAGGAGTCGCCCACTACGGCTCAGGGGTCAAGCCGAGCGACCACAACGCGCGCAATGGCAACATCAATGACTCCGCGAACGTCGCTCTGGCCACCGCGGTTCACAGTCAAGTGTTAAGGAACATCGGAGCCAACAACACCTTTGATCGCGGCATCAAACGCGCCCGTTTCAGTGTGCTCACAGGCGTGCGTCACCCAGCGATTTTGCTCGAAGGCGGCTTCATGAGCCATCCCTACGAAGCTCGCTTGATGGAGAACCCCAAGTATATCACCGCCGTAGCACGCGGCGTAGCAAACGCAGTCGTTCTCTACAAGAGTGCCGTGAGCTACCGCAAACCAGCAACGCGAAGGCCGTGATCGAGTGTGGGGGCATGAATCACTGAGTGCGCGTCACATCGATGGAATTGTTAGGTTTTTAGCGCCGTATTTTACAAGGATTAGAATAATTTTGCAGGATTAACAAGATACTCTGCCTGCATTTCATTGGATTACTTGATAATACCTGGGCGAGCCTCAAATTTCTGCAATCACGCCTTGGATTTCATGGAAAGTCGTGATAATATGCCTTTGCACTCGTGGATTTACGCTCGATCAAATTTTTTCGCAATCTGCGCACCGCAACGTATTTGCTGGTGTTTGGGCTGATTATCGCCTTGGTCGGCACACTGCTCTACCTGAATGCCGTCGGCATGCCCCTCGCTTGGCGTAAGGCACTGGAAAATGAACTCGCAAAGCAAGGCATCGAGGCCTCAATCTTGCGACTGCGCTACATTCCCCTGCGCGGCATCGAGGCAAGTGAGGTGGAAATTTTCACCGATAGCAGCCGCCAAAAGCGCATGGTTCGCCTTGAGCGCTTAGTCTTCGACCTCGATAAAACAAAGGCCATGCGCGGCATCATTCGCCTCACCCATGTCGAGCTTAATCGGGCCGAACTCTCCCTGCCCGTCGACCCGGAAAAACCTGCGGGCAAAACGCTCGATGTCACGGAGCTCAATGGCAAGGTGCTGATGGGGAAAAACCGGATGTTTGAGATCAAAGATGCCTCAGGCTTCATCGGCGGCATACATCTCAAAGTAGATGCTACGATCCTCGGCTTTCGCCCTGTGCCAAACCATGATCGCGAGAACGAACAAAGCGGCATACATCGACGTTTGATGAATACCTTCGTCGAGGAATTGGCCCGTTGGCAACTGGAAAAAGACGCAGCACCCGAGTTGCGCATTAGGCTCTCCGCCGATGCTAGCAAGTGGTCAGCCATCGAGTGCGCATACGTTTTTTCTTGCCCCACCGCCACGCTCGATGACCTCACGTTGCGCGAAATCCGTGCCGAAGGAAACATCAACCAATCGCTACTCACCGTGCGAAATTTCTCCGCCAAAGATGAGCGCGGGGCCATGGATGCAACCTTCGATTACGATCTCGAACGACGCGTCGGCCACTACGATGCGACCAGCTCGCTCGACATCATCCGCATTTTTTACGCCGTTACTCGCAAGCGCCTCCTGACCGATTTTGCCTTTGCCAAACCGCCTCAGATCGCGCTGCGCGGCACTTGTGCAATTCCCCAAGATGCCCCCATGCAGCTCAGTGCCATTGGGCAGCTCGATTGCAAAAATGTTCTGTTCCGCGGCAGCACTCTATCCTCGATCAAATCAGAATTTTCTTACCGAGATCAAAACTTTTTCCTGCGCGATCTCGAAGTTGAACATACCCAAGGCAAGCTCCACGGTGATCTCCTCTGGAAAGACTCTCAGCTCACCATCAAGGCCGAGGGCGCAGTGCCTTTTGCTGTGGTCCGCCCGATGATCCGTGAGCACAAGTTAGCTCCCGCTCTCGAGGCGCTCGAGAAATCAGGACTCAACAGTCTCAGCGCCAAGGTCGGACTCGTTCTCAGCAAGACCGAAAAGTTTCAGCTGGAGCATCTCGACATCAGCAACATCGCGCTCGATCATCAACTCGGTCAACTCAAAGGCGGTCTGCAACTCAAGGAATCTCTGCTGCTCTATCAACTGGAAAGCACACTCCCCCCCACCATCTGGAAGCCATTTTTCATCGATCAGCCCTTGGAAGAAGTCTTAGGTGATTTTCAAGGAAGCAGCGCCAGCCGCCACTTCGTGAATCTCACCGGCAAAGCCGATCTCAACGATATATACAACTGGGCTGTGCAGGGCACCGGAAAAGTCGAAAACGTCAGCTATCGTGATGTGCCTGTGTTTTCTGCAACCACGCATCTCGATCTCAAGCATAATCATCTCAACTTTTCACAGATCAACATCGATTTCGACTACCGCGACTACGAGCTATACAAAACCTACAAAACCACCGAGCGCGGCCCCGTGCAGTGCAAATCCGTTACCTACAATCATGAAGCGGGTATCGTCGGCATTCACGATCTGCGTGGCTATGTTTTCCCCGTACCGCTGCTGCGCATGTTTGCACTGCCTGTGGCCAAGGCCGTGGAGGAATACCGCTTTCACCAAGCGCCGCCGCTCGCCGCAGAGGGTAACATCGATGTCCGCAATCGTGGCCTCACGCGGCTCAACATCCAAATCCAGGACGCGAAAACTCTCGATTGGAAATTTCTCGGTAAACCCACTACCTTCAGCCAAGTGCGTTCTAAGCTGTTGATTACAGGTGAGACCGTCACCTTGAATCAACTCAGTGCCGAGGTGTTTGGCGGAGGCTGTGCTGGCAACGTCGTCGCCCACATCAACGGCAGCAAAAAATTCACCGCCGATCTGCGCTGGAACGGCATCCGCATGCAAAAACTTGGTGAAACCTACGCGTTCAAGGAAAAAGGCTACGGCACTCTTACTGGACGCATCAATTTATCCGGTGTCGCCAGCGACACCAGCACACTCCATGGCGAAGGTCTGTGTTCGTTAGAAAAAGGTGAGTTGTTTGCCGTGCCAATGTTTGGCCCCTTGTCGCCGATCATTTCCGCCGTGCTCGGAGATCGCAGGGCAGGCTTTGAGCGCGCCAAGGATGCCTTTTGCAATTTTACCATTACCAAAGGAGTGATCCACACCAACGACTTCGCCACCCAGACCAGCAACATGAAATTCACCGGCAATGGCGACGTCGATCTCAACAATGATACCATCGATATGACGATGCGCATGAATGCCCGCGGTCTGTTAGGCATCATTACCTTACCGTTGCAACCGATCATCAAAGGCCTGTTCCAATTCCATGGCCAAGGCCCGATGAAGGAACCGAAATGGGAGCACGTGATCTTCTCCTCCCCCCCCGATGACGAGAACGAAGTACTCCTGCGTAGCACACCGCAGCGAGCGAAGATCATCGAGGAATGATTTAACCCGAACTCAGAAGTTGTGCAAAGGGTCGAGGCCTGAAACCCACTGATACACTGAGAGCTGCTGAGTTCACCGAGATTCAATTTTATATCATGAAAATGTGTTTAAAGCTCTATTTTCATCATTTCACTTTTCATCAGTGGTCCCGAAGGCCCGCATTCTCAGGCGAAATTCGGACTTCGGGTTTAATGATAGCTAGTGAAAAAATTTCATCCAAAACCATGAAAGCCTACGAGAAAATCTTTGCGCCTTTGAGACTTTGCATCCTTAGCGTTTGATCTTCTGAAGTTTTTGTATAGCTCGACTTCTATCCCTAACAAAAACGCACCATGTCCTTGATAAACTGACCCCAGAGATAGAACAATCCTCTAGTACTGTAGCAAAAGCTGCCATCACCTGCGAACTCGATAATGCCGCAATCAAGGTTGTGCTCAATCATTTTCTGCATCTCCTGCTCGATCCAATCGTCGAGGTGCTCTGGATCCATTTCCATCAACTCTGATGTGGGCACAGAGTATTTTTGCAGATGTTCACAATGATTGCTCCAGATTTGGCGGAAGCAATTGCGCGTGCATGGCACGTGCATCCAGTAAAAATTCCGCGGCACTTGCAGCGTCTCGGCAAAAGGATAGTTGGTGGTCCGCCACTGCGAGCCGTCCTCCGACGCCGAAGTGATCGAGACAAAGGAAAACACAACGTCAGACTGCTCACAGAGGCATAAGGTAGCCATCGTGCGGGTCTCCTGATGATAATACATTCGGTAGTGCTGTTTCATGCCAGACCATTCCCAGCAACAATCTCCTGCATAATCAAAGCCCTCAGACTCCATGGTATCCAACATTTGCTGGGCATGAGGGAAAAACGAGGTATTCGGTACCGTCTGGTGGCGCAGCCGATTGTCCATCGGCAACTTCATGCGCTTCACCCGCGTGAGTATCTCGACCCAGGGTAAGAAAAACCAAACGACCACGCCGATCACGCCGCCCCACCACTGATCTGTTAAAAAAAAGAACAAGGCATAACTCGCGGCCAAAAATGCCACAGCTCCCAGCTTGCGCACCCAGCCTCGTCTCGCCGTGCGAAACGCAATGGCCATGATCAAAAGGCCTGAGACAATGAGAAATGCCTGCATAGAGAATGGTATTTAAGCGGAAACGTTAGCGATTGGTTGCAATGCGTGTAACTAACGTCACGTTTCCGCAATTGTCCAGCAAAGAGTTTTTGCCGTCTCAGAGAACTTTCTCAAGGATCTCATTCATGCGTGTGGCTAACTGCTGCGGATGCTCGACCAAGCCCGCTGCCAGCATCGCTTGATCGACCAATTGCTGCGCGACTAGACCAGCCACCTCTGGGTTTGATTCACGCAACGAGGCGAGTTTTTTCACCAAGGCATGGCGCGGGTTAATCTCTAGGACTGGCTTGATTTCCGGCGATTCTTGGCCCATGGCCTTCATCATCGCACGCATTTGCGCGTTCGGGGCGTCCTCAGGAACAAGGGCGACCACCGGGCTGCCGACGAGGCGTTTGCCAGTTTTCACTTCTTTGACACTGCCGCTCATGCTATCTTGCCACCAAGATTGTAGAGCTGACACATCGGCCTCCGACATCGATTCGCCATCCATCGCGGTGTCTTCCAACTCGATGTCCGCTTGATCCGCACGCACAAGTTTTCTGCCCTGGAACTCGGTGAGACTCTCAAAGACAAACTCGTCCACACCCTCGGTGAAATACGCGACCTCCAAGCCGCGTGCCTTGAATGCCTCAAGGTAAGGACCTGATTCCATTACCTCGCGGCTAGTTCCGGCGAGGTAGTAAATTTCCTTTTGCTCCGACTTCATGCGCGCGATGTAGTCATCGAATGATGAGTGCGCATCGCCCTCAGTCATCGAGCTCTCAAAGCGAAGTAAGCCCGCCAAGGCATCGCGGTGCTCGTGCGAGCTGACAATGCCCTCCTTGATGAAACGGGAAAATCCTTGGTAAAATGCGCGATAGGCCTCGACCTCCTCGCTGGCTTTTTTCTCCAAAAATTTCAACAAGCGCCTAGTCACCACTTGACCGAGTTTTTTCACCAATGCGCTGTCCTGCATCGACTCACGCGAAATATTCAGCGGCAAGTCAGCGGAATCGATCACCCCGCGGACGAAGCGCAGCCACTCAGGCAGCAAGCCTTCGGGTTGTGCATCGATCAACACACGTTTGCAATAAAGGGCGACGCCGGGCTGCATCGCACCAAAGCCGAATCGCTCTTGGTTTTCCTCGGGCACGAAAAGCAACGCGTGAATGTCTAGCGGAGCATCTGCCGTGAAATGCATCGTGAAGCGCGGCTTGTCCCAGGCCTTTGCGGTGAAACGATAGAAGTCTTCGTATTCTTGCTCGCTGACTTCATTTTTTGACTTCAGCCACAGCGCCGCGACTTTGTTTACGCGCTCGCCATTGAGCAAAATTGGAAAGGCGACAAAGTTCGAGTATTTCGTCAGCAAATCTTGAATCCGCGAGGCCTTGGCATACTCGGCAAACTCCTCCTTGAGGTGGATCACGATTTTAGCGCCACGATCAGCTTGATCCAGCTCCTCGATGTCGTAGCCTTCACAGCCATCGCTGCTCCACTTAAACGAAGGAGCATCCGCACGCCATGAGTGGGTATAGACGTCGACGCGATCCGCCACCATGAATACACTGTAGAAACCCACGCCGAACTGCCCGATCATACCGCCGGCCTGGCTGCCTTTTTCTTGCAGATTTTTCAAAAATGCTTTGGTTCCCGAATGGGCGATAGTACCGAGATTTTGCACTAGTTCCTCACGCGTCATGCCAATGCCCGTATCGGCAATCGTCAGCGTGCGCGCCTCCTCATCGGTGGTCAGAGAAATCTGTAGCTCGGTCTCTCCTTGATACACATTGTTTTCCGTGAGTTGGATCAATTTCAGTTTCTCGAGCGCATCCGAAGCGTTCGAGACTAATTCCCGGGTAAAAATCTCACGATCTGTGTAGAGTGAGTGGATCACGATGTCCAACAACTGTCGTACTTCTGCTTGAAATGATTGATGTTCGCTGCTCATAGAGATATAATAGGGATTGCTCGGGAAAACTACTCATCTTCCGCAGTGGTGCAAGCATTGAGTAAGAAAAATCTACGACAGCTCGCACTAGATCGATTCTAACCCATTTTAGGGCGGAGCTTGCTCCTGAAACTGTGAAGCAAAAGTTAAGCCTAAGTTAAGCAAAAAAAAGCACGATCACCGTGATCGTGCCTAAGAAAATAAAGAGAAGAAGCGTTGATTACCGTATCTCAAAAAAAACGAACCCCGCTTCGGTGACCAAGAGTCTCCCCCCAGACACTCTCAATACTTCCGAAACGGGGAACAGGGAGAAAGATAGGGAATCAGCAGAAAAAGACAACAAAAATTATGCGATTTTGCGTAATAATTTTTTCATGACTCTTTTTTCGTCACTTTGACAATCTCCATCGAATTACGATGTATCCACACGCTTTGCACTAGCCCTAACATAAACATACACATGACGACAAAGGTCCCTGAGTAACTGATCAGTGGCAATGGAATACCCGTAATCGGCATAATCAAAACGCACATTCCGATGTTTTCGAAGATGTGCGCAAAGAAAAAAGCGACCACGCAGGCGACGACGACTCGCCCCTTGAGATCGCGGCTGTAGAAGGAGATAAAAAGACACTGAATCAACAGCAAAGCAAATGCTGTCAGGAGAAGTAGGCTGCCACGGAAACCATGCTCCTCCGCGAGAACAGCAAAGATGAAGTCATTGTGAGCCGTTTTCCACGGGATGTAGCGCTTTGCATGCAGAGAACCTTTTTCAGAAGTCGCATTCCAGCCAATCCCCGACAAACCAGCCTTGCCCACGGCCATCGACACATAGTAGGGGGCATAAGCTGGGCCCGATATGTCTACGGGCTTATCCTGCATCATATCAAGGTACAGCTTAATCCGCTCCGGTCCGCGCTCCGAAACCATAGGCAACGCGACCAAATAAATCAGCGGGACGAAGGTCAACCCGACGATTGTCATCAAACTCAGGTAGCGGAAAGGAACACCTCCGATCAAAAGCGCCACCAACGCAACGGGAATCCACACCAACGCCGAGCCCATGTCCCCCATTTTCATCACCATCAAAAATGGCACACAGGAGAGCACACCGATCACGGCAATGCGCACAATCGGCAAACCGAGCCAGCGGTGTAACTTCGGCAAATCCTGCAACACCCAAGCGATCATCAGCACGCCTGAAGCAACACCGAGCTGAGCAGGCTGGAAAACAATCGGTCCAATTTTTAACTGGTGAACATCTTGGTCACTGCCCATCACCATCGCCATGCAGCCCAAACTCACCACGTAGATGGGCAGGGCGAGCCAACGAATCCAGCGGTAATCGATCAAAGCCGTAAGAAAATAAATCACCGAGCCAATCACAATCCACGATTTCTGCTGATTGGCGTAATAGGCCCCTGCCGAGCCGAATTCTTCAAGCAACTTCGAGCTCAACGGCAAGTGACGTGCGGCACTCTCGATGCAATAAATGCCGAAGATCAGCAATCCATACATGGTCAGCACAAGCACCCAGTTCATTCCTAAAATTTTGCGTAAAATGGGCGACATGCGGGATGATTCTTATACGCAGAAAATCATGCGGGATCTTTCTCGCAGATGCAAGCTAAGGAGTCGAAAATGCGCGGAAAAACCATCGGATTTTAGGAAATATCGGGCAATTTCTCGAAAAATCCATAAATCACGCAGTTTACTCCTTGACAATCGGGTGAAATTCCCCAAAAGTCCGCCCCCCAACCACAATTTTCAACTAACAAACAACCAATACTAGCAGCATGCGCGGAGTGACAATGAAGAAAGGAGAACCCGTTGACCGGGCTCTCAAGCGTCTCAAAACCAAACTGGATGCCGAGGGCATTCTGGAAGAAATTCGCCGTCGTCGCGCATTTGAAACGCCAACTGACCGCTTCAAACGCAAGCTGCGCACCGCTTCCAAGCGCAACAAACTGCGCTGGCGCTTCTCGACCGACAAGCCGACCCTGATCCTCGAAGACGCAGTGGATTGATCGTTGCAATCTCCCCCTAACAAAAAAGCATCCGTAGTGGATGTTTTTTTGTGTCGTAGTCAATCTACGTTTTACTTCTTATGTTTAGAGTCTGATGTCTAAAGTCTCATGCTCACCATATTGAGATTGCACTCTGAATGATTTCCGAGTGAAATGATGCCTCATGTCCATACCTGCCGCCGTCCCGCCTAGTACGTCGAAAACCCAGACGTTCTTTCGCAGAAGTTTTAGCACGCTGTTGCTTTGGGGCATCGTTTGCTTGGCCTTTGGCTCGATGAAACCATGGGCCCACTTGTTGTTGATTTCGGCGCTCGGCATTCTCTCGACGGCGGAGTTTTTCAAACTAACACTTCGTGCGGGGATCGTGGCCAATCCGCTGTGGGGCATGTTTTTGAGCATCTCTTACTACGCCGCACTGGCATGGTATATGATCCGCGGTCAAGCTGTGCCTGCCGAGCTCGATATGGCGCTATTTTTCCTGTTAGGCGCGGGGACTTTTACTTTGCAACTGCGGCGTAAGATCGATGGCACAAACAGCATTCTCGGTGTGACCTCGACGATGCTTGGTGTGCTATGGCTAACCTGGATGTTTAGCTTCACAACACGACTCGATTTTCATCCGCATCAAGATGGCAGCCTGAGTGGCGCTTACCTGCTGCTGTGGTGCATCGCGGTCACCAAATTCACTGACATGGGTGCCTACATCACCGGCTCTTTGATCGGCAAGCACAAGATGATCCCTCACATCAGTCCGGCCAAGACATGGGAAGGATTCGTCGGAGCACTTATTTTTGCTCAACTCGCTGGCTGCGGTCTCTATGCTCTATTCCCTGAACAGCTCACTGCATTTCCCTCCTTGCTGCATGTCATCGTGCTCGGGTTCATCGTCGCACTGCTCGCCGTGGTCGGCGATCTGGCGGAGAGCCTGTGGAAGCGGGCCTCAGCGGTGAAGGACTCCGGACAGATCCTGCCCGGCATCGGCGGTGCGATGGATTTGATCGATAGCATCTGCTTCACTGCACCTGCGGTCTATTTGTATTTCACCCTGATCCGCTGATCACTCACCCCATTCACCTACATCGCGTATGTCAAAAAAAGTTGTTCTGTTAGGTTCTACCGGCTCGATTGGATGCTCCACGCTCAGGGTTGCGCGTGAGTTACCCGAAGAGATTGAGATCATTGGCCTCGCGGCCCACACCAATGCCGCGCAATTGGCCGAGCAAGCGCTTGAGACGGGAGCGAAGCATGTGTGTCTCTACGATGATACCAAGTATGCGGAACTGCGCCGGATGTTACCGAGCAATGTGATGATCCACCTTGGGCCGCAGGGCTTGATCAACATTGCGACCTTGCTGGAGGCAGATACAGTGTTGGTAGCGATCGTCGGCACTGCGGGATTACAGCCATCGCTGGCTGCCATTCGCGCAGGCAAGCACCTCGCAGTTGCGAGCAAAGAAATCTTAGTGATGGCCGGTGAAATTGTCACCCGCGAGGCCAAGCAAGCAGGTGTGAAATTGCTACCTGTCGATAGCGAGCACAATGCGATCTTCCAGTGCCTGGATGGGCATCGCGGAGGAGATACGGAAATTTCCCGCCTCATTCTCACGGCATCGGGTGGACCATTTCGCAATACACCAGCCAATGAACTGCCGCATGTGACCTTGGCGCAAGCGTTGAAACACCCGACCTGGAACATGGGCCGCAAGATCACGATCGACTCGGCATCATTATTCAATAAAGGCCTCGAGATGATCGAAGCGCGCTGGCTTTTTGGCATCGGCATGGAGCGCATCGATGTGATCGTCCATCCACAAAGCATCATTCACTCGATGGTTGAATTCACGGATGGCTCGGTGCTGGCACAGCTCTCAAACACTGACATGTGCTTCCCGATCCAATACGCACTGACGTGGCCGCAACGCCGCAAAGGAGGGCTGAAACCTTTGAATTTCGCGGAGTTGGCCAAGCTCGAATTCATCGCACCGCGCGAGCAAGACTTCCCTGCCCTGCGCCTTGCCCGCGAAGCCGGACTAACGGGTGGAACCCTACCCGCTGTTTACAATGCCGCGAACGAGATTGCCGTGGATCAATTCATCGCAGGAAAAATCCCATTCACGGGAATTTGGGCCAACGTGGAAAAAACCATGAATGCCCACCAGGTGCAATTCGCTGATCAATTGGAACCAATCATCGAGGCCGACCAGTGTGCTCGCAATTTCGCTCGTTCGTTGGTTTCCTGAGATCCATCATTCACGCAATGACTTGCTGCACGACTTTGCCATGAACATCCGTGAGGCGGAAGTCTCGGCCTTGGAATCGGAAAGTGAGCTTTTCGTGATTGATACCTAACAAGTGCATCAAAGTGGCCTGCATGTCATGGACGTGCACGGGATCTTTGGTGACTTGATAGGCAAAATCATCGGTCTCACCATGACTGTGGCCCGGCTTGAAGCCGCCACCGGCGCCCCAGATGGTGTAGCCGACCCCGAAGTGATCGCGCCCGTGGCCACGCCCGTTTTCAATGTTGCCCTGGACAAAAACCGTGCGTCCAAACTCGCTGACCCAGAGCACGATGGTATCGTCGAGCAAGCCACGCTGCTTGAGATCTTTGACCAAAGCGGCAGCAGGCTGATCGGTATCGCGGCATTGATTTTCTAACTGATACGAAAGGTTGTTGTGCTGATCCCAGCCGGCATGCATCAACTGCACAAAGCGCACACCGCGCTCGACTAACTTGCGGGCGAGTAGGCAGTTACGCGCAAATGAGCCATTGCGCTGCACATCGGGCCCATACATTTCTAACAACTCAGGCGTTTCATCAGAAATATCCGTTAGCTCAGGCACGCTCATTTGCATGCGATAGGCCATTTCATATTGAGAAATGCGGGTATCGATTTCTGGGTCACCATACTGAGAGAGGTGATGCTGATTCATCGCCGCAATGTCATCGAGCGCCGTGCGCCGCATGCTACGGCTAATGCCTGCCGGATTGTTCAAATACAGCACGGGATCGGCCTCACTGCGGAAGCGCACACCTTGATACTTAGATGGCAAAAATCCACTGCCCCAGTAGTAATCGAAAAACAATTGCCCGCAGGTTTTTCCTGCGTCCGATGAAGTCATCACCACGAAGGATGGCAGATCCTGCGACATCGCACCGAGCCCATATGTCCCCCACGCACCAATGCTAGGACGACCAGGAATTTGGCTTCCTGTGAGGAAAAATGTCACTCCTGGCGCGTGATTGACAGCCTCGGTGTGCATCGAGTCGATGAAGCAAAGATCATCGGCAATCGATCCGGTGTGAGGCAGTAACTCGGACAACCAGCGCCCCGATTTACCATACTGGCGAAAAGGCTTCAGAGCGGGGAGGATCGGATATTTTGACTGCGATGCCGTCATCGTCGAGAGTCGCGTATTCCCGCGCACTGATGCCGGAAGCTCCGTGAGACGAAGTTTTTCCAAGCCTGGTTTGTGCTGAAACAAATCCACTTGCGAGGGTCCCCCTCCCTGCCAAAGCAAGATTACATTTTTAGCCTTGGCGGGTAAATGTGGCAGACCAGCTAACGGATTCATCGATAAAGCGGGGGCTGCAAGCAGATCGTTTTGCAACAATGACGACAACGCAAGTGTGCCAATTCCGGTGGCGGACTTGCCAAAAAACTGACGTCGATTGATGAGTTGTTGTTGATGGAGAAAAGGATTCATCGGGGTCATTGTCTGGTGAGTGCTTCGTCGAGATTAAAAATGCTTAGGCACAAATGCGTGAGCGCAGCGTGATCGGAAACAGGCAAAGTAACATCGCGTGGCGCTGCACCATGGCTTAACAATTGCGTTGCAGCTGCGGCATCGCGTTGGAATTCTGCAAGTGAGCTTGCGAAAGATTTCTCCAAAATTCCAAGCTCTGTGGCATCGGGCGCACGTTGACACACGGCCTGAAACGACAGAGTGGGCCATTGGCGACGATCGTTGGATTGGCGTATGATTTTTTCTGCGAGCACACGGGAGGCCTCGACCCAAGTGATGTCATTGAGCGTGGTAAGTGCATGCAGCGGTGTGCTGGTGAGCGAGTGCTTGACCACACAGGTGCGACGCGCCGAGGTATCGAACATATTCCCTGGTGCAACGGTGCGACGCCAGAACGTGTAGATGCTGCGACGATAGAGATCGGCACCTTGGGATTGTGGATACGAAAAATCCCGCTCCTTGGTGATGCCGAGGCTGTCCCAGATTGTCGGCGGTTGATAGGGATAGACTGGCTTGCCAAACAAATCGGTTGTAAGTAGACCGCTAACCCGCAAAGCAGTATCGCGCAAGATCAAAGAGGAATTGCGGAAGCGTGTAGCGCGAGCATACAAGCGATTTTCGGGATCGAGAGCAAGGAGCGCAGGCGTCACTTTTGAGCTTTGTCGATAGGTGGCGCTGGTGACAATCAATCGGTGGATTTTTTTCATGTCCCAGCCGTTTTCGCGAAATTCCACAGCGAGCCAATCGAGCAATTCGGGATGAGTAGGAGCATCACCGAGTAGTCCGAAATTTTCCGCACTCTTCACAAAGCCATGAGCGAAATAATGTTGCCAGAAGCGATTAACTTGCACTCGCGCAGTGAGCGGATTCTCTGGTGCCATCAACCACTTTGCCAGGCCGAGACGATTTTTCGGCAAATCAGCAGCCATCGGCGGAAGCATCGCTGGTGTGTCGCTCGTGACCTCGGTAGTCGGCATTTCGTAGCTCCCTCGGTCAAAGATCATGGTCTTACGTGGCTGCGCATCCGACATGATCATTACCTTGGGCAAGGAATTCGCGAGAGCATCTCGACGATTCTTGAGATCTATTTTACGCGATTGCACAGAGGCTAGCAATCCCTTTGGATCTGCGGCAATCATTATCGTCCGCAGTTCGTTGCGCTCGGCATCGCTAAGCTGGGCTGGATCTTTTTTCAACAAGGCCAATTGCGCAGGTGTGAATTGTTTTTCCTCTAACGGAAAAAGTGCATCGGTCAGCATCACTCGGAAGCGCCCGAACATGTGGACGAGGTGACTCGATTGAAACTGCAACGTAAGCTTCAGCGGCGAGGCGCTGTGTTTCACTGGAGCCGCGAGCTGCATTTCCAACCAATGAGGTGTTTTGACATCGGGATGAAAGGCCCAACCGGATTGCGGGTCTTGGTCAAAAATCGCCTCGGGAGAAAAACTACCTTGGGAGTAGTCGGCACGACTATGACTGACGCGAAGCTCTTGATCACCGTGATGAATGATGAGTTTGCTCAACACCGCATTGCCACTTGCGGCGCGACCCGAGCCACCCATTGGCAAACGAGGATCCGGAATCAACTCGAAGCGGATGCCCGTGAGTCCTTGTTGAGGGATCGGAATTTCCAAGACATAGTCAGCCATCGCAGCCTGCTCTCCGGCAGAAAAGATCGATTGATCGGCTTCGAGTGTGAGTGTCACGCCATTGCTTGCTTCCAACTTCACAGGGGATTGCGGCATCCATGCGATCTCCTTGCGCTCACGCATGGAGAGCGTGGCATCGGTGATCGACTGCTCAAACTCCGGTACCTTTGTTAGTGCTTGTTCTTCACCCTCGATCACTTTTATTTCAGCATCCCATTGCTCCAGCTGCTTCATCTGCTCATCCGAGCCAACAGCAATCGCGGGATCTGCAATGCGGTATTGCGAACCACCCGGCGGCACTCCGCTTTCTGGCACTTGATTGAAAAAGGCCATCATCGAGTAAAAGTCTTTTTGCGTCAGCGGATCATACTTGTGATCATGGCACTGCGCACAGGCCAAGGTCAGACCTAACCAATTGGTGGCTGTGACATCGACTCGATCAAACAATATGATGTTGCGTTGCTCTTCGGCAATCGCCCCACCCTCTCCATTGAGCAAGTGGCATCTTTGAAATCCGGTTGCGACTTTTTGCGATGTGCTCGCCTGAGGTATCAGATCGCCAGCGATCTGCTCTATGGTAAACTGGTCAAAGGGCATGTTTTCATTCAACGAACGTATCAACCAATCCCGCCACACATACTGATGGGTATCGCCATCTTGCTGGAAGCCATTGCTATCGGCATAACGCGCGGCATCCAGCCAAGAGAGAGCCATTCGCTCGCCATAGTGCGGCATTTGCAACAATCGATCCACCACTTTTTCATAGGCGTCAGGTGCTGTGTCCTGCAAAAATTCTTTCATCTCTGCATCACTAGGCGGCAGGCCTGTGAGATCGAAGGATAGACGTCGTAGCAACGTAGCGCGATCCGCCTCCGGTGATGGTTGCAAACGATCCTTTTTCCAGCCAGCTGCTATGAAAGAATCGATAGGATTTTTCACCCAAGAATCATGACTACCCTGCGGCACAGAGGGGCGCACCGGCTTCTCAAACGACCAGTGTTTTTCATAAATCGCACCGGCATCGATCCAGCGCGCAATGAGATCAATTTCGCTCTTCTCCATGCGATGGACGGCATCAGGCGGAGGCATGATTTCATCAGGGTCATCGCTGCGCATGCGCTTGATCATTTCACTCGCAGTGGCATCACCTGGGACAATCGCACGCGGCGTGCGAGTGGCATCCGTAGCGCCATCAAAGATATCCAAGCGCAAATCTGCTTCGCGCTTTTTGGCATCGAAGCCATGACAGGCAAAACATTTCTGGCTTAGAATTGGGCGTATGTGTTGATTATACGAAATTTTCTCCTCAGCCCGGAGTAGACCAGACCAATTTATGCATAGAAAGAGGATAAAGCATCGCAGCATCATTTGATAAATTATTACCCATTACGGCATGAACATTTTTCAGATTGGACAAACTATTTTCGTTTTGGTATGGTATTAATATCAAATTTACATCTACACGAGCTTGATTGGATCATCAATAGGATTTTTTTGACAATCTCGGCGAGTTGCGTGACCTGCTTGGTATGTGGGACACCATTTCCGATTTTCCTTTTTTTCCAAAAACAAAGATGTTCAATTTTTGTCACTCAACCGCAATTCGCTACCGCGTCTTAGTATGAATGAGGAAACTGACGTAATCGGCAAAACGGATTTTGATTTCCATTCGCACGAACTTGCATCTACTTATGTCAATGAGGAGCGTCGAGTGAAGAGCACGGCAAAACCTACGGTGAATCAGTTGTGGACCGTGGTCAATCACTGCGGCATTCACGAGTGGTTTTTGTCATCGAAAACACCTCTGCGCAATGGCTGTGGTGAGGTAATCGGGATTGCAGGGGGTGATGCGCAAGGTTGAAAAACAGGTTGATTTCATCAATCTTTACGGCCCGCTTGGACGTGTGGTGTAGGGATTTCTTCGCGATTACTCATAGCATTTTTCGATCAGCGAGCGTGCGGAATCCATCGGCATGAGCTTGAGTAGCTTCGAGCGAAAATTCCGCAAAATCATTCGACAATCGCCAACGCAATACTTGCAACACGTGCGCATTCACATGGCGCGTGCAATGATCGAGCGCGGCCAACACGATCTCGCCCACATCACCCGCGCCTGTGGATTTTATGATCAAAGCCAATTCGGCAAAGTTTTAAAACGCTTCGCCGGTATGACTCAGGCGCAGTGTCGTGGAAAAATGAGCGCACGCGGCGACAACGCTTAATAACCAGCTTTGAGCTCTCCCAACAGCCGCTGCACATACTCGTTGCTGTTGCCTTTTGGAAGCTTTGTCATCCATTCATTAGAAAGCTGTCCATCCCTGTGCATCAAACGCACCAAGTTCAGGGCTAGCAATAAATCCTCACGCTGCAATGACTGGCAAGCCTTGATGAGAAAGCCGCGGGCCGATTCAACATCTCCCTGACGCCACAAGGCATGTGCCGCAGAAACTGCCACCGCAGGATGCTTATCGTCTAGCAACTTTTTCAATTGATCCAGTGCTTTACTGGCCGATTTCCCTAAATTTACACAACCTTGTGCACCCCAATAGCGCTTCACGGGATCATCCGCTGCAATGGCTTCAAGCAATGCTGGCAGATCGGCCTCATTGCGTGATGTCGCGGCAAATGCCAAACTACTGATGGCCTTGCGATCAAAGCTAGGCTGGTGAAGATGTTCGTGAATCGTCGTTGCACCGAGTTCATCAAACATCGGCTCAGGCACAAATCCCGTATCGAAATTTTCGATCATGACCTGCTGCAAACGTTGTCGCATCGCGAGCAATCGCTCTTTCATCGCAGGGTCTTGCGAGAGATCTTTCATCTCGTGAGGATCGTTTTGCAGATCAAACAGCAGCTCGGACGAAGTCGGTGGCTCCCACAGCGCACGATATTCCGGCTTCAATGTGTCATTTTTCCACGCTGTATGCCAAGCCCGCCAACCCGCTTGACCAAACTGATAGAAGCTATACGGCGCGGTCGGCATGCTTGGCGTAAAATGGCGCATGTATTTGTAGCGGCCATCGCTGATCGCGCGACGCATTCCATGGATTTCGTCAAAACGATCAGCGTAGAAAAATACGACATCGTCCTTGGCGGGCTCGCGCCGGGCTTTTCCGAGAAACGGACGACCTTGCATGGAGGCAGGAATTTTCACCTCACAGAGCGATAGCAAAGTAGGCGCGAAGTCGACAAACGAGACCAGTTCCGAGCTGCGCTGGCCCATCGGAAACGAACTCAACTGCTGCCAGCGTTTTGGCACATGCACCATCAATGGCACACGCACGCCAGATTCGTAAAGATAGCGTTTGCCGCGCGGTGTCGCGCCACCATGATCGCTGTAGTAAAATACGATGGTATTCTCCGCCTCACCGGAGGCTTCCAGTTCATCGAGAATCTCTTTCACGCGGGCATCCATCCGCGTGACACTATCGTGGTAGTTCGCAAAGTCACTTCGCATCTCTGGAAGGTCGGGCACGAAGGGAGGAAGCACTACTGTAGCCGGATCTAAGCGTGATTTTTTCTTGCCTAACTGTTTTCCAAACAACGAGCTCTCGTGAGTTTCCGTGAAATTGAATACTGCGAAAAATGGCTGTTGATTTTTACGATGTTTGTAATGGGCACGGGCGTTGCATTGATCCCACAGTGCCGCATCGTTGCCTACGGAATTGTAATCGGTCTTCGCATTGTTGGTGCAAAAATACCCACTGCCGCGCAAGGCCGTCACATAAGGGATGATCGAGGCTGGCAGTTGCGGCCGACTGCGCATGTGCAGCGTGCCCTGTGTTACGGCGTGCATCCCTCGCAGTATGGTGGATCGTGCCACAGCACACACCGCAGCATTGGTATAGGCCCGATCAAATACCACACTGCGGACCGCAAGCGCATCCAATGCTGGGGTTTTCGCCTGTGTATTACCATAACAACCCAACCACGAAGCGGAGTTGTCTTCACTGGTGATCCAAATGACATTCGGGCGCGAAGCATCATCGGCGCGAAGCATCATCGGCAAATAACCCAACACACAAAAGATCAATCGTAACATGCAGATCATTGTGTGGATCAGATCATTTTTCACAAGGGAAAAAGTAGATAAACTGACATGCACATACAAAAAATAGCCGCACCCGATTGGATGCGGCCATGAGAATGATTCTGGTAGCCGGAAGGGAATTTAGTATTTCACCTTGAGCTTGCCACCGAACACGGCTTCTTCGCCGAGTTCTTCTTCAATGCGAAGAAGTTGGTTGTATTTGGCAATCCTGTCCGAGCGACTCATTGAGCCTGTCTTGATTTGGCCTGCATTGGTCGCAACGGCGATATCGGCTATCGTTGCATCTTCGGTTTCGCCAGAACGATGCGAGATCACGGAGGTGTAGCCGTTTTCTTTGGCAAGCTCTACGGCATCAAAGGTCTCGGTGAGTGTGCCGATTTGGTTGACTTTCACGAGGATCGAGTTTGCCACGCCAAGCTTGATGCCTTTGGAGAGGAAATCAACGTTGGTCACGAACAAGTCATCGCCAACGAGCTGTGTAGTCGATGCGAGTTTGTCGGTGAGGATCTTCCAACCGTCCCAATCGTTCTCGGCGCAACCGTCTTCGATCGAGATGATCGGGTAGCGTTTTTTGAGGTCGGCATAGAAGTCCACCAACTCTGCGGCACTGCGCACAGACTTGTCGGATTTTTTAAAAACATAGGCGTTTTTCGAGGCGTCGAAGAATTCGGAAGAAGCCACATCGAGAGCGATGCAGATGTCTTTGCCCATCTCGTAGCCAGCCATTTCGATCGCTTTCGCGATTACAGCGAGAGCGTCTTCAGCACTGTCAAGCTTGGGAGCGAAGCCACCTTCGTCACCGACGGCGGTGGAGAGTCCGCGGTCATGAAGAACTTTTTTCAGAGCGTGGAAAACTTCAGCACCATAGCGAAGCGACTCGCGGAAGGTAGGAGCGCCGACGGGCATAATCATGAACTCTTGGAAATCGATCGGGGCATCGGAGTGAGCTCCACCGTTGATGACGTTCATCATCGGCACGGGAAGTACTTTGGCATTTGGACCGCCGAGGTATTTGTAAAGAGGGATGCCAAGTTGTGCTGCGGATGCTTTGGCAACAGCCATCGAGACACCAAGGATCGCGTTGGCGCCAATGTTGCGCTTGGTGCTGGTGCCGTCCACTTCGCGCATGATTTTGTCAATCGCTGCTTGTTGTGTGGCATCCATGCCACAAAGAGCTGGCGCGAGTTGTTCATTGACATTGTTCACGGCATTAAGAACACCTTTGCCGAGGTAGCGTGATTTATCACCATCGCGTAGTTCGCAAGCCTCGTGCTCGCCAGTTGAAGCACCCGAGGGCACCGCAGCGCGGCCCACGGCGCCGCCTTCCAAAGTAACGTCCACTTCCACAGTTGGATTGCCGCGCGAGTCGATCACTTCACGCCCGCGAATTTCGATAATGCTTGTATATTCCATCATAATTTCTAATTGGTGCGCGCGCGGTATCGCAGGTTTGGCAGCTTCTGGCAATGCTCAAAACGGAAAAAATCGTAGTGTTTTTGTCATGAATCCGGCGCGATATGATAAAATACTTACAAAAAACATATCATTTCTTGTGAGATAATCGTTGCATTCTTAGAAAATCAGCAGTATCAGTCGCGTGTTATGCCCGCTAAAAAGACAGCTAAAAGATACACAGAAGAGCAGAAAACCGATATCCTCGCGTTTATTGAAAAGTTCAATGCAGAGAACGGCCGTGGTGGTCAAAGCGCCGCCGTAAAGAAGTATGGTGTTACCCCACTGACACTTGCCGCATGGAGCAAAAAATCTGCTAAGAAGCCGAAAAAGGCTGGGAAATCTACCAAGAAATTCCGCAATCCTGCGAAATTGATTGATCGCCTGAAAGTTGTTTCTTCCGAGATCGCCAAAGCCGAAAAATCTCTTCAAAAACTTCAGGCAGAGGCCAAGGAACTGCGTAAAGAAATTCGCGCAGCAATCGAGTAATTTTATTTCATATTATCAGTTCAACCAAAAAACTCCGCTTCATATCGAAGCGGAGTTTTTTCGTAATTGTTGAACCTTTTTTGCGATCTCTCTAGATCACAATAGCATAATCACATCGCGCTGCGACGGAACAAATGCCAGCATTCGATAAATCCAGTCGCGAAATCTTCTGGAGAATGAGCGATCCATCGCTCAATCACTTCCAGAGGAAACCACTGCACGCTCTCGATTTCCGAGCATGGAAAACGCAATGCTCCATCGTGACGGGCCGCATAAATTACCACATGTTCCCAGCCCATATTCGCACAGGCAGCGATCTTACCGACCTCCACCAACGATTCTTTTTCAATTCCCATTTCTTCCTGCAATTCACGCACCGCACAAGCGGCATAGTCTTCACCCGCATCAAGATGACCTGCCGCACTGGAATCCCAAACGCCAGGATGTTTGTCCTTCAATCGAGAACGCAACTGCAACAACAAATCCTTACGCTTGTTAAAAACAAAAATATGCACCGCGCGATGCAACCAATCTTTTTCATGGATCTCAGATCGCGTGGCTTGCCCTATGACTTGATCATTTTCATCGACTCGATCAAATATCTCCCCCCCTTTTTGCGGGATTTCTTTCAACGGATGGTTATCGAACAAATGCGTAATCGTCAGCCACTGGTGCAAATCCAGTTCTTCAGCGCGTACCGTCGTTGGCACACCCAACGCCCCGATCACATGCTGCCAAGGCACGGAATCTGGTAACAATTTGTGCAATTGCTTACGACGCTGCCCGAACCCTCGACGCAGCAATTCATCGAACAATCGTCGGTCGAAACACGGCAAATCCTCACGGGGAATTAGCAGCGCGACACTCGAATCCACTTGCGGTTGCGGATAAAACACCTCGGGCGGCACTTCCATGACCGTTTGCACATGCCATGCACTTTGCACCCGCAGTGATAGCATTCCGTAGTCGCCATGACCTGGAAGGGCACTGAGTCGATCAATCACTTCCTTTTGCAACATGATCACTGCCCGCTTGAAGGGATGTGGTACAGAAAGGAAATTTTTCATAATCGCACCACCACTGGCGTAAGGTAAATTGCCGAGAAATTTCACCGGTCGCTCCGCAAAAATCCGCCGCAGATCAAAATTCACCGCATCCTCATGACAAACTTCCACATCATCCCGATCGGCGAATTTTTCCTTCAGCGCAGCAGCAAGACGAGAATCGAACTCGACCAGAATCACTCGGCGCACGCGTCCGACCACATGTTGCGTCAGAGCACCCGTGCCAGGGCCGACTTCAATCACGGTATCCTCGGGCGCTAACTCAAGATGATCGACAATCCCCCGCGCCGTTTCGGTATCGGTCAAAAAATTTTGCCCCAATTGTCTGCTCGGCAACACCCCATGTTGATCCAATACCTTGCGAATTTCCCGTTCCGTCATGCCGGGAAATCATTGCTGATTCAGGAAATTTTCCAAGCACCAAAAAAAATTTCAAAAAACTTTGAACATTCTTTGCGCTCGCAGGTCTATATCTTCGAAGACAGCAGCGCAAGTTGCCGTTTTCATGTAAGGGTGAACAGCAGCTACTGGCAACCTGACTACGGTCAGGCCTGGTAGCTTGGTCGGAGAGAGTGGGTGCTCTCTCCGACCTTTTTTTGTGTCTAAAACAAGCGTTTAAGCATCAAATCACCACTTTTCGTAACAAAACGACCAGAGCAACAAGTCAATGTTGTCACCTAAATAGGTTGGAGCAGGAAAAATCTTCTGCTACAAATAGGGTTTAATAACCCATAAACGATTTGAATTTATTAAAAAAACGATCCCTAGCAGTGGTGATTTTTACGATCATGACTGCCTCCGCGCAGCAGCCCGGTCTCGATGCGCCCGTGCCTGTTGCTCCTTATTTCAATGCCACTTTTCCAGCTTCGGCCCCAGGATCGGCGACAGGTTGGCTCAGTGAAAATGCTTTTCCAAACCTCACCTTCGTCGACCCCATCTGGTTGACGGAAATACCTAACAGCTCGAATTTCCTGCTCGTAGGCAAAAATGGTCAGCTGTGGAGGTTCGCAAACAATCCGGCGGTAGCGCAAGCACAAGTGGTCAAAGTCCTCGAATGGGCAGCGAATACTCAAAGCTCGGAAGATCAGGGATTCTACTCGCTCGTGTTTCACCCCGAGTTCGGGCAAAGTGGTTCGCCTAATGCGAATTACACCTATGTCTGCTACAACCATAAACCTGCACTCGCAGGAGCAGACGCGAACCACTCGTATTGGCGCGTCTCACGCTTTACTTGGCAGCCCGCCTCCGGCACGCTTGATCCAGCGAGCGAGTTTGTGCTCATCAATCAATATGATCGTTGCCGTTGGCACAATGGTGGTGCTATGTATTTCGACAACGAAGGATTTCTCAACATCACTTGCGGTGATGGTGGGGACAGCGCAGAAGGCGGCGGACTCAATGGAGTGGACGGAGCACTTTCCCGCACCCAACGTCTCAACCACGGGTTTTTCAGCGGTATTTTCCGCATCGATGTTGATAACGATTCCAGCAAATCACATGCGATTCGTCGTCAGCCCGGCAACCCTGCAAATCTTCCTGCAGGCTGGCCAGCCAGCAGCACGCAAGGCTACATGATTCCCAACGATAACCCATGGCTCGATCCCGCGGGTTCCCTTCTGGAAGAATATCACTCACACGGTCTACGCAGCCCCCATACGGCACACTACGACAAGATCACAAGCGAAGTATGGATCGGCGATGTGGGCGAAGGGCAACGTGAAGAGATGACGCGCTTACGCAAAGGAGACAACGCGCAATGGGGCTTTATGGAGGGCTCGATTGGCGGTCCAGGAGCCACGCCAACGCCGATCATTGGAGTATCGACACTGCCCTTCTATGACTACAACCGCGCCACCGGAACCTGCATCATCGGCGGAATGAGATATCGCGGCACAAAATGGAACAATCTTCTCGGCGGAAAAATTCTATTTGGTGACCACGTCCGCGGGCGCATCTGGACAGCAACCGTCGATGGAACCACACCGATTGTCGAAGAAATCATCGCCGGCTTGCCCACTGGCAACAAAGTGGGTTTAGCGAATTTCTGCACAGATTCTGCCGGAGAAATTTACCTCCTCACAGTCAATGGCACCAATGTGGGCGGCGGCACGATTCGCAAACTCAACGTCGCAGGTGTTTCGGCAGAACCTCCCCTGCTCTTATCTCAAACCAGCTTGTTCAGCGATCTCACAAACCTTGTGCCTCATCCTTCATTGATACCCTACGATGTGCCGAACGCACTCTGGTCAGATGCCGCGGCCAAAAAACGCTGGATCATTCTCCCGAACGACGGCAGTCATAACACAGCCGCTGAAGATATTGCGTTTCAAGAGAACACTCCATGGGTTTTCCCCGCAGGAACGATACTCGTGAAACACTTCGATGTTAACACCAACGCTGCCGATCCATTGGCCATCAAACGACTGGAAACGCGGCTTATTGTCTGTACGGCCGATGGAGGAAAATATGGGATCACCTACCGTTGGAACGCAGGCGGCACAGACGCGACACTACTCACCAGTGGCCAAACGGAAATATTTCAAGTCACTAACCACGCTGGCCAAACGGAAACGCGGCAGTGGGATTACCCATCCCGAGCCGATTGCATGTTGTGCCACACGGATGCGGCGGGACAAGCACTGGGAGTGCGAACGCCCCACCTCAATTCCACTGCTTATTTTCCAGCTACTGGCCGATATGCCAACCAACTCGCTACGTTTAATGCACTAGGCATGTTTGATCGCGTCATCACTACGGCTGAACTGGAAGACTACCTTGAGTCACGTCCTTTAACCGATGCCAGCGCGCCGCTCGAACACCGAGTTCGCTCCTACCTCGATACCAACTGTGCTCATTGCCACCGCCCAGGCGGAACGATTGATCACTTTGACGCACGCATGGACACTCCGCTCATCAATCAAAACCTGATCAATCAATCACTCAAAGGTCATTTCAACTTTGACCCCGCTGGGAAATACATCAAACCCGGCTCTACCACTCTTTCTGCGATTCATCACCGCATCAACAATGTCGGCAACGGTGCTGCCATGCCTCCTTTGGCAAAAAACCTTAAGCACGATGAAGCACTGGCCCAACTCCAAAATTACGTTCTATCGCTCACTGATGCCGAATTTCAAACAACTACATCACCGACTGCTCGTTACGTCAGGCTAACAGCTATCTCAGAAGTCAATGGCAGCCCATGGACTTCCGTAGCGGAATTTTCAATTCTCGACCAAAGTGGCAATCCCATCCCTTTTGGTGAAACGAGTATCCATGATTTTGACAGTGAGGAAACGGTCGATGAATTCGCCCCTGTTTCCCGCATCATTGATGGCAATATCAACACGTTTTGGCATACCGAATGGGGCGCGATTGAGCCAACTCCGCCGCATCACGTAACCATCGACCTTGGCTCACTACGACAAATCGGCGGATACATTTACACTCCACGACAGGGAGCGCAGAATGGACGCATTGCCAATTACCAAATCCATTACAGCAGCGATGCCACAAACTGGACGCTCATCCAAAGCGGAACATGGGGCAATGCCGAAACCGTGCAACGTTACGATGGCCTTGTCGGGCAGAGAAAAGCACGCTGTTCGATTGGCGCACCGGTGACGCAGGTAAATGGAGCTTTTGACCTCACCATCGCCTACGATACAAATGTCACCGATTTTTCGGCCTCCGACATCGCCATCACAGGCGGCACAGTGACCAATCTGCGTGGAAAAGGCTACTACTATGTGGCTCGTATTTCCCCTAGCGCTTCTACCGTTTCCGTTAGCATACCTGCTGATGTGGCAAACACAGCTGCTCTAGGAAACTTCGCTTCGCAAACGCTCGTAGTGCCCTTCCTCGATCTACTTCCACCCGCTCCGCAGTTTACCAATGTCCCCGCCACCGTCAATGGCACTTATACCATAGGTCTTACGTTTGGAGAGATCGTTACTGGTCTCACAACGCAAGATTTCACCATCACCAATGGCACGTTACTAAACATCACACCGAATGGCATCAACTACACCCTAGAAATCCAACCCACTTCACCCGGCAACGTCATCACCGAGCTCCGCAGCCATGCCGTTGCTGACAACTATGGCCTATTGATGGCTACAGGTCTGAGCACAGTCAGTCATTTCAACAATCAAAACCTCAGCCTAACCGCCTCCCAAGCTTCGATCAATCCGAGCGGTGGCATGATTCTCGTCAATGACGCCAACGCGCCAAACGGACAATATCTGTGGCTGCCAGATGCTGCATTCCCCAACAATTTTAACCTACCAGTAAAAACGCAACACAGCGCCACATTCACCTTCTACTTGCCCCATGCTGGACAATGGATGGTGAAAGGTCTGATTCGATCTGCTGACAACTCCAGTGATTCTTTCTGGACAGAAATCGATGGCAATGCCGCAACAGGCACCATCTACCTCTGGGACACCGCCCCCATCAATACGATCTACGAATGGGACTACATGAATGCACGAGGTGGTGCCAATCCGGTCATTCTCAATTTGAGTGCAGGAAGCCATACAGTAACCGTCTACGGTCGCGACGATGGCACACGCCTAGCCCAACTCGAAATGGAAAGCATTCGTCCACTTCCCAGCCTCGCTAGTACAAACGCAATCATCAACGGAACATTTACCGTCAACCTCACATTTTCCGAAAACATCACTGGTCTTGCGGCGACTGATTTCGCACTCTCGGGTGCCACGATCAGTGAAATCGTCGGCAGCGGATCGAGTTACCAACTCACGCTCCAACCCAGTCAGCGAGACTTAACCATCGCACTCAATGAGAATGCCGTCGTCGATACAACAGGAGCCGGGAATTTCCCATCCAACAATCTACATTTCATTTACCGCAATCCATACAACCAGTGGGCATTCGCCCATGCCATGGCTGAAACGATTCCCGATATGTCCCAAGATCATGACAACGACGGAGTCAATAATCTGCTCGAATTTGCCTTCAATCTGAACCCGAATGCGGTAGATGCACACAGCCTTTCAGCGCTCACCCTGAGTGGACTCCCCTCGATTTCAGTCATCGAAGACCCACTAAACGGCCCTACTTTGCAAATGCACTACCTTCGTCGTCCGAACAGTGGATTGACCTACCAAGTGCAGTTCGGTTCAACCATCAACGATTTCGTGCACAGCTCCAGTGAGCCTGTGATCGAAACTTTGGCTGACGGTTGGGAGCGCTGCACCATGACCGATCCAGCAGGACCGGGACACACGCGGCGCTTCGGAAGGGTGTTGATCAGCCATCCATAATCCATCAGTAGGTTGGACGTTTTGTGATTGGCTCACCTTGTTGAATTTGGTAACATCGGTGCATGTTCAAATCGATTTTCATCAAAGTCCTGTTCCTCGGCATCGGTGCCGCATTGATTGTGTTGTCACATTTCACCGCGAAGGAACGACGGGCCATCGAGCAAGGTGGCGTCGATACAACGGCGGTCATCACAGAGATGAAAGAGCGACATCGGGT
>Ga0209444_10000190_pt1 | contig 33720 bp, 25 predicted proteins | sample LauGreFaBDMM15DN_2_FD_188215 | JGI IMG/M metagenome (GOLD analysis project Ga0209444, IMG submission 188215) | Freshwater lake microbial communities from Lake Michigan, USA - Fa13.BD.MM15.DN (SPAdes) (version 2) | ecosystem: Environmental > Aquatic > Freshwater > Lake | place: Lake Michigan... | reverse complement strand
AATCCCCGGGGAGCTTTGGGAAGTTTTTTCATAGGAAAGGTTGCTTGGGTTAGTGATGGAGTAATATCATACGATGTAATCACATCGCAAGATGTTTTTGTGACTGCATGCAAAAAAGAAAGGATTCCTAATCCGCGCGATGCTTTCGGGAAAATTCTTTTCAAGAGACGGATTCAGCACTATCTTGCGCCGCGCCACTCTGGCACAACTCCGAATTTTTCTATGTCCGACGCCGACGAAACCAAATCTGACTTCATTCGTGATATCATCGCCAATGATCTTGCCACGGGCAAACATCAGAGCATCATCACCCGATTTCCGCCGGAGCCGAACGGTTACCTCCACATCGGCCACGCCAAGTCGATCTGTTTGAACTTTGGTATCGCGTTGGAAAATCGCGGCGTAGGAGCAAAGTGCCACCTACGCTTCGATGACACCAATCCCTCGAAGGAAGAAGTCGAATACGTCGAGAGTATTCGCGAGGACGTGAAATGGCTCGGCTTCGAGTGGGATGCGCTGCATTTTGCCAGTGACTACTTTGAATTTTACTTCGATTGCGCCATCTCACTGATCGAAAAAGGACTCGCCTATGTCGATGAGCAAACGCACGAACAAATGCGCGAGACCCGCGGCAATCTCAATGTGCCCGGCACACCTTCGCCCTGGCGTGAGCGCCCGACCTCCGAAAACCTCGATCTTTTTCGCCGCATGCGCGCGGGCGAATTTCCCGATGGTGCCATGGTCCTGCGCGCCAAAATCGATCTCGCTTCCTCTAATATGAACCTACGCGATCCCGTGGTCTATCGGATCATGCGCGCCCATCACCACAATACCGGTGATGCTTGGTGCATTTACCCGATGTACGATTACGCACATCCGTTAGAGGATGCCCTCGAGCACATCACCCACTCGCTCTGCACCTTGGAGTTTGAAAATCACCGTCCGCTCTACGATTGGGTCATTGAAAATTGCCCCGTGCCCGCCAAGCCGCGCCAGATCGAATTTGCTCGTCTCAACCTCACCTACACTGTGATGAGCAAGCGCAAGCTGCTGCAATTGGTAAAAGAAGGCCTGGTCAGCGGTTGGGACGATCCACGCATCCCGACGATCTCCGGTTTGCGCCGTCGTGGCTACCCCGCCGAGGCCATCCGCAATTTCTGCAAACGCATCGGCATCACCAAATTCAACGGCACCACCTCCGTCGATCTATTAGAATTTGAGGTGCGAAGCTACCTCAATCGCGAGGCACCTCGCCGTATGGCCGTGCTCCATCCCTTGAAGGTAGTGTTAGAAAATGTCGCGGCCGATGAGCGTGTCGATGCCGAGGTACAAGAGCATCCCGAGCGCACTGAGTGGGGTACCCGCAGACTTTCCCACGGTCGTGAGATCTGGATCGAGCAAGACGATTTCCTCGAAGATCCGCCGAAAAAATTCTACCGTCTCGGTCCCGGTCGCCATGTGCGATTGCGCGGTGGCGACATCATGAAATGCCTCTCCTTCGGGAAAAATGCCGACGGCCACGTCACTGAAGTCCGCTGCGAGCTACTCAAAGGCACCGCAGGTGCGAATGCACCCGAGGGTATCGAGTGCCGGGCCGCCATCCACTGGGTGGACGCTGCCACTGGCCACGATGCCGAAGTCCGCCTCTATGATCGCCTATTCCTCGTCGAGAATCCCGATGACCAAGAAGAAGGCTTCCTCAGCGCGCTCAACCCCGATTCGCTCAGCATCCTCCAAGCCAAAATCGAGCCCGACCTCGCCACCATGGAGGCAGGCGCATTCTGCCAATTCGAGCGCACCGGCTACTTCATCGCCGATGCCAAAGATCACCTCCCTGGTCAAAAAGCCGTCTTTAACCGCAGCGTCGGACTCAAGGATTCCTGGGCTAAAGCGGTGAAGTAAGGACAGATTCCCATTACCCGTGACGATCCATGTAGCGCCTCTTCATGGCGATGATTCACGTTTCCACATCTTCTTGTCGTCATTTTACGAATCGGGATCACCACCAAATGACTGGTGCATCCATCACTCACGGTAACCTGGGCATATTGTAACTTTCCATTCTTTGTTATCGTATGACAAGTCTCTGAATCGCGTTGTTCTCACCTTGCAGGAGTCGCACTTGGGCGTGGGGATCGTGAAAAAGTATGGTAGTGCAAGAAACAAAAAGCAATCCGCCAACTGCCACCACCCATGTAAGAACAATTAGAATCGCGTCCTCATTCGGAGGTGGCCGCAAGCGACAGGCACCAATGACCATCGCCGCCAATGAAATAAGAAGTAATACGATACTCTTAAAAAAACCTCCATGCGGAAATCTTTGACAATTTTAGAAAGGTCATACCCTTCCACACGCTCACGCCGATCCGCACGATGCCCCAGATTGATCCAATAGCGCAACGGAAATTCCTTCTCCAGTTCCATGACGCAAGCCGAGAAATGTACATGCTTAGCCGTCAATCCCAGCGAAGCAGATTAGGGCGCTGAATGGCATTTCGCCATCTATCAGTTTTGGTAGCATGCGCTGATCTATGTGATGAATTTTTTTCCGTCGCTTCTCGACAAATCTGCACGCTTTCTGCTTACCATTGGGCAGATGACGAGGGAACAGCAGAGACTGCAAGAAGATCGCGAGCGCACCAAGAACTGGAAGCGCTGGGGATCGTATCTCAGTGAGCGGCAGTGGGGAACGGTGCGCGAGGATGATTCAGATCATGGAAATAGTTGGGCGACACTCACCCACGATCACGCTCGCTTGCGCGCCTATCGCTGGGGCGAAGATGGTTTGCAGGGATGGAGCAATCGCAAAGGGCAACTCTGCTTTGCCCCTGCTCTGTGGAATGGTAAGGACAGCATTCTCAAAGAGCGCTTGTTCGGATTGGGAGGCAATGAGGGCAATCATGGCGAAGACGTAAAGGAATGTTATTACTATATCGATGCCACTCCAACGCATTCCTACACCAAAGCACTCTACAAGTATCCACAAACAGCTTATCCGTATGCTGCGATCATTCAGGAAAATCAAAAGCTGGGGCGCGAATGTCCAGAGCTCGAAATTGCTGATATGGGCGTGTTTGCCGAAGGCCGCTATTTTGATATCATTCAGGAGGTAGCGAAACGCAGCCCTGAAGATTTGTTGTGGAAATTGACCATCACAAATCACGGACCAGATGCTGCGCCGATCCACGTGTTGCCAAGTTTGTGGTTTCGAAATACATGGGCCTGGGGCAATGAGCGTGAGGCCCCCTTGAGCAAACCAAATATTTTGTTAGAAAATGATCGCCTACTGGTCAGTCGCGGAAACATTGATGCATACCGCTTTTATGCGGCATCGGATGATCCAAGCGTAAAGTGCGTGTGGTTGTTCACGGAAAATGAAAGTAACTGCCAAGCATTGTGGGGCCAGGAAAATCTAACACCCTACGTGAAAGATGCGTTTCATCGTTATATTATTCAGGATGAGTCATCAGCTGTAAATCCCGCGCAGAACGGGACGAAGGCCGCGGCCTATTTGGTCTTTGAAGTGCCAGCTGGAGCGAGCGTGACGATACGTTGCCGACTACATGCCGTCAAAGAAGACAATGGCCACGAGGGCTTGAATGACTTTGAGCAAACCATGAGCGAACGCATCGCCGAGTGTGATGAATTTTATCAAGCGGTGATTCCCACGCATATCCCCGATGCCGAGCGCATGATTTGCCGCCAAGGCTATGCAGGTCTGCTGTGGACAAAGCAATTTTTCCACTACGCAGTCGACGATTGGCTGAAGGGCGACCCGAATGGACCACCGCCAACGGAGCGTCGGTTGAAAGGTCGTAACGCGGATTGGCAACATTTTTTCGCGCGTGATATTCTCTCGATGCCTGACAAGTGGGAATACCCGTGGTTCGCCGCATGGGATACCGCGTTTCACATGATTCCCTTTGCGGCGATCGATCCCGATTTTGCGAAGGATCAATTGTTACTGCTTTTGCGCGAATGGTACATGCATCCGAACGGCCAGCTGCCTGCCTACGAGTGGAATTTCTCTGATGTGAACCCACCCGTACATGCGTGGGCCGTCTGGCGTGTTTACAAAATATCCGATAGCAAGGGCCAACGCGACTTGTTGTTTTTGGAGCGAGCATTTCAAAAATTGCTGATCAATTTCACGTGGTGGGTGAACCGCAAGGATGCGGAAGGACGACACGTTTTTGGCGGAGGTTTCCTTGGCCTGGATAACATTGGAGTCTTTGATCGCTCTCATTCCTTACCCGGCGGTGGCCACTTGCATCAAGCCGATGGCACCGCGTGGATGGCATCGTATTGCCTTACTATGCTATCAATTTCGTTAGAGCTTGCGCTAGAAAAACCCGCATACGAAGACATTGCCTCTAAGTTTTTCGAACACTACGTCAACATCACGGATGCGATCAATAGCCTCGGTGGCAGTGGTCTATGGGATGAAGAAGATGGCTTCTACTACGATCAATTGATCATCAACCAAGAGTCACCGATTCCGTTGCGGATTCGCTCGCTAGTGGGTCTCCTGCCGCTCTGTGCAGTCACGGTATTGAAGCAAAAAACCATCGATGCCTTGCCTGGATTCCGCAAGCGGCTCGACTGGTTTCTCACCAATCGTCCGGATTTGCTGAAGTACATCAAAGTTCGTCGCGCCCAAAGTTCGAAAAACCCAGGACGTTGCCTGCTTGCATTGCCGACAGAAAATCGACTGCGCAAGACTTTAGCACGCATGCTTGATCCCAAAGAGTTTCTTTCACCGTTTGGCATTCGTTCGATGAGTAAAGTCCACGAGGAGCAACCCTTTGTGTTTGAGCATAGCGGCATGCGCAATGAAGTGCGCTACACACCAGGTGAATCAAACACCGATATGTTTGGCGGCAATTCGAATTGGCGTGGACCGATTTGGTTTCCAACGAATTTTTTAATTATCGAGGCACTCGAGCGCTACTACTACTTCTACGGTGATTCATTTCTGATCGAGTATCCAACAGGATCGGGCGAAGAAAAAACATTGCTCGAAGTTGCCATCGATCTGTGTGATCGCTTGATCAAATTGTTTGTTCCTAACGAATCAGGCTATCGTCCGTGCTTCGGTGATGCAACGCGTTACTCCGACGTGCCGCATTGGCAAGACTTGCTGCTATTTCACGAATATTTCCATGCTGAAACAGGTGAAGGCCTTGGCGCATCGCACCAGACAGGTTGGACTTCACTCGTGGTCCGTCTCGTGCGCGAACGTCGTGAAAAATTGCTGAATGGATGAAAGAACCCGTATTGGAAATTTCTAAGAAACTGACTACACAAAGTTTTTGTGAGCAACAATAAAGTGGAAGGGGCGAATGGAGATATCACTCGATCATGGCTGCATACCAGAGTCTTGCTTCAAAAAGCACCTAGGGGCAAAGAATCTGATTTTTTGCGAGTGATGGACTGTTGGTGTGGCATAACATCGTTCGGTTTGTTCGCACTGCAGATTTTGATAACCGCACGAGTTTCGCTCCAAAAATTCAATCCCTTACCTGTCACCGCACCGCGACAGGCAAGAATCCACTCTTTTTCGATCCATTGCACTTCCTGGTTGAATCCAAGCTTAAAAACCAACGACTCTCGATGATGGCTCGAAGTTGGGCGAAACAGACCGTCGAGAAACAAGATAGCCATCGAAAAATAGCGGATGATTTCCTGGCAAATCTCCGGTAATGATTATCACTTGCGCGATGCCGTTTGCTAGTTATATTACGCTATATTCAGCTATGATCTTCTCATCCTCTCGCATCGAAGCGCTAACTCAGCTGGGTGGATTTATTCCCCTCGCTGCCCTCTATGCCCGCGATCGAAATCACGTAAAACCTGGCCACGCATCGGTCTCACGCCTGTCGCCCGCGATTCGCCACCGCTTGATCACCGAGCAGGAAGTAGTTGAAGCAGTTCTGCGCGATCATCCGTTTGGACGAGTGCAAAAATTTATTCAAGAAGTCTATTGGCGGCGGTACTGGAAATCGTGGCTCGCGCTGCGTCCGCAGGTCTGGAGTGATTACCTGAAAAGCCTTAGTGGAATTCATGATAGCCTAGTTTTCCGCAGCATCGAGAATGCGCAATCCGGCAACGTCATAATCGATCATTTCATCCGCGAATTAGTGACTACCGGTTACCTTCACAATCACGTCAGGATGTGGTTTGCCGCATGGTGGGTGCACGAAGCCCGCCTGCCATGGCAGGCGGGCGCGGCATTCTTTTTTCGCCATCTGCTCGATGGCGATCCGGCATCTAACACCTTGTCATGGCGTTGGGTTGCAGGTTTACAGACGCCCGGAAAAACCTACCTTGCACGCCGTAGTAATCTGGAAAAATACATGGATCCAGAGCAGATCTCGTCCCTTTCGAATGGTCTGGCAGCGTTTGAAAACCCGCAGTCGCTACCGCCGGAGCTGGTGGGTAAATCACCAATGACCTGCACTAATGAGCAAGTTGATACGCTGACGCTATCAGATGGCGACGGGCTGTGGATTCATGAAGAAGATCTCGCGGTGGAAAATTCACCACTCGCAAAGCATGTGTTCTCGACTGTCCTCGTGACAGCAGATGTTGATAGTTGGAAAAACCATGCTTTTCCTAACTCAAAAATAGATTGGATCTCCACCGCACTCCACGATGCCGGCATTCGCGCCGAGCAGCATTGGCAAGTCTCGACGAGAGTCGAAACGAAAGTCACTCATGTGAACATGATTCTGCAATGGGCCAAATTTCATAATCTCCAACAAGTGGTAACTCTTCGTCCGGATGTCGGCCCACTAAATGACTCGCTACCTGCACTTCACGCTTCGCTTGTTGACGCCGGTATTCGACTGATTCTTATCGACCGCCCTGAGGATTTGCAGATACGGCAGTTTGCTAGTGGTGGATTTTTTCAATTTTGGAAGCGTACGCAAAAAAAGCTTTTTGCAGATTCGATCGCAAGTGTATCATCCAAACCACAACAACTTTGGATCGATTTTCCCCAATGAATATTCTCTTCTATTCAAGACCTGTTATCGTGGCGAATCTTTTACTAGGGTGCATGCACTCGCTTGCTGCTGGTCCGCTTGATGCCTTCCGCGATGTAAATCGACTGGTTGTGGTGTCGTTACCGCAGGGGCCAGTTGCCAAAGAAGTGGCAGCTGCTCTGGTATTGCATCGCTTGAAAATCGACGAGCGCGGCATGAAAATCATTGATGCCTCGGAAAGTGTGCAGCGGGTAGCTACTGGAGTCAGGTTGAATCCAGAGCTAATCATCGAGCTGCGCCAACAATTCAATCTGGCAGCGGGAGAGCCGCGTCCGGTCTTCATACTCGTGGGTAAGGACGGTGGTGAAAAGTCTCGCCAATACAACACACTGGATCTGGAAAAATGGTTCGCCTTGATCGATCAAATGCCGATGCGTCGTAAGGAAATTCAAAACCAACAGAAGAAAACTGATTGAGTGCTTCTGGAAAAACTGTGCTCATCGTTGGCGGTGGATTGGCGGGTCTCGCCTGCGCCATTCGTCTGCATGATGCGGGTGCCAAGCCAACGATCTTCGAAGCGAGCGACGCACTCGGTGGTCGCGTGCGCACCGATCTGGTGGATGGATTTCTTCTCGACCGAGGTTTTCAGGTCTATCTCGATGCCTATCCGGAGGCTGGTAATCTGCTCGACAAAACAAGCCTTGATCTGCGCCCCTTCAAGCCCGGCGCGCTAGTTTATCAGGGCGGACGAATGCTGCGGGTCATGGATGTTTTCCGCACTCCACGTCACCTCGTGACCAGTGCTTTGGCGCCGATCGGCTCGTTCGCAGACAAGTTGCGCGTTGCGTTGTTGAAGTGGCGTTTGAGTGGGGTTAGTATCCAAGACATCGCTACGCATGAGGACATGAGCACCGAGCTATATCTCCAACGTGCGGGGTTTTCTACCCGGATGATAGATGTTTTTTTTCGCTCTTTTTATGGAGGCATTTTTCTTGAGCGGGAACTCCGGACATCAAGTCGGATGTTCGAATTCACCTTCAAAATGTTCTCCCAAGGTAGCGCGACTCTTCCGGCATGCGGCATGGGTGAAATACCGCGACAACTTAACATGCGCTTGCCATGCGGCACAGTCCGACTCGGGGCGCAGGTGATTGATATCCATTCGCGCGGCGTCACCCTGAAATCTGGTGAGACTATTGCCGGTGATGCCGTGGTCGTGGCGACCGATGCCTCATCGGCGGCTCTCTTGCTTCCTAAGATGAACTTACCTGAGCCTGCTTGGCGATCCGTTACGTGCCTGTATTTTGCCGCAGCTCGTTCGCCGCTGAACGAGGCCATCATCGCCCTCAATGGCACGGGTAGTGGTCTGGTGAATAACGTCTGCGTGCCGTCAGACCTGGCGTCGGACTACGCGCCACCGGGGCAGTCATTGATTTCGGTTTCGGTTTTAGGTATACCGAATCTAACAGACATGCAATCTCTCGTATTAAAAGAACTGGAGTCTTGGTTTGGAAGTGAAGTTCAAGAGTGGCGTCATCTACGAACAGAACAGATCAAGCGAGCTCTACCCGAGCAAGCTCCCGGACTTAGAAATAGCGGCGCGGGCTTTCGCAAGCACGCGGGGATTTTGGTCTGCGGAGATCATCTGTGGAGCGCATCCATCGAAGGCGCGATCATCTCCGGCCAGCGCACCGCAAATGCGATCCTTCACTCGTCATGATCACGCTACTTGTCATTCACTTTGCCTGCAGCTGTGCCCTTGTCGGGCTGATCTGGACGATTCAAGTGGTGCACTACCCACTCTTGAAACAGGTGGGGCCTAATGAATTTTTCGCCTATCATGAGCGGCACATGTCGCTGATCACTTGGCTGGTTGGTCCGCTGATGTTGGCGGAGCTTGGAAGCGCTGGTTTGTTGCTATTCCTGGGTGAACGCTCGTTGTTCTTTGTCGTCAGCCTTATGGCTTTAGTCTTGGTATGGCTTTGCACGGCGTTTTGCCAAATACCACTTCACGAAAAACTTGCGTCGGCTTACGATGTCGACACGATTGACCGGCTAGTGCGGACGAACACCTGGCGCACGCTCTGCTGGACTATCCGTGGCCTGTGCCTCAGCTGGGTAATCATCCAAAAATTTCACTAACTCATCATGCTCTCGATATTTCACACCAGCACCCCACTCGCCGCCAGTTCGGCTAAGATGTTCGAATTCCACAGCGATCCGCAAAATCTCACGAAAGTCATGCCGCCGACTTTGACCTTGGTCAGTCTGAAAACTGATGGCCCCGCGCAGGAAGGGCGATTGATCGAATTGCATTGCCGAGATTGGTGGATCATCCCGCTGCGTTGGACATGCCGCTGGAAAACGGTTCAGTCACCAAATTTTCTGGTAGATGAGATGATCAAAGGACCGTTTGCCGTCTTCATCCATGAGCACCGCTTTGAAGATCACGATCAACAGTGTTGCATTATGCATGACACTATAACGTATCAGTGGGGTCACTCTTGGTGGGGGCGAATTATTTCCGAAACTGGGGTGAAACTGTATTTAACAATGTTGTTCAAGTATCGTCACTACCGTACGCGGAAATGGGCGTTAAACCCGTGAAGAATGGGATCGATTTCGTTCTGGAAAATAGTTCATGATTCACAGGCGTTCCATAGCATTGAGTAAAAATAGGCTGTTGTTGAGTTGAAATCCCTGCCACTCGGTAGGGGTAATGAATCACAAAACACTAGTCCGCGCCAATGTAATTGTTCTCTAACAAAACGGAAGTATACTATACCACTTCGTTTACATTGGTAAATCCTTTGCGAGTGAGCCAGACTTGTATACCCTCGGCACAAATGATGCGTGTGCCGTGAGGAAATTGCTTGAGCGTCGCCAGATCACAGTGGTCATAGTGGTTGTACGTTAGCATAATGGCATCAATGCTTGGTAGATCTGCGATCTGGCAGGCGGCTTGTTGGAAGCGGCGAAATGCGCGTAGATGTAGCGGAAATGGCGCGCTGTAATTGGAGAAAACAGGGTCGATCAGCAGACGCAATCCATTGCCCGACAGAAAAAAGGATGAGTGCCCCAGCCACGCAACACGCCAACCTTGTGTAGGCATGATTCGCCATTCGGCTCGATTTACCTCTCGACGCGCAGCCGGCATGATCGCCTCGGGAAATCGCGATGTTTCACGCGGCCCGAGTCCGATTTTCCAGCGCAGCACATCGCGAAATCCGTGTCGTGCGTGCGGGAAGCTGTTAGAAAATAGACGAGCGCTCATGGCCGTGGGCGATGGTCATTTTTATACCACGCCTCGACCTTAGTGCGCGCCCAAGGAGTTTTGCGCAAAAAGGCGAGACTGGACTTGATGCTGGGATCGAGTTGAAAGCAACGAATTGGTATGTGCCGACCCATCACCTCCCAACCATGCCGTTTGACAAGATCTTCTAAAATAGCTTCGAGAGTGACGCCATGCAAGGAATCGCGGGGATGGGATTGTGGTTCTGACATGTTTGTTTTTGTTAGGCATCTTCTCGACTCAACAACGCATCGAGGTCTTGCTCCAATCCAGCCAAAATGGAGGGATCGGTGATCTTCGCGCCACCAGGATGAGTGATGTAAAGCGTGTCCACTGCTGCACCTTTTTCAGTGCAAATTCGTGCATGCACCGTGTCGAGATTGCGGGCATTGATCGCATGGAAAAGATCGTGCAGAAGGCCGATGCGGTCGAGTGCTTGGACTTCTACCGTCGTGCATAAAGGATGCAAGTCATTACTGATGTAACTGCGAACGGGAAAGGAAATGCATCCGTCAGTCCGTGGCGCAAGGAAGTTTTTTTTGCGCTTAAGATACTGCTCCGCGTTGTAGTCCGGGGCCTCGAAAATTTTCTCAAAGGTATCCGTGAAACGCTTGCGAATGCTTGGGTCCGAGATGGGCTCGAAGTTCGTATTGCATACGCGGAAAATATCGATGACGATGCCATCGGTGCGCGTGTAGAAATCCGCCGACAAAATATTGATCTGCTCCGATGCGAGAGCGCAGCAGAATTTTTCTAACAAATTCGGTCGATTGCGCGTGGCCAAAATGATCTCGGTGTAGCCTTTGCCGCTATGATCGATCCACTTGATGCAGAATGAGGGTGCCTTAGCTTCCTCGCGCTGCGCAAAGTGGCGCACAGTGCGCACTTGGGTGACGATGTGTGCTGGTTGTCGAAAGCTGAATGCTGGCGGTGGCATACGCTCAAAATGATCACGCACCCAAGGATGGTAGTCATCGCGCATCAAGCCAATCACTGCCTCTTGCAGTTCGTTTTTCTGTTCTTCCATCGTCGCGGTGTAGCCCTCCCGGCCTTGATCAAGAAATCGGCTTGTTAGGCCGTGAAGTTGTCGCATTAAGGATTCTTTCCAGCCCGTCCACGCATCAGGTGATGTCCCATTCGAATCAGCGAAGGTAAAAAGCAGCAATGCATCAAGATTTTCCTTAGTTTTCATCACCGCCGCAAACTCCGCTACCACATCAGGATCATCGATGTTTTTGGTCGTGGCCGTGCGCCAAAAGGTCAGGTGATTGTCGACGAGGAACATCAACAAGGCGCGACGCGCACCGCTGATTTGTAGGCGTTTGCACACTTTATTCGAAAGCATGGTGGAGCCATCGATGTGTTCGCGCACATCTTCTGCACGACCCGTATCGTGCATGATCACTGCGAGATAAAGTGCATAGGGATCAGAAATTTCTAACAGCAAGCGGCGATAGAATTCGCGTTGCGGTTGTTCATCGATCAACAAGGCATCGAGCTGATCGACGCAGCGCAAGGTGTGCTCATCGGCTGTGTAGCGATGGAAGAATTCATGCTGTACCAAGCAGTCCATGGCATCAAACTCGGGCAAATATTTGCCCAGAAATCCAACGCGGTGCATCAAGCGCAGCACCCGAGCGACATCACCTTTGCGCTCCAAAATGGCCTGAAAGGTATCGCGGTTGGCCTTGGCGTAGCGGAAGTTTTTATCGACGAGTTCAAGGTGCTCTTTGATTTGCTTACGGATCGGCGGCGAGAGTTTCAAGTTGCGCAATTGGCAATGTTGAAACAAGCGCATTAGGCGATTCGGATCGCTGATGAAGCAATCGGGAGCATTGGTGTAAATGCGACCATCCCGCGCGATCAAGCAATCAAATTCCTCAGTCTTTTTTTTGCGGAAGGTAAGGAAAGATCGCAAGCCAGAAGCGGCGGCTTGTTGTTCCTCGATCTGATAGATTTCCATCAGCGAAGTCGTGTGCTGCCACAGATGCCGGGTATGCGTGTAGTAATCGCGCATGAAGGCCTCGGTGCGGCGGAGGATGCTTTTTTGTGGGTAATCGAAGGATGTGGCGACGATACCTTGAAAGCGCAGGGTCAAGATCTCCGTGGCTTTTTCGGTCTCGTAGTGAAGTTCATTGCGCACGCGATGCAGGAAATCATAGGCCGCATTGATCTCGGCATAGGCCGTGGGGCTGAGGCTTTTTTCGCGCACCAGATCTTCGAGATCAGTGATGCCGCGCTTGACACGCGAGACCCACATGATGTTGTGATAGTCGCGCAAACCACCGCAGGACTCTTTTACGTTAGGCTCTTGCAAAAAGGGAGTGCTCCAGAATTTATCATGCCGACTGCGTTGATCTTGACGCCGTAGTTCCAAAAACTCCGCAGTTTTTTTGCGCACACATTCTTTCTCGAAGGTGACGAGTGATTTTTCATAAAGTTCCTGATCGCCGACGATGAATCTCGTATCGAACAACGCAGTTTTATTTTGCTGATCTTTCTGCGCTTCCTCGATGCATTCGGCGATCGAGCGCACGGAATGGCCGACCTTAAAACCGATGTCCCAAAGCAAATACAACACCGCCTCGACGGTTTCTTTTACCTGCGGAGGGATGCTTGCGGAAGGTCGTTGAAGCAAGAATAGCAAATCGATGTCAGAACACGGATTCAGCAGGCCGCGCCCAAATCCACCAATCGCGACGAGGGCAAATGCCGGAGACTTGATACCGCGTTCATTCATCGCCGATTGATAGGCATGCCACAACAAAACATCGATGAGCTGGGCGCGCGAACTAGCGACTTCCAAGCCGCCAGCGCCTTCGCGATGTCGTTCGTGAATGAGCTCTTCTTCCTTTTTGAGAAATTGCTTGAACAGGGTGATGCGTTCTGCAGGCGAAAATACACCTTCGCGTGTAGGGGCGAAAAATTTTTCGGCCCGTATTTGCAGGGGAGAACTAGATTCGCTCATGAGTAAGGGTGGGCTGTAGATTATTTTTAGTTAGAGGCCGATGGCTGACTTTACGGCTTCGCGTTTGAGCCTGAGTTCGCGCCACTCGTTGACCACGCGGCTGGCCTCGATGACGCCGCATCCAGCAGGAAGGAGCACGGATTGATCATGCCACCAAATGCCGCGAATCGCCACAACGGCTCGAAAAACACCATCGTGCCAGAGTCCAAAGGGCGCACCAAATTCGGCAGGGCAACCCAGGTGAGAGCGCCACTGAAGCAACATCTCCATGGTCTCCTTAATGCGCGGCAAGGGCCCGAGTGCAGGCGTGGGATGCAGTTTTCGCAATAAGGATTCTACCGACGTCGCTTCTTCCAGTGCGACTTCGATCAAGGTTTGGAAATGCACGATCGGTCCGAGATCAAGGATGCTGCGTTCTTGGCGCGTCAAGGTGCCCATGTCGGCCAGCTTAGCAATCAGACTTTGGGCAACATATTCGTGCTCGCGGATTTCCTTTTCATCGACGGCGAGAATTTCACGCTCTTCACTGCGAGCCGTGCCGGCGAGAGCCATGGTGTGCAAGGTTCGCTCCTTGAGAGAAAAAAGCAATTCCGGTGTGGCACCAGCGAATCCGCCTTCGGCATCCATCCATCCGTAGCAAATTTTTGGATCGCCCACCCTCGCAAAAGCTTGGCCCAGTGCCCGCAGATCGCCTTCGGTGCAAGTGCCGTGCTCGACACTGACGGGCACCGTTTTTTCGAAAATCCCTTTGCGGATTGCTTGCGAAATGTCCTGAAATACTTGAGCGAAGGAGCCGGCATCAGGCACCGACCAAGTGATGCGCGGCAGCTCTGCATCCGGTAAATCAGTAGCATCCACAATCTCCCAGCGCGCAGGAATCCGCCACGGCATTTCCTGCGTCAGCCCGAAGTCATTGAGGTAAAATGCCACTTCATCGTTCTGTCGCGATGCGCTACGGGTAAACGGACCATAGCCGATGAGGCGCTTGCCTTGCGGCAGCCCGAAAATCGCCCACTCTTTGCAAACAGATGTCACTGCGACAAGCTCCACGGAATGCGGGCATTCGTCCAGTATTTTTTCATATGGTTGGACCAAACACAAATGGGGTCAGTCCTTGGATATGAGTATTTTATGTATTGATTAGGAAAACATGATTGGAAGTTATTGTATTTTGCAAAGAATGCTTTTCACAGCTATTTCATTACAAACTTTGAGTCGATTTTTCAAGCTTCGATTTGAGTTTTTCCGTTGATTTCGTGAGTTGCAATAGTAACCCGATCATAAAAATACTTACATCCAAGGAGGCCATTTATTACAGATGAAGACAACCGGCGAGACCCCTGTTGCCGAGACAGGCAGGATGCCTATCCTCCCATCCGTTCAGGGCAGAATCAACTCTTGACCAGATCTGTCGTGTTGATCATACCTTTTTCATGCGCTTCATGAAAATACTGATGTGGATTGCGATTTCTTTGCTCGGTGCCACTGCTGTCGCCGTCGCTGGTTTATCGCGCGGCGAGCCGATCAATTCGTTGTGGTTGGTCGTGGCTGGAGTCTGCACTTTTGCCGTAGCCTATCGCTTTTATGCCTCGTGGTTGATTGCCAAAGTTCTCACCGTCGATGACATGCGCGCACCCGCTGCGGTCACTCGCTCAGATGGCAAAGACTTCGTGCCGACCCCGAAATGGGTGGTTTTTGGCCACCACTTTGCCGCCATTGCTGGTCCTGGTCCTTTAGTCGGACCCGTGCTTGCCGCGCAATTCGGTTACTTGCCCGGCACACTGTGGATTCTCATTGGAGCCGCCTTGGGTGGTGGTGTGCATGATGCCATCGTGCTTTTCGCCTCGATGCGACGAGATGGGAAATCGTTAGGCCAAATGCTCAAAGAGGAAATCAATCCCGTCGTTGGCATGATCGCGATGTTTAGCTTGCTCGCGATCATGACGATTCTCCTTGCCGTGCTTGGCCTTGTCGTCGTGAAAGCTCTCGCGCACTCGCCGTGGGGATTGTTTACCATCGCATGCACCATTCCCTTAGCCATGGTGATGGGCGTAGCGATCAAGTCAGGGAAATTTGGCGTCACCGCGGTCTCGGTTGCTGGTGTAATCGGCTTATTGCTCTCGGTGGTTGGCGGAAAATTTCTGCCACCTTCATGGAATGCGGCGCTTACCTTGGATGCTACCACATTGGCCTGGGCGATCATGATTTATGGTTTCGCTGCGGCAGTGTTACCCGTGTGGTTGCTGCTGGCACCGCGCGATTATCTGAGCACCTTCATGAAACTTGGAACCGTGGCAGTTCTCGCGATTTTCATCGTCTTCCTCGCCCCGCAATTGCAAATGCCTGCGATCACACCATTCATCGATGGCTCGGGATTCGTGGTGCCAGGTCCGGTGTTTCCGTTCGTCTGCATCACCATTGCCTGCGGTGCGATCAGTGGCTTCCATGCATTGATTTCCTCCGGCACAACACCGAAACTGTTAGCCCGTGAAAAAGAAATCAAACTGGTCGGCTACGGCGCGATGGTCGTGGAAATGCTCGTCGCCCTGATGGCGATCATTGCCGCTTCGGTGTTGCCTCCTGGTCAATACTTCGCCATCAATTCACCCATCGATCCGCGCGATCCTGTGGCCGTGGAAATGCAGTTGGAAAAAATCAACAACTACGGTCCCGCGTATGCCGTCACGCTGCAAGATATGGAAATTCTTGCCGAGCAATTGCAAGAGCCCACGATGATTGGCAAGGCTGGTGGCGCACCGACCTTCGCTGTCGGCATGGCCGTGATGTTCCAAAAAGTCTTCAAAGGAAAAGACGCACTCGCGCTGTGGTATCACTTCGCCATTATGTTCGAGGCCTTGTTCATTCTCACCACGCTCGATGCCGGAACGCGAGTTGGTCGTTTCATTCTCCAAGACTTCCTCGGCACCTTTGTGCCCAAGCTCAAGGATACGGGCTCGTGGAGTGCTAACGTATTATCGACTTTTCTGTTAGTCTCGGCATGGGGCTATTTCCTCTACCAAGGTGCCAAAGATCCCGAAGGAATTGCCAAGAGTCTATGGCCGATTTTTGGAATCTCCAATCAATTGCTCGCCGTCATCGCCTTCTGCCTCGGCACCACCATTCTCATCAAGATGGGCAAGGTCCGCTACTGCCTCGTGACACTGATCCCGATGTGTTTTCTCACCGTTGTCACATTCACCGCAGGATGGATGAAAATTTTCTCGCCGAAGGCTGCGGGCTTTCAGCCAGCCATCGAAAAATCACGCGCCTTACTCGCCGGCGATCTCCCCGAGGCCAAGCGAGCGCTGCTTGAGCAATCGATCACCAATGCCCGCGTGGACATCGCCATCACTGCTTTATTTCTCGTGTTAGTTGCAGCCATCATCATCGGTTGTGCACGAGAGTGGTGGTTGATTCTCAGTGGTCGCAAGCCATCACAACTTCATGAAAGTGCCTACGTGAAACAAGCCTCATGAACAAAAAAGAACGCGCCGCCTATGTGCTGCATCGGCTCGAGCAACTCTATCCCGAGACACCGATTCCGCTCGATCATAACGATCCCTACACGCTCTTGATCGCCGTTTTGCTCTCGGCACAATGCACCGATGCTCGCGTCAATACCGTGACCCCAGCGCTGTTTCAGCTTGCGAACAATCCGCACAATATGAGCCGCGTGCCCGTGGAAAAAGTACGCGAGATCATTCGACCCTGTGGACTTTCTCCTCGTAAAAGTGCTGCCATTGTTGAGCTCTCCAGATTGCTAGTCGAGAACCACAACGGCGAAGTCCCTCAAGATTTCGCCGCGCTCGAAGAGCTGCCGGGAGTGGGACACAAAACCGCATCAGTCGTCATGGCCCAAGCCTTCGGCGTGCCGGCATTTCCCGTCGATACGCATATTCATCGCCTCGCCAAACGCTGGAAGCTTTCTTCCGGAAAATCCGTCGAACAAACCGAAGCGGATCTAAAAAAACTCTTTCCGCGCGAGAAGTGGAACAAGCTTCACTTGCAAATCATTTTTGCAGGTCGTGAATACTGCTCGGCCCGTGGCTGCAATGGCAAAACCTGCATGCTCTGCCAAGAAATTTTCACGCCAAAAGCCTGATCACACAGCGCTCACTGAGCCGCTTTCTTTTTCCGGTTTTTGCCTGCTTTCGGTCCTGCTTTTGCTTGTCCCCACAGTGTGGGTTGATGTGTTGTCACCCAAGCATCATAGAGCGCCCGCAAACGCTTGGCTTCCTCGGGCTGTTTGCTGCTGAGATTATTTTTTTCGCTAGGGTCTTGGGAAAGATCGAACAATTGTGCCGTGGCTCCACCGGGTTGACCATTGACGGCGACCAGTTTGAGATTACCCTCGCGCACGGCCCAAGTGTTACCCATTTTCCAGTACAAGGTTTTGTGCGGAAGCTCCTTACTTTTGCCTGTCATCAAGGGCAGCAGATTGGTGCCATCGAGCGGCTTGCCAGGTGATTTTTCGATGCCTGCGGCGGCCATCGCGGTGGGGAAAATGTCGAGCGCGATCACGGGGCTGTCCGACTTCTGACCTGCGGGAATTTTAGCTGGCCACTGCACAACGAAAGGCACGCGAATACCGCCTTCCCAGGTTTGTCCTTTCATCCCGCGCAAGGGAGTATTGTCATGACCTGCGGCACCACCATTGTCGTTGAGATAGAAAACCAGTGTATCATCTGCGATGCCATTTTCTTTGAGCGAATCTAACACCACACCGACGGCGCGATCGAGTGCAATGGTCATCGCCTTGATCTTGTTGCCGCCCGCTTTTTTCAAATCATCTTCCGTAGTGTGATTGGGGCCGTGAGTGGCATTGAAGGCAAGGTATAGAAAAAATGGCTCGGCCTTGTGCTTGGTGATATACTTCGCCGTTTCTTCGGCGAGATGATCGGTCATATAAGTAAACTCCTCTTTGATGTATAAACGATCGCGCATCATCCCATTGAGTTTGCTCGGATTTTCTTGCGGAAAATACGAACGCGAACCTTGCAAGAATCCATAGTAATCTGTGAAGCCACGTTCCAACGGATGAAACTTGGGGGCATAACCCAGATGCCATTTGCCTAGCGCGATGGTCCGATACCCCGCCGATTTCATCGCCGCTGGCAATAAAGTTTCTGTTAGTGGAAGACCGTTTGTTTCACTCATCGATGGCGGCACATTGAACTCATGGCCAAAGCGTTGTTGGTAGCGACCTGAGAGCAAGCCTGCACGGGTGGGACTGCACACCGAGCCCGAGACATATCCTTGCGTAAACTGCATGCCGTTTTTTGCAATCGAATCAATGCGCGGTGTTGCGATCGTCTTCGAGCCATGCATCGAAAACTCGGCATAGCCGGCATCGTCCGAAATGATCACCAGCACATTCGGCTTGCGTGGAGTCTCCGCCGCAATGTCCACAGAAACGCAAAAGAGCAACAGCAGATTTTTTAACATGCGCTGAGGATAAGAAAAGATTCGCAGAGAGCAAGCGAAATGGTCGAGCGCGGATCGATCAGAAAAAGCCTGAGAATTTTACATCATGCCGAACTTGTGGTAATAAGCGTGAGGCAAAAAATGTGCCCAGCATGTGATTTGTGACATGCCATGCCGCATTCGGTGATCGACATCATCGCCTCGATTGCCACAGTGCTTCGGTCATGAAATTGTTGCGCGTATTGTTGATGAGTCTATCGCTAGGAGTAGCTGAGGGAAAAACTCCAGCGGCGCGACCAAATGTGATTGTGGTGTTGGTGGATGATATGGGATTTTCAGACATCGCACCGTATGGCGGCGAGATCGACACTCCGAATTTGGCTCGGCTTGCGCAAGAAGGTTTGCGTTTTACGCAGTTTTATAACTCCGCGCGCTGTTGTCCCACACGCGCGAGCTTAATGACCGGTCTGCATCCACATCAGGTGGGGATTGGTCACATGACTACCGAGGGTGGAGCAGGTATGAATCCGAACTTGCCTGCGGCCTATCAGGGAAATCTGAATGACTCTTGCCTCACCTTAGCGCAGGTTGCGAAGTCAGCTGGCTATGCGACCTTCATGGCGGGAAAATGGCATCTCTCAGGAAAAGATCCTGCGGACTGGCCGCTTCAACGCGGCTTTGATCGCTACTATGGTTGTCTGCATGGGGCAACCCATTATTTTACACCCTATGGTGAACGTATCATGTATGCGGGCAATCAACCAGACCCACAGCCTAAATCGACAACACAGCGGCCATTCTATACCACGGACGCCTTTGCGGATCACGCCATTTCATTTCTTCGAGAGCACCAAGAGAGCGAGCGCAAAAAGGATCCGTTTTTCTTGTATCTCGCATTTACGGCACCGCATTGGCCTCTCCATGCTCATGAGGCTGAGCTAAAAAAATATCGTGGCCGATACCAATTGGGTTGGGATCGTTTGCGCAGCGAAAGATACCAGCGACAGCTTGCCACGGGGCTGATCCCTAATGCGTGGCCGCTCACCGCCCGCGATCCTTCCGTGCCGGCATGGAATTCGTTAGATTCGGCTACGCAAGATGCCTGTGAGCATCGCATGGCGGCGTATGCAGCAATGATTGATCGAGTAGATCAGAAACTGGGCGACTTAATCACTGCCGTGAAAGCCAGCGGACAATGGGAGAACACTTTATTGATGTTTATGGCAGACAATGGGGCTTGTGCCGAAGGCTCAACTCTCGGGCTCGGTGACCCAGTCAAGGAGCGCAGAGCTGGCGTGCCCTTGATAGATATCAGCTATGGCACATGTTGGGCCAATGCCTCTAACACACCGTATCGGCGCTACAAGCATTTCACACATGAAGGCGGGGCCAATACTCCCTTCATCGCGCACTGGCCGCAGCGCATTCAAGCGGGCCGTGATTGGTATCGATCACCGGCACAACTCATCGACATCATGGCTACCGTAGTCGATGTTACGGGCGCAGAATATCCGACGGCGCGAGGAGCACATCAGATTTTGCCCATGGAGGGTATCTCACTGCTCCCTGCATTTGATGGGAAATTGTTAGAACGAGATAAGCCGATCTTTCTCGAGCATGAGGGAAATGCCTCGGTGCGCGATGGCGATTGGAAACTGGTCGGTGCGGGAGTCTCGCCCGCTGGCGGCATTCAAAAAAAGCACTGGGAACTCTATCAACTGCGTGACGATGGCACGGAAATGCGCGATCTAGCAGCGACGCATCCAGACAAAGTGCAAGTGCTCTCCCAACAATGGCAAGACTGGGCCAAACGCGTGGGGGTAGTTCCGAAAAAACGTGATAATCGTAAAAAGTAAGTCAAAAGCTTTACTCACACTACTGTGATGACCAACCGAGTATCGACGGGTCACCATTTTTTCTACGATCAGCGCCTCTTTGATCAGCGGATGTACTCCGTCATGCGCACTAGCCTTCATCACTCGAAAGTATATCTTCTTGACGATTCGTGTTTGCCAAGCCAGCTACATGCTTCTAAGATCAGCTGCACAGAATCTACTCATGAGCTCACTCTTTCTCACCCATTGCCAAATCGCTAGCGAACACTCACCTGCAGTCACTCTTGCTCATGTGCTGGTGGAAAATGGGTGCATTACTGCAATCGGCCCGGATCTCGTAAAGCCCGAGCGGGCGCGTGAGATCGATGCCCGCGGGCGCATTTTGATGCCAGCGATGTTTGATGCGCACGTGCATTTTCGTGAGCCCGGATTCGAGGCCAAGGAAAACATCGCCAGCGGAGCACAAGCCGCGATCAATGGAGGCGTCACGGGGGTGGTAATGATGCCTAATACCTCCCCCGCGCTAGATAATCCAGCAGCCATCCGCACTGTGCTTGATGCGGGCCGGCAAACTCCCATCACCGTGCTCACCAGTGGCTGTATTACCAAGGGCCGCCATGGCAAAGAACTTGCAGCAATTGATGGCATGCGCAATCTCGGAGTGAAAATGCTCACCGATGATGGTGACAGCGTGGATGATCCTGCGGTGTTGTATCGGGCTATGCTCTACACCAAAGACATGGGCATGTTTTACGCCAGTCACTGCGAGGTGCCGTCTCTGGCCGATCCACGAGCACTTACTGAGGGGCCCACAGCATTCCGCCTCGGCATCAAAGGATCACCGCCCTGCGCGGAGGAGATCATCATTGATCGTGACATCCGCATTGCCCACGCAGCAGGAGCGCACATTCACATTCAGCATGTTTCCTCAGCCCTAGGCATGGAAACCATACGCTGGTGGAAGGAGCGCGGCGATGTAAAAGTCACCGCCGAAGTAGCACCCCACCACCTGATGTTTAGCGAGGATGATATTGGTGACTTTGATACCAACTACAAGATGAATCCCCCACTCCGCACCAAGCGCGACAACGCTTTGTTGCTAGAAGGATTAAAGCAAGGCGTGTTTGATCTCATCGCAACAGATCACGCCCCACACACGGCATTCGAGAAGTCTCAAGACTTCGTAAGCGCACCCAATGGCATCACGGGCCTAGAGACTGCCTTAATCAGCCTGTATCACTACTATGTTCGTAGTAATGAGTTCGGCTGGGATTTGGTGATCAAGCGTTACTCCGCGGAGCCACGACGCTTCATGGGCCTTGATGCGGTAACGATCGCAGTGGGCCAGCCTGCGGAGTTCCTCTTATTCGATCCCGACGGCAGCACGACCTTCACCAAAGACTACATGCGCTCGCGCAGCCAAAACACCCCTTTTATCGATAAGACCCTACACGGAAGCATTGATCTGGTCGTGAAAGATGGTATTGTGCTGTTAGAGAGATGAAGTGATGCTGCGAGGCGGATTAATCACTTGATCCACACAATCAATAACGCGGATTTCCTTGAACACAAGGTGCCATCAACCGCCGTTGGAAAATCCAAGGAGTTGATAACTGACAGTGCGGGCGTAACGTTGGCCCTCGGTGGTGGTGGTCAGTCCGCCGCGGATCACTTGAACCTCAGCGCCGACTCCGACGCGATTGTAGAGATCAACGACGTCGGAAGATGACATGCGGATGCAGCCGTAGGAGGCAGGCGAGCCTAAGCTCCATTCTTCGGGAGTACCGTGAATGTAAACGCAACGACGGTATGTATTGCGGTTGTGGCCTTCCTTGCCGTAGAGCCACATGATGCGAGAAACAATCGGATCGCGACCAGGAGCATTCGGTTTGAGAACTTCGCCAGTAGGGCGGCGTGATTTGAAAACCATACCCTTTGGAGCAGAGCCGCCAATTTTTTTGGCTATGCCAAGTTTCCCGATTGGTGTCCGATTGGTGCCAGAGCCGCTACCAAGGCCAAATTTGGATGTAGAAACCTTGTAGGCCTTCACGGGGCGACCGTCCTTCGTCAGCAGTAGTTTCTGATCACGCACCGAGACGATCATCTTGGATCGCCCGTCGATGGATGGACTGCATTGACACAGAAGCAGTGCCGATGCCAGAGAGAATAGTGAAATGATGCTGCGTTGGAAAAGCGGTGCGAAAGACTTCATCACGGATCAAGGGAGTTGACAGTGGCTGCTTCTTCAGCAGCCTTCACAAGTCGTGAAGGCAGCATTCGTGCCAAAGAAGACAACGAAGTGTAGAAAAATCCGATCGGGAAGGGAAGCAAAAGAATCGCTGAGGAGAATTTTTTGTCGATAGCGGCCTCGATGACAACGAAGAGGAAGAAGCAGCCGAAGAGGAACTCGATCACAGGAGTGAGAGTTTTGATAGCCTTATAGCTGCTTTTTTTCCAATCGGCGCGAGGTTTTTGGTCAATGCCGTACTTCGGCGTGCGTACAAATGCGGACTGATGATTGAAAATCGCTTCGATGACCGCCTTGGCATTGTTCACCGACATGCCAATGCCGAGGGCGAGAAGAAGTGGGATGTAGGGAATCTCCTTCCACCAGGTGCCAGGGCGTAGGGCTTTTTGTGAGGTAAGGTAGAAGGCAAAGATGGAGACAGTGGTGAAAAAGAAGATGGAACCGTTGAGGAGGTAGTAATGGATACCCTTCAGCGCTTCTGGAGAGTGAAGTCTCGGGTAAATCAGGAAGCACAAGCAGATCAACGCAAGGTAAGCAAAATTGGAAGTTAGATGCGCAAAGGCTTCCATCTTGATGGCGAGCGAAACCTTGCTACGCAGGATGGTAGGCAGAACTTTTTTACAAACTTGAATCGAGCCCTTGGTCCAACGATGTTGCTGGCTTTTGAAGCCGTCCATATCGACAGGAAGCTCGGCTGGGGTCTCAACGTCATTGAGGAAAACAAAACGCCAGCCTTTCAGTTGGGCGCGGTAGGAGAGATCCATGTCCTCGGTGAGGGTATCGTGCTCCCAACCGCCTGCATCGACGATGCAAGATTTTCTCCACATGCCAGCCGTTCCGTTGAAGGTAAAGAAGCGCCCGGAGCGATTTCGCGCTGTCTGCTCAAGCTCAAGGTGACCATCGAGGAACATCGCCTGCACGCGGGTCAGGACGTTGTAGGTACGATTGAGATGACCCCAGCGCGTCTGAATGAGGCCGACTTTTTCATCGGTAAAGTAGTGAATGGTCTTGAGTAAAACATCAGAGTTGGGCACGAAGTCGGCATCGAGAATGAAAAGATATGCGCCCTTGGCAAATGGGGTGGCATTTTCCAAAGCACCAGCCTTGTATCCCGTGCGATCATCACGATGGATCATCTCGGCGTCAAAACCGAGGCCGCGTAGGCGAGCAGCGCCAGCTTCGCAAATGGCGGTTGTCTCGTCGGTGGAGTCATCGATGATTTGGATTTGGAGCTTGTCCTTCGGGTAATCAAGCGCAGCCACGCTGTCGAGCAGGCGATCAACAACGTGCATTTCGTTGAAGACGGGCAGTTGGACGGTGATTAGCGGCAACTCTTGGAACAATTCCTTTGGCTGTGGCTTATCGCTGCGGTGCTTGAGATAGAGATAAATGATGGTTAGACGATGGAAACCGTATCCCGACATGCCGATCAGAACTAGCAAATAGCAGATATACCAAAGCGGTGATGTAATATCCATAGTGTGTGTGGGCTGAAGCTACGCAGCAAGTGACGATGATGTTATAGCACAAGCAAAATGACCTACCGAGGTGTCTCTATGACACGCTAGCAAGAGAGATGACTCGCGCAGGTGAAGACAATAATGAACGGCCATTGATGTCAAGAAAAAAGAACGACAGGAGATGTCCGCCAAGCATAATGCTGCGGAAAAAGCTCGATCCGCAGCCCCGAAAGTGCAGCAAGCGGTCAGTGGCGAAGCCTATAACCTTGCGTAAGAGGGCGGCATTTGACGCCTGCTTTGCGGCATCTTTCACCAAGGAATTTGCGCCGGGCTTTGTCAAACATGGACTTAAGTCGGTCAAGCATGGCTTGACTCAGGGTAGTAAAGCTGGAACTGCACCGGGCGAAAAGGCGGCGCAAGATTGAACGGAGGCTGTGCAAGATGCCGAAGCTGCCGAGACCTCATCACAAGGAACCTCGACTGGAAACGATCACGGTCATGGATCGGCGCTGGCGTAAAATTTTCTCCGTGTATTAGTAAAACAAAGCCACTGTGCTCTCGGGCGTGGTGGCTTTCTGTTACAGATCGCTCGGTGACGCCGCAGCGATGAGGACAGCGAAAAATCCGCTCACTCAGGTATTTTCGGCGCTTTTACTGGTGGCTTGGGAGCCTCAGCTGCGGGTTTGGTAAGCTCAACCTTGGGCGCGGCTTCCTGTGCCGTATCTTTTTTCTCCTCTGCTTCTTGCTCCACGGAGGATGGTGGCAATTCAACGCTCGGAGTAGCCCCAGGGGCAGCAGGCATATCGGGAAGTGAAGGCGCGGTGATCGGTGGCAGTGGCGCACCTGTGGAAACATCCGTCGGTGGCAGCGGTGATGATGCAGGGGGTAAATCGACAGGCGCGGGAGCTGCGCCGTCGCCACCGATCGGAGGATAGACTTGCACGGCATTGCCGGTAGCGTTTGTCGATGCGCTGCCATCAATCAACATAACCGCGGCTACGTAGCCGACTTTCCCATTGTCGAGCTCCACTTTCACAAATGAGCCCTCCGTTTTCACCACGCGCATGGAGGTGCCAGCGGCGAGCAGCGCCTCGGCCTCAGCATTTCCTTCAGGGCGCTCGCTGAAAAAGGCTGTGGAATTGGATGCAGCTGTGACATACTGCATCGGCTGAAAATTGTAGTTGTTCACCAAGGTGGTCCCCTTGTTGAGGCCTGATCCTGGCGCGGAAAGTGGATCAAAGCCTCCTTCGATCGGCGCGGTAAACGAGCCGCACTGAGTCAGAAAAAAAGGAACAAGTAGGAGGGGAACATTTGGAAGCCATTTCATAACGACCAAGCTATGAACTAGCTGGTGCGATTCGTCAAGAACTCCGTGCGCGAAAATTTTCACCATTTATTGATAGTTACGGCTTGCCATCAAGGGAATTTTGCATGCATGATGAGCGTATGCGAATTTTCGCCCTCACCGGCGGCATCGCCAGCGGGAAATCCACTGTGTGTCGATTGCTGCGCGAACTATGTCCCACCGTAACTCTCTTTGACTGTGACGCCGCGACTCGTCGTCTCCATGGCGACCCGAACGTGGTTGAGCAGTGTCGTCTCGTCTTTGGTGACGAAGCGATCTTTGCGCCCAAAAAGTGTCTTGATCGTGACTTCTTGCGGAAAAAAGTCTTCGCTGATGACGAAGCTCGCAAGCAGCTTGAAGCGATCCTTCATCCCTTGATTCGCGAGGAATGCATAGCAGCGCTGGCTGAGGCAAGCGAGCAAGGCCAGTCCTCGTTGTTCATTGCGGACGTGCCTTTGCTGTTCGAAAATGGCTTCGATCTCGGACATGAGAAATCACTGCTGGTGGCCTCCAGTCATGAAACTCAGGTGCGTCGTTTGCGCAATCGTACCCGATTTGACGATGAAATGATTCATTCAATCATCGCCGCTCAAATGCCCGTAGCAGAGAAAATGCTGATCGCTGATGTAGTCTTTTGGAACGAGGGCCCGCTTACGGGATTGCGTGCACAAATCGCCCGCTTTCTCGAGTCCCAAGGCGTCACCACCGTGGATCAAGCGCTCATCCAAGCCAAGCCGATCAGCCTGCCCACCTGCCTCGACGTCAACGAATTCCGCAAAAAGACGCTCGCCCAATTGCACGACATGGCAGACGCCATCGCGGGCCTACAAGTCGCCCACGCCACCAAGAGCCAACTCGTTTATGAACTGCTTCAGTTCTACTCACGCGAAGGAGTAGAATTGATTTGCGAAGGCGTGCTCGAGCTTGGCAAAGAAAATTTCGGTATGCTGCGTGATCCCGTTCGTAGTTTCCGCAGCTCGCAGGATGACATCCATGTGCCGCTGAATTTCCTGCGCGAGTATGGATTGCAATCCGGTCACCGCATCAAACTCAGTGCTCGCTGCTCCAAGGAGCGCGATAAATTTATCACTACCGCTGAAATCCTCGAGGCAGAAGGGATTCCCGTTGCTGATTGGAAAGTACCCACCGACTTTGATAAACTCACGCCGCTGTTCCCTGATCGCCGTGTTTACCTCGAAGGCAATGGCCCCGATTTCCTCAGCGTTCGTCTCGTCGACCTCATCGCTCCACTCGGACTGGGTCAGCGCGCCCTGATCGTCGCCCCGCCTCGTGGCGGCAAGACCATCTTGCTCAAACAAATTGCCAAGGCCATCCGCGTGAATCACCCGAAGGCGGAACTAATCGTGCTTCTGCTCGATGAACGCCCCGAAGAGGTGACCGATTTTGAGGAAACCGTCGGCTGCACCGTGTATGCCTCGACCTTCGATGAAAGTCCGCGCCGCCATGCACAGGTAGCTGATATCGTGCTCGATCGCGCCAAACGCCTCGTCGAGCAAGGCAAGGATGTCATTCTTTTGCTCGATTCACTGACTCGACTGGCACGCGGTCACAACGCAGCAAACCAGTCCGGTCCCATCGGTTCCGGCGGCGTTTCACCCGTAGCTTTGCAGAAATCGCGTAAATTTTTCGGCGCAGCGCGCAATGTCGAAGAGGGAGGCTCGCTCACCATCCTTGCCACCGCGCTGATCGAGACCGAATCACGGATGGACGATGTCATTTTCGAGGAGTTCAAAGGCACGGGCAACATGGAGATTCGATTGGACCGCGATCTCGCCGAACGGCGCGTATACCCCGCCATTCACATCCCGCAATCTGGCACCCGCAACGATGATCGACTGTATCATCCGGACGAATTTTCCAAGGTTCTGGACATTCGGCGACAACTTGCGCAACTTCCTTACGGCGAGGCGGTAGAGACTCTGATGAAAAACCTTAAAGCAACCCAAAATAATGCAGAGCTCCTTTTGCGGGGAATTCGCTGAATTTTTAAGAATTCGCTTGCATTTTCTCATACATTGTATTCTATTTGTGCTCGCTTCCCTCAAACCAAGAAAAACTATGAAAAACATTCTCGCCACATTGGCCTTATCGATGCCTGTCGCTGTGATGGCACAGACTCAACTTCAGTTCGTGGACCATAAGATGTTCCATCAAGCTGGGCCGACAACCGTCAATTACCTTGGTGGTGCCGTGCAAATCGGGCTCACTGATGGTTCATGGGTTCTCTCTGGCTGTCCGCACCCCAGTCCCGCATTGATTCCGCCTAGCCTGCCGTGTCCGCTTGGCACCACTGGATACATCACGTACGGTGACTCGGATCGAGATGGCATCAATGACGACAACTCTTACTGGTCGGTAGCTTCCTTGACTCCTGCCGTACGCGTAGCCCCTTTCCTTGCCGAACAGATCAAAATTCTGGCGGCACCGCCCTCACTCTTTGAGCGTCCACAGAGCTTTTTCAACGATGCGAGTGTTACGATGTGGTATAACGTGCTTACACAAGCATTTCAAGAGCACAACTTTACCTACTATTCATTTAGAAAAGAATTCGACAATAAATCACAACAAGATGGTCAAGTTGTGTTCGGTGTTTACCAAATGGGCTTTCCTCTTCTCGCCGACGTGGGCAAGATTGACCCGCCTCGCTCGCTGGTCTTTAGCGTTACCCACTTTCCGCACACCACTGGCTACCCAGGTGTTGGCAAACGCAAAAACGGAATGCGCGTGACCAATGGTCGCTGGCATGATGGCCGTATGCAGCTTGATCCACGGAATTTCAACGACATCCTCTGGAGTGGCGTTGATGGTTCCTACACCATTCCCTCGGATGACTTGAGATTCAGCATCACCAGGTCCAATGTTACCCCATGGGTCACTACCGATTTGGTTGCCCTAACATATGGATTTGATACCGCAGCAGAGTTCTTTGCATACGGACAATCGACTGGATTCCCCGTCAATACCCTTGGGCAACCTCTGATTTACGATCACCCCACCACCAATGCTCTGGAACTGAAAAAAGGCGAAAACGCTCTATACAATGTAGAGAATGAGGCCATGGCGCCAGACAATATCATTTTCCCGCCTCTCGGCAGGGAAATGGTACTGCCTGCGATGGCATCACGCTTTCGTCTTGGCCCCGGTTTCTTGACCAAGGGAAGCCTCGGCAATGGTGTCATCAATTATCGCCGTAACATCGTTACTGGGAATCTCTCGTACGACAGCCCCCAAACCCAGTTCCGCTTTGGTATGGAATTCATCGACAGCTATTCGGGACACAGCCAGCGTGAATTCCCCCTCGGCGTGGGCACCAAGCTCCGCGCTCCCACAGGTGACTATGATGGTGATGGTATCTCCAACATTTTGGAGTTTGCCTACAGCCAAGATGATGGAGATGATTTGAGCTCAACGCTTGAATGGACTAGCTTCAACCAGGTTTTGAATCGTCGTTCGATTTATGACGCGCCACCTTACACAACGCCGGCACTGCTTGCTGTCCCCACAGGATTCACTGCACCTGTGACTGTTCCCGTAGCAGTCCCTCGTGAAAGTGCGATTGCGCCATTCTTGCTTGAACCTACAGGTGGCAATGGTCCTATTCCGATCCTTGTGGGTTTCCCTTCGGATGGTCTTACTCCAATCGCTTACTCTACAGCTAAGCGCAAGAGCACAGGCCTTTCCATCACATATGGCTTCCAAGTGACCTACGACAACACGGTTGCAAATCCGAAGTGGGTGACACTCAGGGCACCCGCTCTCGGGCAGACACTGGTGGTCAAAGATACCAAAGCTGGTGCTCTTGTTCAACCAGCTGCCAACAGTACCTTCACTTGGACGATCTCCAACGTTGCTGATGATCGTGTTCTGAATACTACTGGCAGCATCGGTATCACGGCCTCGAATGTTCTTCATCCAAAGATCTCAATCCGCCCGACCGCATCTGTCACGAAAGGATTTTGATCGTTAGCGATCCATTCTTCTTCACCGCGTTGGCCACAGTTTGGTTAACGCGGTTTCTTTCTTCTCATATACCGCGCCTCATCGCGAATGCCTGAAATTATCGAATCACAGCAAAAACTTACCTACTTGTTGGAGGAACTATGCCCTCAACCAAGGCTCTGTGCAATCGATACTGAGGCTGATAGTCTTCATCGCTACAAAGAATCATTGTGTTTAATCCAATTGTCGGCTGCGGGTCGCAATGTGCTCATCGACCCGCTCACTCTGGGTGATTTATCGTCCTTCGATGCGTATCTCAACTCATGCGAGGTATGGATGCATGGTGCGGATTACGACATGACGATGTTGAAGCGTGAATTCGGCATCTTACCTCCTAAGGTTTGGGATACCCAGATCGGTGCACGATTGTTGGGCCTGCGTAAATTTGGTTTGTCTGATCTCGTCGAGCATTGGTTTGGAGTCGTTCTTTGTAAGACCTCGCAAAAGGCAGATTGGGGGCGCAGACCCATGACAGATAAAATGATGGAATACGCCATCAATGACGTAGTTTTTCTTTTGCCGATGGCAGAATGTATTGTCGAGGAATTGACCGACAAAGGCCGTTACGAGTGGTTCGTTCAGAGCTGTGAGGCAGCACGCAAAAAAGTATTGGAACGCGATGAAAACAAGGAAGATCTGTGGCGTATCAATGGATCTGGCCGCTTAGATTTGTTAGGATTGGCATATTTGCGAGCTTTATGGAATTGGCGCAATGCCGAGGCTGCTTCTTGGGATAAACCCACCTTCATGGTGGTGAACAATAAGGAGATGATCACCTGGGCGGAAATGCTTTCGCAGGGGGATGAGATTTCCCTGCCGAAGCATTTAATGCGCGCCGAACGCTTGAAGCGATTTGAAAAAGCCGTCTACCCCGTGCGCGAAATGGAAGAGGAGCAATGGCCAGAAAAAATCAAGGCACTGCGCCGCAAGAAGGATGCCGCATTTGACCGTGCAGTGGACGAGATCATCAAGAAGCGTGATGCAGCTGCTGCGGATCTGGACATTGATCCCTCCCTTTTGATCGCACGCAGTGTTGCCGAATGCCTTGCTGCTGGTGAAATCGCTGCGGAAGATTGCCTTTTGCCTTGGCAAAGCGAGCAATTGAAGCTTTAACAGTCGGCAGCGATGAATGGTAACGCTCTAGCCCGTCTGATTCCAGAATCTAGACGCCGCAGCTGATGTTTTAGTGCAACTATTGCTGGATTAAGATCCAGATGCCAGTTTTTTATGCTGGCCAACTCGGCCCATGTCTGCAGTGCTGCCAAACGATTCACACGCCTGTGGCCTTTGTCGCGCCGCCTACATCCTGCGCCGATCCCAACAAGCGTTGGACCAATCAGGCGGCAAGTTTTGCAGCGGATTCTCGTGGTGTGGTTGGTGATAATGTGACAAATCGCTGCAACGAGGACAAGAAAGTGTTCCGCCAAGCGCACAAAATGTTGTTTTGGTTCATCCTCGTTTTTTGAGTTCTTCTCAGGATCTGGAATTTGATCAAATCGTTCGCATTTTACGCCTAAAAAGACCCGAAAAAAGGGCCGTTTTTTCGATGAAAACCCTTGCTCTTTTCCTTGATTTTACCGACACTATGGCAGCTCATGTCTGAACCACTTACTCCCGCGGAAAATACACCTCCTAGCGTTGATGCCAGCCAAGAATACGGCGCAGCACAAATCGATAAACTGGAGGGTTTGGAGGCCGTTCGCAAACGTCCTGGCATGTATATCGGCGACCCCGATGAACGCGGCTTGCACCATTGTGTTTTTGAGGTTCTCGACAACTCAATCGATGAGCACCTTGCGGGCTACTGCCAGCGCATCAAAGTTGCGATCCATATCGATGGCTCGATTTCCGTTTCGGACAACGGCCGCGGCATTCCCGTCGATACGCATCCGAAATTTGGCATCCCCGCCATTGAACTCGTTCTCACAAATCTTCACGCTGGTGGCAAGTTCGGCCAAGGTGCCTACAAATATTCTGGCGGTCTGCACGGCGTGGGCGCCAAGTGCGTGAACGCGCTGTCTGATTGGTTCAAAGCGGAAGTACGCCGCGAGGGCAAAATCCACATGATCGCATTTGAGCGCGGCAAAACGACTTCGCCACTTTCGGTAATCGGTGAAGCTCCTGTGGGCGAGACGGGAACGAAGATTACCTTTTTTCCCGATGCGACGATTTTCGTCGATACCATCGTTTTCAACTTCGAGCGCTTGTCGACGCGTCTACGCGAGCTCGCCTTCCTCAATCCAGGATTGACCATCGATCTGGAAGATGAACGTCCGGAATCCGCGAAAAAGACCTCGTTTTACTATGCGCACGGCATTGTCGAGTTCGTCACTCAGCTCGGCGAAAACAAGCCGATCATTCACGAAACTCCGATCGCTCTCTCTGGTAAGCGCCAAGTGGAGATTGATTACGATGGCAAGGTCACACATGATGACGTATTTACCGACGTCGTTTTCCAATACAACGACTCTTACAACGATCAGATTCTCTGCTTCGCCAACTCGATCCCGAACTCCGATGGCGGAACGCACTTGACCGGATTCCGCACAGCACTGACCCGCGCGATCAATCAATTTGCCAAAGCGAACAAGATTCTCAAAGACAAGGACCCCTCGCTCTCCGGAGATGACGTGCGCGAAGGTCTGGTCTGTGTGATTTCGGTAAAAATGCCGAACCCACGCTTCAACTCGCAGACCAAGGCCAAGCTGGTCAATGCCGAGATCGAAGGCGTGGTATCCTCGATCGTCTATGAGGGCTTGATGAACTACTTTGAGGAAAATCCCAACCTCGCGAAAAAAATCATCGAGAAATCGGTCAATGCCGCTCGTGCCCGTGAGGCCGCCCGCAAGGCTCGTGAAACCGTCCGCAAATCCGCACTTTCGGGTGGAGGATTACCTGGAAAACTGGCCGACTGCTCGGAACGCGATCCGTCAAAATCTGAGCTGTATATTGTCGAAGGTGACTCCGCAGGTGGCTCAGCCAAGCAAGGTCGAGATCGCCGCACGCAGGCCATCCTGCCACTACGGGGTAAGCTGATCAACGTGGAAAAATCCCGCCTCCACCGCGCCTTGCAGAACAAGGAAATTCAATCGATGATCACCGCTATCGGTGCTGGCATCGGCGATGGCGACATGGAAGGCGCGTTCAACGTCGAGAAAATCCGCTATCACAAGATCGTCATCATGACCGACGCCGACGTCGATGGATCGCACATTCGCACCTTATTGCTAACATTTTTCTGCCGTCACATGCCAGACCTGGTCAAGCGCGGACACCTTTACATCGCCCAGCCGCCACTCTACTTGGTTACGCGGAAAAAACGCGCTGAGTATGTGCAAGACGACAACGATCTCACAAAAATTCTCATCGACCTCGGCGCCGGCGATGTTTCCTTGCACTCGATCGCTAATGACGCCCTGCTCACTGCTGACGAGCTGCGCACAGTGTTAGAAAATATTTCGCAATTGACGCGTTACGCCGACTCGATCCAACGCAGCGGTGGCAATTTTGCCGACTTCCTATCCGCAGGAAATGGCGTCAATCTGCCGGCCTACATGATACGCGTGCGCCAGGGTAACGAGGAAAAAATTCACTATTTCCTCGATGACAAAGCCCTCCAGGAATTCGCCAGCGCAAATCGCGACCTGCGCCTGTTTGGCGAAATTCTCACCGAAGAGGAAATCGCTGCACAAGTGAATCAAATCTCTCGCCGCGCCGTGCTTAAGGAGCTGCACGAGGCCAATGCCATCGAGCGATTGATGGTCAAGCTGCGCGAAAAAGGACTCGATACAACGAACTTTTTCTCCGCCGATACACCGATCTACGAACTCATCGAGGGCGAAGGCGATAAAAAGAGCGTCACGCCGATTTTCGCCGTCACCGAGGTGCTCGAAAAAGTATTAGAAATCGGACGCCGCGGCATGCAGATCAAACGATTCAAAGGTCTCGGTGAGATGAACGCCAAAGAGCTTTTCGAAACCACCATGGACCCGACCAAACGTCAGTTCCTGCGTGTGCGTCTTGACGAAGACAACGCCGTAGAAGCGGACAAAATGTTCGACGTCCTGATGGGCGACATCGTCGAACCCCGCAAACGCTTCATCGAAGACAACGCCCTCAACGTCCGGAATTTGGATGTGTAA
>Ga0209444_10000189_pt1 | contig 33755 bp, 29 predicted proteins | sample LauGreFaBDMM15DN_2_FD_188215 | JGI IMG/M metagenome (GOLD analysis project Ga0209444, IMG submission 188215) | Freshwater lake microbial communities from Lake Michigan, USA - Fa13.BD.MM15.DN (SPAdes) (version 2) | ecosystem: Environmental > Aquatic > Freshwater > Lake | place: Lake Michigan... | reverse complement strand
AGGGGGGTTGAACTAATTAAATATAACAAGATGATAAGACAATGGTTGGAAAATGATCAAATAAAAAAAGGTCCGAAAGTGATCTTCCGGACCTTGATATAATTTTAAAGGATTGGCTTGAGGGACAACCCTCATCCTTATTTATACTGGGGCATGATGCTTTGTGCAAGCGCAACCATTTCCTTGATTCCGTCTTCAGGAAGGTTGCCCTTCTTGAATTCTGCAAGTACGTGGGGAAGCTTGTTTTCCATTTCAAGCAGGAAATGTTCTTCAAAGTCTTTTACAGACCTTACTGCAACATCTTTCAACAAACCTTGTGTACCAAGATAAATGATCGCTACTTGTTTTTCTACAGAAGCAGGTTGGTACTGGCCTTGCTTCAGGATTTCCACGTTGCGTGCTCCCTTGTCGATTACAGATTTGGTTGCAGCATCAAGATCACCACCAAATTTCGAAAACGCCTCAAGCTCACGGTAAAGGGCCTGGTCAAGCTTCAAGGTACCAGATACTTTTTTCATAGACTTGATCTGGGCATTACCACCCACACGGCTTACCGAGATACCTACGTTGATTGCAGGACGGATACCTGCGTTGAACAGGTTTGATTCGAGGAATATCTGACCATCTGTGATGGAAATTACGTTGGTAGGGATATAGGCTGATACGTCTCCCGCCTGTGTTTCAATGATTGGCAATGCTGTCAATGAGCCACCACCTTTCACCAAATGTTTGATGGATTCTGGGAGATCATTCATCTTGGCGGCAACTTCATCCTTGGCGATAACTTTTGCAGCACGCTCGAGCAAACGGCTGTGCAGGTAGAATACATCACCAGGATAGGCCTCACGTCCTGGAGGGCGGCGAAGCAACAATGAAACCTCACGGTAGGCAACTGCCTGCTTTGAAAGGTCATCATAAACAATCAGCGCAGCATTTCCTGTATCGCGGAGGAACTCACCAATGGCAGCGCCAGAGAACGGTGCATAAAATTGGAGTGGTGCAGGATCAGCTGCCGGAGCGGCAACGATAATGGTATATTCCATGGCACCATTGTCTTCCAATGTCTTCATCACACCTGCAATGGTAGATGCTTTTTGGCCGATGGCTACATAAATACAATAAACAGGCTTGCCAGCCTTGTAAAACTCTTTTTGGTTGATGATGGTATCGATGGCAATCGCAGTCTTACCGGTTTGGCGGTCACCGATGATCAACTCACGCTGCCCCCTTCCAATAGGAATCATGGCATCAATGGCCTTCAAACCAGTTTGCAGTGGTTCTTTCACCGGTTCGCGAAAGATAACACCCGGCGCCTTGCGCTCCAGTGGCATTTCATACAGTTCTCCGGCGATCGGACCCTTACCATCAATAGGTTCTCCCAAGGTATTGATCACACGCCCTACAAGGCCCATACCGGCCTTGATGGAAGCGATCATTCCTGTTCTTTTTACTTTTGAACCTTCCTTGATGCCGGCTCCATCACCCATCAATACCACACCCACATTATCTTCTTCAAGGTTGAGTGCAATGGCCTTCACACCTGTTTCAAACTCAACTAGTTCACCTGATTTTACATTGTTCAAACCATAGATACGGGCAATACCGTCACCTACCTGAAGTACTGTGCCCACTTCCTCCAGCTCTGCTGATGTGTTAAAGTTGCTCAGCTGCTGGCGGAGTATCGCTGAAATCTCATCGGGCTTAATGTCTATCATAACTGCTGATTTAAATTGTAATCTGTTTATTGATTATCCTATCTGGCTTACGTACATGTTTTCGATGAACTGGCGTTTGATATGCTGAAGATCATGCCTGATGCTGGCATCAAACAATTTATCATCCACCTGCAAAATCAAACCGCCAATGATGGAGGCATCTACTTTTTCTTTCAGCTGGATGGTCTTTCCCACCAACATTTTGTTGTCTTTCAATTGCTCGGCAACTGCTGCGCGGACTGCATCGGTAGCTTCAACTGCCGTAGTCAATTCGACAATCTTGATTCCTTTGTGCTCCCTGTATTTATCTGCATATGCCTCAATAATCTCATTGATGGCAACAGACCTTCCTTTGGTAAAGACCAACTTGAAAAAGGATGCAGTAAGCGGCTGAACATGCTTGGAGAAAATAGCATCAAAAATGGCAGTCTTCTTGTCTCCCGAAACAATAGGAGAAACCAGCAAAATGCTGAGTTCCTTATGACCCAAGCCTTTGATCAAATCAAGGTCATGCTTTACTGCCTCAACCTTTCCTGTTTCGATGGCAAGATCGAACAAGGCTTTGGAATAACGCTGTGCTACTTTTGTTTGACGCATGTTTATTGGTTTCCGAACTGATGAAGTTCACCAGCCATTTGCTGAATATATTTTTCCTGCTCGGCCTTGTTATCGAGTTGCTTGCGGATCACTTTTTCAGAAATCTCAATAACCATGTTTCCAATCTGGTTCTTGACGTCTGTGAGGGCTGCCATTTTTTGTGACTGAATCGCTGCCTGTGCATCGGTAACAATTTTGGCAGCTTCAACCTTGGCCTGCTCTCTGGCCTCATTGATCATCTTGTCCTTGGTTTCCTTGGCTTCCTTGATCAATTGGGCGCGTTCTTCACGTGCTTGTACCATCAAGGCCTCGTTCTCATTTTTCAACTGGGCCATTTCTGCCTTTACTTTCTTGGCGGTATCCAATGCATCAGTAATGCCTTGCTCACGCTCAGAAAGAGACTTGATAATGATACCCCAGGCAAACTTCTTGAGAATAAAAAATACAATCAGGAAAGCCAACAGGGTCCAAACCAAAAGACCAATACCGGGTAATAAAAGATCCATGTTCTATGTTTTGAATAACAAAGTTAAAAGAACTGCATCCTCCGCCCTGTGCATTGGATGCAGTTTAATTTTTCGATAATACCGCATTGCTGCGTGATTATCGCGTGCACTGTAATGATTATTTCAATACAGCCAACAAACCTGCAATAACTGCGAAAAGGGCAACACCCTCAACGAAAGCTGCTGTCAGAATCATGTTTGCACGAATGTCGTTAGATGCTTCGGGCTGACGGGCAATAGCTTCTACCGCACCCTTACCGATTTGACCAATACCGATACCGGCACCGATTGCTGCAAGACCAGCACCGATTGCTCCACCCATGTGTGAGAAACCAGTCTGAACTTCGAGCATGATTGTCATTAGACTCATGATACTTGTTTTAAAAATGAACAAAAAAATTATCAATGGTGATCATCATGCCCACCTTCAAATGCCTGCCCTATAAATACAGCAGTCAAATTTGTGAAGATAAACGCCTGTATGAATGCTACCAATATCTCAATTAAATAAATGAATACAGCAAACAAAATAGATAATGGAGAAAATCCCCATCCTGCAATCGTACTCATTGATCCAAAAATGAAAATCAACGTGATAAAACTCAATATAATGATATGCCCTGCCACCATGTTGGCAAAAAGACGGACAATCAAAGCGAAAGGTTTAGTGAATACACCCAACAATTCAACCGGCAACATAATGATTAACCGTACAACCATTGGCACCCCTGGATACCAAAAAATATGTGCCCAAAAATGTTTGTTTGTGCTGAATAAAATCACAAAAAAGGAAATCACACCCAATACTACTGTAAATGCAATATTACCCGTAACGTTGGCTGAGCCGGGTATCAACCCAAAAAGATTGTTGATCAAGATAAAAAAGAAGACGGTTAAAAGATATGGAAGGTATTTGAGGTACTTCTTTCCAAGATTGGGTTTTGCGACCTCATCCCTCACAAAAGTAATAACAGGCTCTATAGCATTCTGCCATCCTTTTGGCGCTGATGTAATGCCCTTTCCTTTTTTGTACTTGTTGGCCACGCTGATCATCAGCACCACTAAAACAATCAGGGAAAGAAACATCTGGACCACATTCTTGGTCAGGGAAATATCGTACACATGAACTGCTTCATCCAATACCTCAACGCCGTTTTCCATTTTCACCGCATGGATTTTATCATGCTCCATCTTATAGCCGTGATGAGATGCATGCCCATGGTGAAAATGAGAGGAGGAAAATGAAATCAGACCCCTTTCTTTGCTCCAAAGGATGATCGGCAGGGGTATAGTGGCATGAAATTCTTCTCCGTTGGCATTCTTTAGGGTGAAAAAGTGGAACTCATGGGAGTCTTGGATATGTTCCATGATGACTTTTGCAGGGTCAAGCTTTTCGCTACCCGCTTCCTCATTTGCCTTTACGGAAGAAGAAACCAGTGCCAAAAAAAGCCCGAGAGTCGCTACCAGCAAAGATTTTAGCCTATGTAAACGCATATACGCCTTAGAATTTTGCGCAAAGATAGCAAGGAGTGGGTTAAAATTGCCTGAAAATCTTAAAAATCTATTCCCCATTTTTCTGTTGCTGCATGGAGATCATTTGTGCATATTTCCCTCCAAGGGCAAGAAGTTCTTCATGTTTTCCCATTTCTACCCTTTTCCCCCGATCAAGGACCAGGATCTGGGTGGCTTGACGGATGGTTGACAACCGATGCGCCACAATGATGGAGGTTCTGCCTTTGGTCAGCACTGAAATGGCCTGCTGGATCAGTTGCTCGGTTTGGGTATCAACCGAAGACGTTGCTTCATCCAGGATCAGGATTGCAGGGTTGAAGAGCAAAGCCCTGATAAAGGAAAGCAACTGCCTTTGGCCCATGGACAGGGTACTTCCCCTCTCCATCACATCATAATCATATCCCCCAGGAAGTTGCTCAATGAACGCGTGAATGCCAATCATTTTGGCAGCTTGCACCACTTCTTGCCTGCTGATGGATGAATCGCGAAGGGTTACATTGTCATGAACAGAGCCGGGGAATAGGAAAACATCCTGCAATACAACAGCCGTTCCTGCACGCAAACTATTGATGGTGAAGGCTTCGATTGGCAGGTCATCAACCAGTATTTCCCCGGATTGGTGCTGGTACAGCCTGTTGATCAGGCTGATGATGGTTGACTTGCCGCTTCCCGTATGCCCCACAATGGCCAGGGTATCCCCTTCATTGAGCTTGAAATTCAGGTCAGAGAGCACAGGATGACCATCGGTATAGTGAAAACCAACATGCCTGAATTCAATCTTTCCTCGAATCTTCATGTCTCTTGCGCCAGGAGCATCTGCCAATACATCGCTGTTGTCGAGCACAGCCAATACCCTTTCTCCTGCCACCATGCCCATTTGAAGCACATTGAATTTATCAGCAATGACCCTAAGGGGCCTGAACAAAAGGTTCAACAACAGGGTAAAAGAAACAATATTTCCCGCTACCTGTACAGCTTGTTCCTGATTCAACTGGTAGGCATCCTTGGCGGCAAACCAAACCAGTATGCCCATGGAAAAAGCCAATACGATCTCCACCACTGGAAAAAAAACAGAATAGGCAAAAATCGCCTGGATATTGGCATCCCGGTGTTTTCTGTTGATGGTCTCAAACCTTTCCTGTTCCCTTTTTTCTGCGGTAAATGCCTGAATGATTTGCATGCCGGAGAGGTGCTCTTGCACGAATGCATTCAATGCTGCAATCGCATTTCGGACATTGACAAATGATTTGTTCACACTCTCCTTGAAAAAATAAGTGGCCATGATCAGGATGGGAAAAGGAATGATACATACCAGGCTGAGTTGCCAGTTGGTGTAGAACATGGCGGAAAGTATGGCAACGATAGAAAGAAAATCTGCCACAATAGGCACCAGCCCTTCAGAAAAAATATCATTGATGGATTCGATATCATTGATTGTTCTGGTGGTCAATGTACCAATGGGCGTTTTATCATATTGCTTCAAATTATATGAAAGCACTTTTTCGTAGACCTTTACCCGCATGTCTTTTACCACACGGTGCCCGAGCCAGGAGGTGGTATAGGAAAAGAAAAAACGCATGGCAGTCTCTGCCAGCAAGAGCGCTACCTGCAGTAGGCTGATCCATAAAAGGAAATCCAACACCATTTGGGAACCTGTAGCACCTGAAGCATTGACGCGTTTAAGTGTCAGGTTGATCATCAATGGCCGCAGGGGGGATACCAGCGCCAACAACAATGCCAAGACAATTGACAGGTAAAATTTCCCGGCATAGGGTTTTGCAAACGCAAAAATCCTTGCCAACAATGGCCAATCGAAAATTCTTTTCTGGTTTTTTTCCTTTTTATTTTCCATCATTCATGCAAACCCCGCCTATTGGCCCCTGTTGGTAAAAGCTTTGATGAACAAGGCACCGAGGTTCTTGTGTGGGGGTATATAATTATCGAACCGCTCTTTTGCTATACCTGTATTGAATTGCTTCTCGAGCTGATGCCAGATGCTGATCCAGTCTACCCCCTGCCCCAACCTGACGGACTCATTGATCATTCTCAATACCGGCTCATTGACAAGTTTGGTACCCACTTCTTTCGATGAAACGATATGGGCTTCAGGGCAAATGTTCAGTACGGTATTGAGGTTCTGAAAACTGCCACAAGATCCCAAAACAATGATTTTGGCAGATGCCGGAAGCTGGTTGACTGTATACTTGAGGTGATAACTATGGCCGCGGTGAATGACAATTGTAGGCTGGAGGCCTTGTGCACGCAAATACCCAATCAACAGGGCTTGGGCCTTTGCATCCGGATCATCCCCCATCGAATTATCCAGGGGAAGATTGGCAAATATCCATACAGGCCTGCCCACCAAAGACATGATTTCAACCCAGTTCTCCTCTTGCACAATTTTCCATTCTTTCTTGCCCCTGAACATAGACATGAAGTTGGCAAATGACTCTTTCCCATCCTTATCCCCATAGAAAAAAACCTGCTGAACAATGCGCCCGGCACTGTCAGAAAGATTGGTCAATGGAAGTGTATACACAGGAGGGATTCCATATTTTTGAGAAAGCAGTTGGGAGCTATCTGAGGCAGACATGAACAGCAGCTTGAGGATGTCATAAATGGCTATACCTCTTCCATTGCCAAGCGATTGTTGTTGTTCGAGGTTGTTCTCAATTTCAACCTTGACCAAATTCCTGATGGCTGTGTTGCTGATGCTTCCATAGGAATCTGCCACATCAACAGCGTCCTCGAGATTGAGGTTTTTTTCTAATCCGCGCACAAATCCCTTGACCAGAAGTTGTGCATTTTCTGTTGGCATGCTAGACAAGAAAAGATCGAGTTTATTGTAAGCAGCGGCCATCCTGATAAATTTCTTGAACCGGTCAAACCGCACATCCATGAGCAAGTCATCTCCCCCACGCTTTTGCATCCGTCCCATCATCCGGTTGTATACACCCGTGTAGCTGGAGGTATAGATGACCTCTTCGCCAGTCACGATGATATAATACAATTCTGCAGCACCAAGCGGCTCTACAATCTTGAAGCGAACCGCTTCAGGCTCATCATGCAAGGCGTTGATTTCATTGATAAATATTTCTTCAGCCTTGCGCTTGATCGTGAGTCCCATTTCCTCAAAAAGGATAGGCGTATCCTTTGCAAGCATATCATCCATGAACTGGACCTGGGTCTTGACAAGCAAGCGATAGTAGGCCAGGTTGTCAGTGGCAGTTGATTTAATGCTGTCTACAGAAATTCTACCTTTAAGGATGGAATGCAAAAAGGGGAAAATCAATCTTCCTGAACTTTCATCAGCAATACGGGTAATCAGTCTCACCAGGGTGTCGTCAATTGACCTTATCTTTTTACCAATGGGTGTAGCAGCAGCTGCTGCATAATTGTAAAAGCTGGAGGGAAAATGATGTGCAGCAGCGATAATGAGGCTATCTGCAAATGAAGCCTGGAGATAGGGTTCAATCCTGAAAAGTACCTGATCAGGATGCAACCCCGCAAACTGCTTGAACATGGTTACTCTTGAGGAATCCAGTGCAGGGTTTTCAAAAAAAACTGAATTTTCTCCAAGCAATATCTTATTGACGTTGTATGGAAAATAATCCACAATCCCAGCAATACCTACTCCCCTGATGTCCAGCCCCATGTATTGTCTGTAAGCTTCCAGAAGGGTTGCAGCTTCAGTGGCAGGCAGGGCATTGGAACGGAATAACCGCAGCAATTCTTCGAGCAAAATGTTCAATCCAGACAAATATTTGACCTTGATGCGATGGTCTGATGCAACGTTTTTTTCAATTTCCAGCTGAAGTGCATCGGTTTGTCGGGTATAGATATCTGTCAGCAACAGATCAAGATCGATGTCCTTGCTGATGACAACCATTTTATCAGGTTTGCCATCCAAAGCACAAATCCTTGCTTGCAATCCGTCAATATCCTCATGCAATTTTACCCTCCTGATGTCAATAAGGGTATGGCTGCTGTCTTGCCCAGCAGCAGTTAAAGCCATAAAAGGCATAAAAATCAATATAAACAAACGCAAAGTGAACATTCAGTGTAAAATTAAGACTTAATTTCCAGCACCGCCTTTGTAGATCGCTTAACAATTTAATAATCCAGCTTGAAGGTAATATCCTGCTCCATATGTTAACTTTGTGTAAACAACCCCTTACCATGGCGCCAGCCGCAAAAAAAATCCTGATTGCAGATGATGAGCCGGATATTCTAGAAATCATCACCTATAATTTGCAGTTGCATGGATACGATGTGGTTACTGCCAAAGATGGAGACCAGGCCCTTCAAAAAGCAAGGGAAACCAATCCGGACCTGATCATCCTCGACATCATGATGCCCAAGAAAAATGGCATTGAGGTCTGTAAAATCCTAAGGGCCCAACCCGCATTTGAGCATACCCTTATTGTATTCCTTACTGCCCTGAACGACGAACTTTCTCATGTAAAGGGACTTGAATTTGGGGCTGACGACTTTATCAGCAAACCCATCTCACCGAAAGTAATGGTTTCAAAAGTGAACGCATTCTTCAGAAGGGTAGCCAAGCCTGAAAACTCTAAGGCGGTTGAGTTGGGTGATCTAAGGATTGAACCTGAAGAATACATGGTTTATTACAAGGGAGACCCCATCAGCCTTGCTAAAAAAGAGTTCGAATTGCTCAATTATCTGGCATCAAAGCCTGGAAGGGTCTTTCTGCGCAACGAGATACTAAACCAAATCTGGGGCAGTGAGGTAATTGTTGGAGACAGGACGATTGATGTACACATCAGAAAAATAAGGCAGAAACTGGGTGTAGATTGTATTACTACAGTCAAAGGCGTTGGCTATAAATTTGACATCTGAGTTAGGCCTAAATAAGCCTTGAATACTGTAGATTGCAGTATGTTCGATTCGAAGAACTATTCTCCCCAAAAAATTGCATTGTTTTCTGCCAGTACTGTTGGACTGCTGGCATCCCTGATTGGAGGATTGGCGTCCCAGAGCATGGTTGCTGCCCTTGTTATTTTATTGGTCATTTTTGGTTTCACTTTCTTGGTTGTGCGTTTCCTGGTTGAAAAATTCATTCACCGACAGATCAAATTGATTTATAAATTCATCAACCAAACAAAAGCCTCAAAAAGAGAGGTTTTTTTTCAGAAAAAAGTATTGCCCATGCAAAGGCTTGTAGATGTTGGTGAAGAGGTTTTGCAGTGGGCCGACCAAAGAAAAGCAGAGATGGAATTGCTTGAAAAAAATGAAGCCTTCAGGAAGGAATTCCTTCAAAACCTGTCCCATGAATTTAAAACCCCAGCATTTGCTATACAAGGTTATCTGGAAACCCTTTTGGCAGGAGCCCTCAACAACCCTGAGGTCAGTCACAAATTTCTAACAAACGCCTTTAAGAATACAGAACGGTTGATCAACCTGATCTCCGACCTCGACGAAATCACAAAACTCGAAAGCGGCAAACAAGAACTCCACTACCAGAATTTTATTATTCAAGACCTGATCAATGATGTGTATGAATCATTGACCATCAAGTCAGTAGCCAAAAACATCCATTGCCAGATCAAGAAAGGATGCGAACAACCCATCAGGGTCTATGCAGACAAAGAAAAAATCAGACAGGTATTGATCAACCTGGTTGACAATGCAATCAAGTACGGCAACCAAGAAGGAAAAGTTGAGGCCAGCATTTACAAGACAGATGACAAAAGTGTTCTGGTGGAAATAACAGACGACGGCATGGGCATTGCGGAAGAGCATATCTCAAGAATCTTTGAACGGTTCTACAGGACAGACTATGGCAGGAGCAGGAATATTGGAGGGACTGGCCTTGGGTTGGCCATCTGCAAACACATCATTGAAGCCCATGGGCAGTTCATTCAAGCAAGAAGCACCCCCGGCATTGGCACTACTTTTGGATTTACCCTGATGAAAATAAAACAACAGGATTAAGCAGATGTAATCAAATCCAGGGGAGGTTCAACAAAGGTAGAAACCTGACCATGTACCACAGACTCTACTATTTTTTCAACAGGAGTAGACAATGAAAATCCCAGGGATTGTCTGCCATCAAAAATCCACTTGTTAAAATACACAGGGAAATAATCATCAATAGTATCTACTACTGCTACATTAAATTCTTTTAAAGCAGCAGCGTTGCAAGCTTGCTCATACTGACCATGCATGGGCAAAACCATCAACTGCTTACCCAAATATAGTGCTTCAGCAGGGGTCTCAAACCCAGCGCCAGTAATCACACCATGAGCGTTGATCAGGCTATCATCAAACATGGCTTGACTCAACGGCAACAATTTTATATTCTCTGCCTGTTGAACATGTTCAACCTGATTTGAAAAAAGATGAAATTTGAAATTCTTTAATCGCTGCAGCTGCTTAACAACCAAATGATCTGCGTAATGCCCAAGATAGACGGTTATATATCCCTCATTCACTGGTGTGGCATTCAAGATGGAAGGTTTGATTACAGGAGAAAAAATATTGTCATCATACTGCTTGAAATGCAGCCCTACTGATCTTGTTCCGGTGGCATAGTTGGACAATACCCATTCCCCCAAAAGATTTTTCTTAGTAGGTCGGGGCACCTTTTTACTCATGAAACTTGCCTGATGGCCAAAATGGACAGATGGTATGCCTTTGAATTTACAGGCTAACGAAGTGATGCATTCAAAATCATTGATAACAAGATCATATTTTTCTACCGGTAGAAATCTTGCTTCATTCAGCAGTTTTCGCAAATGGATTCCCCCAATTGTTTTCATGACATCAATACCCCCTGATTTTATGTCATATTGCAAACTGATGCCCTTGCTTCGATAAGCAACGGGCATTGAGGTCTTTAATGCACTGTTATTCCCACTGAGAAAAATATCAACATCACCGTATTTTTGCAGTAGTGGTAAAATTGAATTTGCCCTGCTGATATGGCCATTTCCGGTAGCCTGAACTGCATAAAATATTTTCATCATCGATCAATGTGTGGCAGTGGCCATTGAAGTAAAAAACAATGCAACTTCATCAGTAAGTACATTGAGGATGGGTATCTGGTTGTTAGTGCGCATATGAATTACTTCCGGCACAGCATGCTCTTTTTCGTTGAATGAATGGATGCTCCAGGCCCCTTCATCATACTCTAATGATGTGAGGTTCTCAATCCAATCGCCACTGTTCAAGTAATTGACGGAACCGGTTGACATGCAAACTTTTCTGATTTGTGGCTGATGAATATGCCCACAAATCACTGTGTCATACCCCTTCCCAATGGCCAATTCTGCAGCTGTTTGCTCAAAATCGCCAATCCAGGCCACTGCCTTTTTTACACCATTTTTAACCTTCTTGCTAAAACTCATTTTTTCTTTACCAAAGGTCTTGAGCACCCAATTGATGGCCCTGTTCACCAAAATCAAAAGATCATATCCATGTCCACCCAATTTAGCAATCATTTTGGCACTCCCTTTTGTGGTTGCATCAAATACATCCCCATGAAAAATCCAGGTTTTTTTGCCGTCCAACTCAATCACCAGTTTGTCAACCATTTGAAAATTGCCCAACTCTATACCACTGTACCTTCTGAGCGATTCGTCGTGGTTGCCGGTGATATAAACAACTTGGGTTCCTTTTGCAATCATCCCAAATATTTCCTTGATCACCTGCATGTGGGAAGCAGGAAAATAGTGTTTTTTGAATTGCCAGATATCAATGATATCGCCATTCAATACCAACAGTTTTGGTGAGATGCTTCTCAGGTAGGATACCAATTCTGTTGCATGACAGCCATAAGTACCAAGGTGAACATCACTGATTACAGCAACTTCGAGCTTTCTTCTGTTCATGATTAATGGGTTTCATAAATTTCCATCTATCCCATTAACCCATTGTTAGGAATAGATAAATAAATCTTGATGTAAACCTGAAGAAATTGTTATGCACTGGATTCAGCATAAAGGTGCTGAATCAATCCATCAGTCAATCCAATTTTGGGAACCAATATCTCTTCCAGGTTGCCCCATTTCATGACTTGAAGGTAAATCATCAATGCAGGAACAATTACATCCGCCCGGTCGGGCCTCATGGTATAGAGTCGTATCCTGTCTTCCAGTGTGCATGCTGAAAATTCTTTATAATAATCTTTGAGCATATCAATGTGCAAGGGTTTTCCATCTTTTTTCTTGCTGAGAGAAAAAATCTTGTTGATATTACCCCCGGTTCCTATGGCAACCGTATTTTTTTGACCGCGTAAATTATCACGCAGGGCATCTTTCATCTCTTGCCAGTCGGCATCTGTAACCATGTTTTTGAGCAAGCGAATGGTCCCGATATTGAATGAATGTTTGTAAACCATGGCATTGTTGGAGAAAAAAGTGAGCTCAGTGCTTCCCCCACCCACGTCAACATAGAGATAATTGTTGTTGGCGTTGAGGTTTTCTGCCACATGTGATTCATAAATCAAGGATGCCTCAAAATCACCTGATATTACCTTTATGTTGATGCCTGTTTCAAGAAATATTTTTCTTACTACCTCATCGCTGTTTCTGGCATCCCTCATTGCGCTGGTGGCAACTGCAATGGATTTGTCAACCCCATAAGCATTCATGAGGTGTGCATAGGCCTTCATGGTCTGAAGGATCATGTGCTTTTTTTCCTTGGAAATTTCTCCGGTTTCAAATACATCGAAACCTAAACGCAGGGGAACCCTGATCAGATTGAGTTTATTGAAGCTTGCTAAACCATCCCCATTCACCGTAACCTCGGAGATCAGAAGCCTGCTTGCATTGGATCCAATATCAATTGCTGCCAGTCGCACGTTGCTTTATAGGTTGTTTTTTTACCAGATAGTTATAAATCTCCTGCTGTGAGCGTATTCGCTTTTTCCCAGGTGAAGATACATAGTTGTTGATGAACTCAGGATCCAATATTCTTGCTTTCACGTTATCAGACAGTTGGATTTTCAAAATGTCTAATAACTCCTTTTTCAGGTTGTTATCGACAATTGGACATGCTGCTTCTACACGATGATCAAGATTCCTCACCATCCAATCTGCACTGGAGATATACACCAAAACATTCCCCCCATTATGAAAAACCAAGACCCTGGCATGCTCCAAATACTCATCTACAATACTGATGGCATAAGGTGATACTTGTTTTTTCTTTGTTTGTTTTTTTGCAGAATATATGCCACGAATAATCAGATTGACTTCCACTCCAGCCGCAGATGCCTGATTGAGTTTTTCAATCAGAGTAATATCACTGAGCGAGTTCAACTTTAAAGTAATCGAGGCTGGAAAACCTTTTTTGGCTTCCTTGATCTCCTTCTCAACAAGCTCTGTTATTTTCTTTCGCATGCCCATCGGGCTTATCAGCAATGTTTTACACTCTTCCAGGGCACCGGCGTGTGATACGGGATTCTCAAGATAAAAGAATATCCTGTTGATATCAGCCATGATGTTCCTGTTGGAAGTAAGCAGGCAATGATCTCCGTAGAAATGAGCCGTTTTTTCATTCAGGTTACCGGTACTGACAAAGCCATATTGAATGGTTTTGTTTTGCACACGTTTATTGATGATACACACTTTTGCATGTACTTTCATGTTTGGAATGCCTAAAATCACTTTTACACCCTCCTCCTCCAACACTGTTTTCCATTCAAGGTTAGCCTCTTCATCGAATCTGGCATTTAACTCCAACATCACTTCAACTTTTTTTCCATTTCGGGCTGCGTTGACCAAAGCATTGATCACCTTGGATTCTGAAGCAAGCCTGTAGGCCGTAATCTTGATGGATTTAACATCAGGATCGATAGCTGCTTCTCTTAATAAATCTATGATGGCATTAAAAGAATGATAGGGGAAATGCAGCAATATGTCTTTTTTACCGATTACATCCGTTACACGTATGGCGGAATTTAAATCTGGATGAGGAATGGCCGTCATTCTCCGATTGGAAGCTGGAAACACATCAGGAAAATCCATAAAATGTTTAAAATTATGAATGCGTCCTCCTGGAATAATGCTTGATTTACTATTGAGTTTCAGTTTCTTCGTAAGATAGTTCAACAACCCGCTGTTCATCTCCTTATCATACACGAACCGAACAGGTTTTCCCTTACGCCTTTTTTTCAGCCCTTTTTGCATCTTTTCTACCAGCGACGTACTGATATCATTGTCAAGGTCTAATTCAGCATCCTTGGTAACCTTGAAAATATGTGCTTCAAAATGGTCATACCCAAAATAGGAAAATATATAAGGGAGATTGACCCTGACAATATCTTCCAGAAGTATGATATGCGTTTCTGTTTTGTCTGTGGGTAATTTGACAAAACGGCCAAGTGTTTTCGTGGGGATTTCAATTAAGGCATATTGTTGTTTGTATGCAGAGTTTTTTTTCTGCATGACCACCCCAAGGTAAATACTTTTGTCACGCAAATAAGGAAGTTCTGGCAAACCCTCAATCATGAGTGGGATGATGTTAGATCGAACTTCTTTTTCAAAATAATCAACGACAAAATGCTTTTGGTCTTTTGTGAGTTGTTGATCATTCTTGATAAAAACCTTGTTTTTTTTCAACTCAACCTGAATATTTGCCCAGATCCTGTCAAATTCACTTTGTTGTTTCAAAACAATATGGAGCAGATCAACCAAAATTTCTGAGACGGCATCTTCCATGTGGAGATTGAGTTTGGTTTTGGAAGAACGAAATTCTGCCATTCTTTTCAATGTAGCCACGCGTACACGAAAAAACTCATCCATGTTATTGGAAAATATTCCAAGGAAACGAATTCTTTGGCTGATGGGAACAGTTGGGTCATTGGCTTCCTGTAAAACCCTTGCGTTAAAACTCAGCCAACTGATATCCCGCTGTACAAAAAATGACTTATTGACCATATGATCGTATTAATTGGTATTTTATCAGGTGAAAATTAAAACATTATAACACAAGTTATTTGATTTGATTTTTGTTTACAGTAACTTAATACTGCATAAAAACCATGAGGAGAGTCATAGCCATATGTTTTTTAACTTTTTTTTGGTCCATTGTAGCCAAAGCAGATGGGTATTTTGGAATCCATTACATTCACTTTTCATTTCTGGGCAAGGAATATTCAATGAAGACCAAGGAACTCCCTGGAGGATTTCCAGCCAGCCAAAACAATGCAAACAACTTCTCCAACATGATAAAACTGTTGGACGACTATTGCGCTGAAACAATCCCAGAAATGGCAAGCATCAAGAACAGGCTAAATTTATCAGATTGGCATTACTATCAACTGATCAGAAAGGTATCTCAACAGATTGTCCCCAAAGAGAAAGACTATTGGGGATATACCTATTGCAAATGGTTTTTCCTGGCCAGAAGTGGATTCAATCCTGTGTTGTGCACCATCGATGACAAATTATTGCTCTACATCAAAAGCAATTCAACCATCTACAATATTCCCATCAAAATAATTGGAGAAAAGCAATATGTATGCATGAACTATCATGACTATAACCATGACATACCCATTGAAAAAACAACTCCTCAGCCCATTCAGACATCATTTGTTGAAAAAGGGGGGGATTTTAACTATATGATTGCTGCTATGCCCGATTTCCCAGAAGAAAAATACGTCAACAAAACCATTGCATTCAACTATAAAGGGGAGGCCGCAAAACATGAGATAAAGGTATTCCCCGAAATCAAGGAGTATTTCATCAACTACCCGGTAACAGACTATCGATTTCAATTCAACATCCCCATGAGCAAAGTCACCTATAGCTCACTGATTCCACGGCTACAAGCAACATTGAAAAAAAAGCCAAAAGAGGAAGGGGTAGAATACATCATGTTCCTGGTGAGGAATGCATTGGGTTTTGAAGCAGACTCGCTGATGTATGGAAGAGAAAAAAGATTTTCACCAGAAGAAACGTTGGCCTCAGAGTGGAGTGATTGTGAAGACCATGCGGGCTTGTTTTTTTCACTGGTCCGTGAGGTATATGATCTTCCCATGATCGTACTCAGCTATCCAGGGCATGTTAATGTTGCCGTAAAACTGGAAAAACCGAAAGGAAAGACCATCCTGCACAATGGCAGCATCTATACCATTTGTGAGCCTACACCCCAAAAAAAAGTATTTTACCTTGGGGAGATGGAAAAAAAATTAAGCAAAAAGAAGTTCGATGTTGTATATGAATACATACCAACAAAATCCTGATTCAGGTAAATTGATGGTTGCTATTTGGCATATACGTTTAAAGAATCAATCAATTGTTGAGACTTTTTTCCCATCCGAGTAGCATACTTTTCGCCATTTTTGATGAATGAAAAAGATTGGCAAGAATCTGCATTTGAAAAGTACACGACATCAACAATATCACCTTTCCCGTAGAAATACAGTTTACCCAAGGATGGACAATTCTTATTAGAGGCAATGTTTGCGCTGTTAACATCTGCGATCATCGGCCGCAAAACGTCAAGATCCAGCATTTTTACAACCCTATAAAACCGAGGATTAGCAGGCGTTTTATAATAGATAATCACCGCACTGTCCGCGAAGTTGATTTGATCCATCATGCCTTTGGGTACAATGGGTGTATAGTCCTCAAGTGCAATAGTATCTTTTTTGTTTTCGTCCCTGTTTCTACAGGAAAATAAAAAAGATATCAGCAATAGAGTATAGAAAAAATGTTTCATGATGGGTCAATAAAAAAAGCCACCCCATAAAGAAGTGGCTTTAAAATTAATACTTTTTGATTAATATGCTTTGTTCTGAGGATCCCAGTTGGCCCAACCACCTGTGGTCCAATCTGCAGTACCCATGGCACCACGGAAAGTGGTAGCTACGAAATAAGAATTCATTCCTGTAAAACTCACACCAGTAAGCGCAGGTGATCCTGTTTTCGGAAGGAAGTTTGGAGCTGTAGAATAAAATGGAGCATTCAACATGGCTGCATCCGCTGTTGCCAAGGTAACAGAACCACCGGCTTCAGCCTTGGTCTTCATCTGTGCTGGTGTAACAATGGCCAAAGCAGCTGCATCAGTCCTGTAAATGGCTGCCGCATCATTAGAATGAAGCAGGTTGTTCCTGAATTCTGAAGTATTATCAACAAAGAATGCCTTTGCTGTAGCAGCAGATTCAAGTGAAAGACCTCCCTTAGGCCATCCAATGATGATGGAATTTCTCAAAACAAATTGCGTAGCCCTTCTCCACCTGTTTCCAAAATTATGGTTGGCTGCAGTTCCAGTTGCGTTGTTGGCACCAACAAAGGTAAAGTTACTCAATTGAGGTCTTGTGAAAGGAGCAGCTGTTGTTCCTGTTCCATCATTGTCACACTCAATACCATTTCCAGCATCACCACCATCTACAAAATCAGGCTTGCGGCAGGCAATTCCGTACTGGATTTTACCGGTATATCCAAAGTCAAAATCAAAGTCATCATCTGCAGTTGCAAAAGCAATTAAGTTCTTGCAGTTTACGGTTCCACCAAAAAACTCATAGGCATCATCATTACCAAAAGAAACCTGAACGTTTTCAATGATGGTACCTGAACCAACACCACCCATGGTAAGTCCATTGATTTCAGAACCAGGTTCAGCTGCTATTCCAGCAAACTCAATGCGTACAAAACGCAGGATACCACTTTCATCATTGGGGTCAGTACCACCATATTTACGGCCAACACCACCTTCGATAGTTGGAGCAGGATCCTGAGGACGGTTTGTTGGTGCTTTACCGCAGAGGATGATTCCACCCCAGTCGCCGGGCATTCTTTGTCCGATTGCCTTTCCACTGGTGAATACAATAGGATCTGTAGCCCTGCCGTCAGCAATCAACTTGGCTCCGCGCTCAAAGATCAATGCTCCTTTTTCTGTGATATCACTTACAACAACACTTCCAGGAGCAATGGTAAGCGTATTGCCATCAGTAATGTAAACATAGCCTTTGAGGGTATATTTACCCTTTGGAAGAAAATAACTCTTGTTCAAGATACCTTGTATAATTCCACCATTCTTGGCAGGGTCTTGAGGATCTGTACCTACTGTTCCCCCACCTGTTGTGTTGTTGATGGTTTCTTCAAAGTTTACTTTGATACAAGAACTGAAAGAGAACATTGCGATGGAGAAAAGTCCAAAAAGGATTTTTTTCATAAACTGTGTTTTGACTTTTTGTTGCTAAAGATGTTTATTTGTTTTTTTTGCTGATGTTGAAGTCGTAAGTAAACCCTACTGTAATGGTAGATCCTGGCTTATAGGCATTGAAAAGCCTGTCTACACCTTCCTTGTATGCAGATGGTTCATCAACGTTTTCATAGAAATAAAACGCATTGTTGAGGATATCGGCAAAGTTGATTTTCAACTCTCCCTGACCTGCCAATACTTTTTTGGACAATTGCAAATCCAACTGGTTTCTTGGGCGCTCATACACGTTGGGAAACTCTTCATTGCCCACAAGCGTCAATCTTTCACCTACTTTGTTGTAGAGCAAAGAAGCGTTGAATGAAGAACCATTGTATTGAAGACCAGCGTTGATCAAGTACGGCGACTGGCCTTGCAATGGCCTGTTGGCCTTCACTTCCTTGTTGCCAGCACTCAGGTCTTTAAAAACAACCTCTGATCGGATATAGGTATAATTACCAAAGAAGCTAAAGTTTTTTAAAGTTTGAGAAATGAAATCAAGACCCTTCCTGACTTCAAGTTCAAAGCCTAAAGTAGTTGCACTTACGGCATTCTGGTAAAAATAACGGCGAGAATCACCATTGCTGGAGGGATCAAGCCTGAATTCAATAGGGTCGGTAAAATCTTTGTAGAAGGCACCCAGTGTTATTGCCTCACCAGCCTTGGGATACAATTCATACCTAACGTCATAATTGAGGATGGAACTCCTCAGAAGGCCAGTATCCCCTTTTACACCATAGTTCATCTCATAATCATAGAATGCGAATTCTGCAATCTCCCTGAACTCAGGACGGGCCACTGTTCTGCTGGCAGAAAGCCTGACATTCTGTTTGTCGCCAGCGTTGATGATCATATTGATAGAAGGAAGATAATCCCACTTCTCAGTAAGCTTTGTATTTCTCAGACCAGTCTGGTCTTTTGATGTAAGCAACTGCTGAAAATTCTCAGCACGCAATCCCCAAATAAAACGAAAAGGTCCAACCTTGTTATCCATCATTCCATACGCAGCATTCAACACCGAGACCCCAAAATACCTGTCTTGGTTGTTGGTGAACTCTTCTAGGACATAACCATTTTGACCCATGTTGTCATAAAAGAAAGCAGATTCAACAGGTTTGTAGGCATTGGCAGCTACAAAAGAGTTGAGGTTGGTGGTATTGTACCTGAAAATTCGGCTTTTAAAATCACGAACCCTACCAAGGCTGGAGCCACCAAACTTCAGTGTTTGTTTATCCTTGCCACCCCAGTTCATGGGTACAATAAACTGCCCACCGCCACCAAAGCTATAATCACTCAACTCACTGTAAAATCTTCTGGTATCATCCGGATCTATTTCAAATTTATCGTTGGTATTGATAGACCTGGCGTATAAGGCAGTTCTCAGGTCTGGCTGCTTTTTCAAGTTGTAGCCAGCGTTTCCATTCCACTTGAACTTGATTCCTTTGGCAGTGAGTTGGTGTTCGCCTTCCAGCTGGGCACTGTAGAGTGAACGCTGGTTAAGATTGGATGAGTAAAATTGAATATCATTCAACCTGCTGGTATTGTAGCCATTTCTGGTATAATAATTGTCTTCAAACAATTGATTGAAAAGGTTTTTCAATGAGACCTTGTGTTTCCCCTTAACCCATGTAATATTTGCTACTGCACCAAGATTGCTCTGGTAGCGGTTCTGGTTGTCATTGTAGTTGAATATAGTTGTGCCATTTGCCTCATAAAAAGAACGCTCAACATCATAAACCAACATCGAATTTCTATAATTTGCGGCAACCAAAACACCAAGTTTTGCGCCATTTTTCAATTGATGGTTTTGTGCGTAAGTGATGTTGAATGTTTTGATAGGGGCAGCATTGGTGGAATGTTGCTGATATACATCGCCCCTGAAAAGTTTGGTCAATTCAATCTGCTTGTTAAGTCCTGCAGCATCCTTTCCCAAGACCCTGTACAATTGAGCAGTAGCTGGAAAACTATCTGGCAGGCTTCTGGTGCCATCATCAAAACCAAGCCAATCATATTGGTTGCGCTGGTTGCTGATAAAGGGCTTGAAAGTTGATTGGGTATTGTATCCAAGGCCAAATCCTACTGTGAGTACATCTTTTGTAGGAATATCTTTTGTATTTACCTGTACAAGGCCACCTGAAAACTCACCGGTAAATTCAGGTGTAGCTGTTTTGTTGATGATAATGTTGTCTATTAACGCGGCAGGAAACATATCAAATGAGAAGGCTTTTTTATCTGGCTCGCTGCTGGGCAAGAGGGCTGAATTCAGCATGGCAGAATTGTAGCGATCGGACAATCCACGAACAATAACAAACTTGTTGTCTTGGACTGAAGCACCACTCACACGCTTCAAGACTTCTCCTGTATTCTTATCAGGTGTTCTCCTGATGAAATCAGCGGCCAATCCACTGGACATGGCGGTATTGCTTCTTTGGAATGTCAACAGGGCAATGCTGCTCTCCTGGCGACGGGTAGACTTGATGACAATGGCATCACTGTTTTTGGTTTGTGGATCCAAAACAACTACCATTGCGTTGTCTCCATTGATGCTGACTTCGATTTCAGCGATTGATTTGGTATTGAAGCCAACGCTTGAAACGGTGAAACTGTATTTCTTTCCAGTCTCCAATGTGATGCTGAAATTACCCTCTACGTCGGCAACAACCACTTTTTTAGTCTCTTCAACCAAAACGGAGGCCCCAGCAATCGGTTCATTTTTTGTATTGATGACTTTTCCCGTTATTGTTTGTACCTGTGCAAAAACAGATCCAGACAACAAAATGGTAATCACCAGTAGAACAGATATCCTTGTTTGTAAAAGCTTCAACATACTAGTATTTGATAAGCAAAGAAACATTTCTAGCATTAAGCATGGGTTAGCGAAATATTAACCAATTGTAACGGCTGTGTTACGGCAATGTTAAGATGGGAAAATCTTGTTAAAATTTCTCATCTTTGCATTTCAACCCATTGTATGAAAGGAATCATTTTGGCAGGCGGCTCAGGCACAAGGCTCTACCCGATTACTTATGCCATCAGCAAGCAGATCATGCCAGTATATGACAAGCCCATGATCTATTATCCCTTGTCCACCCTGATGCTATCGGGAATAAAGGATATCCTGATCATATCCACACCCCAGGATCTCCCCCAGTTCAGAAAATTGTTTGGTGATGGAAGCCATATTGGATTGAACATGAGCTATGCAGAACAACCCCTTCCGAATGGATTGGCGCAGGCTTTTGTGATTGGAGAGGAATTTATCGGTAACGACCCCTGTGCCCTGGTCTTGGGAGACAATATTTTCTACGGTACCGGGTTGGGAAAAACCCTTGAAAAAAATGCCAAACCCGATGGGGGAATTGTATATGCCTACCAAGTCAGCGACCCGGAACGCTATGGTGTGGTTGAATTTGACCAAAACATGAAGGCCATTTCCATAGAGGAAAAGCCAGAAAAGCCCCGGAGCAAATTTGCCGTACCCGGACTTTATTTTTATGACAATGAAGTGGTAGAGATCGCAAAAAATATCAAGCCATCACCAAGGGGAGAATACGAAATCACGGACATCAACCTTGAGTACCTCAACAGAGGGAAACTCAGTGTTTCCTTATTAGACAGGGGAACAGCCTGGCTGGATACCGGAACCTTTGATTCACTGATGCAGGCCTCCCAATTCATCCAGGTAATCGAACAGAGACAGGGAATCAAGGTGGCCTGTATTGAAGAAATAGCCTGGAGAAAAGGATTTATCGATACAGATCAGCTGGTCAAACTTGCCCACCCACTGCTCAAAAGTGGATATGGAAAATACATGATGGACCTGCTCAATTAACCCTAAATGAAAAAAATACTTGTTACCGGTGGATCAGGATACATAGGCTCGCATACTTTGGTTGACCTCATAGAAAATGGATTTGATGTCATCTCTGCAGACAACAACTCCCGGTCTACGATTGGAATGCTAGAGGGTGTTGAAAAAATTACGGGGACCAAGGTAAAAAACTACAAGGTTGACCTCTGTAATTTTGATGAAACCCGCGCCATATTTGAAGAGAATGATACCATTGCAGGGGTAATTCATTTTGCTGCCTTCAAGGCCGTTGGAGAATCTGTCGAAAGACCGCTCCAATATTTTCACAACAACATGGGATCCCTGATCAATATCCTGCGTTGCATTGAGGAATTCAAGATTCCCAATTTTGTCTTCTCCTCTTCCTGTACGGTATATGGAAATCCTGATGAGACTCCGGTCACTGAAATGACTCCCAGAAAGAATGCAGAATCCCCCTATGGGCTGACCAAACAAATGGGCGAACAAATGATTGAAGCATTTGCAGCCTCCAATAAAATAACCAATTCAGTTTTGCTGCGGTATTTCAATCCGGCAGGGGCCCATCCTTCCACATTGATTGGTGAACTCCCTATCGATAGGCCGCAAAACCTCACCCCCGTCATCACACAAACTGCCATTGGAAAAATACCCGCATTGACGGTATTTGGCAATGATTATCCCACCAGAGACGGATCCTGCGTTCGCGACTTTATCCATGTTTGTGACCTGGCCCATGCCCATACGTTGGCGGTTGACTTTCTGCTGAAAAACAAAAACGCAAAAAACTGCGAGGTGTTTAACCTCGGCTCAGGAGATGGGATTACCGTACTTGAATCCATCAAGGCGTTCGAAGATAGTACTGGCGTAAAGTTGAATTATACCATTGGTAACAGAAGACCAGGCGATGTCATCGCCATCTATGCCAACAATGACAAGGCTAAAAATGAACTTGGATGGGCCCCAAAGTATACCGTAAATGATATCATGACAAGCGCATGGAAATGGGAGCAATACATCCAGCATCAACCCTCCCACCTAGACCTTAGGACACACCGCCTGAACTAGGCCCAAAAAATTAACCTTTTGCATCCTGAATAACGCCCGATTTAATGTTATTTTGCAGCAAAGTTTGATGATTATGTTGGATGCCATTCAAGTTACAGGTCAGAAGGACACAAGAAGCGGTTTTGGAGATGGAATATTCGAATTGGGGAAATCCAATCCCAATGTTGTTGCCCTCACTGCAGATTTAGCAGGCTCCATGAAACTGAATGCTTTCATCAAATCTTTCCCCGAACGTTTTATACAGTGCGGTATTGCAGAAGCCAACATGATCGGCATTGCTGCAGGATTGACCATTGGAGGTAAAATACCCTTTACAACAACTTTTGCCAATTTCTCTACCGGCAGGGTCTATGACCAGATCAGGCAATCTGTTGCCTACTCTGGCAAGAACGTTAAAATTTGTGCATCACATGCAGGTTTGACCCTGGGAGAAGATGGTGCAACCCACCAAATTCTTGAAGACATCGGACTGATGAAAATGTTGCCAGGGATGACCGTGATTGTACCCTGCGATTACAACCAAACAAAGGCGGCAACGATCGCGATTGCCGATTACCAGGGGCCCGTTTATCTCCGGTTTGGAAGGCCCGTTTGGCCCATCTTTACCCATGCTGATGAACCGTTCGTTATAGGAAAGGCCCAACAATTTTCAGAAGGAAGTGACGTGAGCATTTTTGCCTGCGGACACATGGTCTGGAAAGCCATTGAAGCGGGAAGAATCCTTAAAGAAAAAGGAATAAATGCTGAAATCATCAATATCCATACCATCAAGCCACTGGATACTGATGCTGTTATCGCTTCCATCAGAAAAACCGGATGTGCTGTAACCGCAGAGGAACACAATGTATTGGGCGGATTGGGTGACAGCATTGCCCAGACAGCGGCAAAATCATTCCCGATTCCCATTGAAATGATTGGCACCCAGGATACTTTCGGAGAAAGTGGAAAGCCCACTGAGTTGCTCAAAAAATATGGGCTTGACACTGAATTCATTGTTGCCGCAGCTGAAAAAGTGCTGGCTAGAAAGAAAGCATAAATACGATGCTACCCGAGTTGGACGATATTGAATTGGTCAGGTTGTTCAAGGATACCCAGCAGAGGGAAAAGGCATTTACGTCGATCGTAAAAAAATACCAGGAAAAGATTTATTGGCAAATAAGAAGAATTGTCATTACACACCAGGATGCTGATGATGTGATGCAAAATGTTTTCATCAAGGCCTGGAATGGACTGAATAATTTCAGGGAGGATGCCAAACTGTATACCTGGATTTACCGTATTGCCGTCAATGAATCCCTGACCTATCTTGAACAACAAAAAAGAAGGAGTTCTATCTCCTTTGACGATGTCAGCGAAAGCCTGGAGAACAAAATGCAGAGTGAAAAGGGCTTTGATGAGAACAAGGCCATTTGGAAATTACAGCTGGCCATTCAACAACTACCTGAAAAACAAAGCATTGTATTCAATCTGCGTTATTTTGAAGAGATGCCTTATGAGGAAATGGGAATTATCCTTGATACTTCTGTTGGAGCGCTCAAGGCCAGCTACCACCATGCTGTCAAAAAAATTGAAGAATATATCCTCAACCATTAAACCCTCAGGTTTCGCCGCTGTCTAAACATTACATGCCCAGTATTAACCACATACAAGAAGAATTAACCTCCCTTAGCCAGCACGTTGCCCAACTGCCGAAAAGCACCACTTTCGCAGTACCCAAGGATTATTTTGAGACTTTCCCAGAGCGCCTGATGGGCGCCATCCATCATGAAGCATCCGGGCAAGATTTGATCGAACTCTCCCCTTTGCTAAAGTCCCTTACACATGAAAATCCCTACACCATTCCCGAGGGCTATTTCAACAATTTGAAGATTGAAGTACCTAGGAATCAGGCTCCAGTCAGGGGGATGTACAGATTTGGAACATTGGTGAAATATGCTGCAGCTGCCTGCCTGGCGGGAATCATCGCCACAGTATTTTTTGTTTCCAAAAAAGAAAATGCGACCCAATGGGCAACCCTATCCAAAGAACACGAAACTTTTCACCATACGGTTTCTCCTGATGCCATCGCCATGTACCTGGAGGAAATGGATAACCTATCCGTATCAGAAACAAGTGAAAATGAACAAATCGATACAGGTTCCAACCTGTTGGTTGACCTGAACAGAGAGACAATTAAAGAAATATTGCAAGAAATTCCTGATAAAGACATATCATTATACATGGACCAAGATGATTTGGGAGATGTATATTCACTCAACTAAACGAAAAGCCATTAAAAGTCATGAAAACATCATTTTTACTTATCGCTATGCTCATCCTTGGTTTTGTTTCACAGGCGCAATCCATGAAGCCTGATCGTGATGCAAGGGCTGCTGAGATCAAAAAAATCCAAGCCATGGAAATGGCCTTCATCACAAAGGAATTGAATCTCTCCCCTGATGAAGCCCAAAAATTCTGGCCTGTTTTCAACCAGTACAGGAATGAACTAAAAGGCATGGCCGGAGAGCGAAAAGTTGGAGACCAACTGGAAAAACAGCAAAAAATGCTGGACATCAGAAAGAAATACAGAGAAGATTTTACCAAGGTGATGAGCCATGAAAGGGCAAACAAGGTTTTTGGAGCAGAAGAAGAATTTAAATCATTGGTCAGACGGGAATTTCAGAAGCGACAGGCAGAAAAAAATCAACTTGAACCACGCAAAAAAGGTCTTTAGTACTACTAGTTTTTGTTTTGGTGATTATGTTTAATAATGTAATTTTGACCTGGTGTTTTTCATAGGTTAGCAACGGCTGGCTCTTTTTAGAGCCGGCCTCTTTTTTTTATGCCATGACAAAAACTACATATTGGTACGTAATATATGTAAGTATTATCACTGAATTTTTACTTGGTTTGGGAATAGACGGGGATTTTTATATCGTGGTAAAAAAGAAATTTCCAATGTTCTTCAGCCGCAATTTCCCACCATTTTTGCCTTAGTTCCATGGCTTTTTTGCCATCATGATCATACTTGGCTACAAACCTGGTTTTCATTTGTTGCAGTTGGGGCGCTTCATCGCCACCATAAAAAACAACGTCATTGTCCTCCCGAATCCAAAAGACCTGGTGAAAAGGAGAATGGCCAGCAGACAGCTCATGTTGGATATAGCCATGTATGATTCCATGATCCCCAATCAGGTGAATATTTTCATTGCCCTCCAAAATGGATAGCCTGTCTGCATCGTAAGATGCATTGCCAGCGTGCAATGCGAAATCAAGTTCTTTTTCATTGATAAAATAATCTGCATGGGGGAAACTCAAGTGAGAAAGACCGCTGTAAGGATCTGCAATGGTAAGGCCACCGCCATGATCCCTGTGCAAATGGCTCATCAGCACCATTGTAATGTCTCCGGGTGAATACCCATGGAGGGCGAGATTATTGTACAGTTGAAGTACACCATGCTCAGAAAATCCCAACCCTGTATCCAAAAGAATCAGGTCCTTCTTTGTTTCAACCAAAAATGGCTGGATTTCAACCAATAAACTTCCCCTGGGCCGCTGTTGAAGATCGTCTTTGGCAGGTTCAAATGGCAGAAATATTTTGGTATGGTCTATCGTAAATGAGCCTTCAGAAAGGGGTATGATTTTCATATGGTTTGTTAACGGATAACCATTTGACGGTCAGCGTCAAGGCGTATCAAAATGAATAAGAGCACTGAAAAAGTAATCAGCGAAGTGCCGCCGTAACTCATGAAGGGAAGGGTTATGCCGATCACTGGGATAATCCCAATGGTCATCCCAATGTTGATGAACACATGAAAAAAGAATACTGAGGCAACACCATAGGCATACGTCCTGCTGAATGTACTTCTTTGACGCTCTGCCATTTTAATGATCCTGAACAGCATGAAAAGATACAATCCCAACAATACAATACTGCCTGCAAATCCGAATCCTTCACCAATGGTGCAGAAAATAAAATCAGTCCTTTGCTCAGGGACAAAGTCATACCTTGTTTGGGTACCCTTCATTAACCCTTTTCCCCAAAAACCACCTGATCCTATGGCAATCTTGCTCTGTTTCACATTATAATTTCCAGCCTTTTTCTTGTCTTCCATTTTTTTAATATCCTCTTCACTCATGGACGCTGCGTCCACCTGAAAATCCTTTCCCACAGTAGCATATATGCGCTGAACCTGATAAGGCTTCAAGACACTATTGAAAAAATAGGGTACTGCAAAGCGTTGAATACCTACCGCAACAACCCAAATGGCAATGACCAAGACCAATACAGACCGATCCCTTTTGATCTGTCTTTTTGCAGCGTAGATAAATCCAATGGCAGCAAGCGTAAGGATGATGGCCAAAAGATTCTGGTCAATCAAAAGCGTCATGACTACAAGCACTGCCAAAGAAAAACCAATCACCAAAATGGCAGAAGGAAGCCCCTCGCGGTACATGACCAGGAAGAAAGAGAAATACACCAAAGCCAGGCCGGTCTCGCTTTGAAGAACCGTCAGTATTGCGGGAACCAATACCAGAGTTGCGGCGATCAATTGAGAGCGCAGTTTCTTAAAATTAAGGTCCAGGGATGATAGGTATTTTGCCAAAGCAAGGTTCACAAAAACTTTGCAGAGTTCAGCAGGTTGTAACTGAAATCCAGAAAACCGGATGATTGATTCTGTTCCTTTTACGTCCGTATGAAAAGGGAAAACCAGGATCAGCAAGATCAACCCAACTGCATAAAAAATATTGGATGCAGCAGTGAAAAATTTACTGTCTGTCAGCAAAATAAAAACTGCCAACACCGCAGAAATAAGAAAATAGAGCAATTGTCGGCTATAGTCTGTCTTGAAAGAAAGAAAACCACTGATGATATTCTCATCCCTGTATGTGGTGGCAAAAATACTGGCGATGCCAATAACAATCAGTACCAGATAGGTTCCCACAAGAACCCAATCTATGCCTTTTGATATCTCAAATGAATTGTTCTTCATTGTCTGGTTTGATGGCTGAATGATGGAAATGAAGAGCAGCTGTTTTTTTATCTGGATTGTTCTTTTCTGGATACTTCCTGTTTGCGGTTGCCTTCAATGGTAACTTCCGCATTTTTTCTTTTCGCAGGGAATCCAACCGATTGCGTTTTGTTTTGACGATAGGAAGAATGATTTCAGTATTTTCAATCCTTTCGACTTCCTTCCACCTTGCTGCTGAAAGGGTATCACGCAGGTATTTTTCCATGACAAGCGCCGCCATTGGACCGGCCCAGGTTGCCCCAAATCCAGCATTTTCAACAATCACTGCAACGGCAATGGTAGGATTTTCTCTTGGGGCAAAACATACGAACCAGGAATGATCTTTTAACTTCTCCCGTTTGCCATATATGATGCCATAGTTTTCTGCGGTACCTGTTTTTGCGGCAACAGCAATGCCTTTAATTCTGGCTACACCTCCAGTACCCTGCTCAACAACATCCTGCATGCCCAATTGAACAACTTCAAAGGTTTCATTGGAAATATTGGTAACCTGATGCTTTTGCTTGTACCGGTTCAATACTGTGTCGGATGCCAGTTGCCCATCAATGGATTGTACAAAATGTGGCGTATAATAAAATCCCTTGTTGGCTATGATGCACATCATGTTGGCCATTTGCAGCGGTGTAGCCTGCATCTCTCCTTGACCAATTCCCAGAAAAACATTGGTGCATGAACTCCATGAACGGTTGTACAACCTGTTGTAAAAACTGGTATCAGCAATCAGGCCTTTATCCTCACTGGGTAAGTCTACCCCCAGTCTTACGCCCAATCCAAATGAATTCATGTACTGCTTCCACCTGAGGTATCCATTCACCGTTCCTCCAAGCCGAGGATTGTCAACGGCCAACCTGTACAAGTGGGAGAAATAACTGTTGCATGAATAGGCCAGTGCCACCCTCAGACTGCTTGCATGTCCGGATGTTTTGTGCGTACAGCCGATGGACCTCCTGCAGCCATGATAAGCACCACTGCATCCAAGGCCAAATGCTGGAGTAATAACTCCCTCATCCAATGCAATCAGGGCACCAGTAGGCTTGATGGTTGAGCCTGGAGGATATTGCCCTTTTATAGCCCTGTTGAAGAGCGGCCTTGCCGTATCCCTGAGCATCCAGGAGAAATTGTTTCTCCGCTGATTTCCTGTCAAAAGATTGGGGTCATAGGTTGGGCCACTGGCCATGGCTATGATGCCGCCAGATCTTGGATCAATGGCCACAATTGCACCCAATTTATTTTTTAGCATGCGTTCTGCAAGGACCTGTATGTCAATATCAATGGTTGTCCTCAAATTTCTGCCAGCGATGGCAACCGAGTCATACAATCCATTTTCATAGGATCCTACAATCCTGTTTTTGTTGTCCTTGATTTGATACCTTACGCCCCTTTGTCCCATCAAAATAGGTTCATAAAACCGCTCCAAACCACTGAGGCCCATGTAATCCCCTATTTGGTAGTAGTAATTCGTTTTCTTGAGGATACTGGAATCTACCTCTCCAACATATCCCAGGATATGTGCTGCCGCCTTGAAGGGATAAGACCTTATTGGTCTTTCTTGTAGAAAGAATCCTGGCTCAAAACGAAAAATATTCTCCTGCAGCTGAACAAAGGCCTCTACAGAGAGCGATGATTCAAAAATGGAAGGCCGGTAACGTCCATTTTTAATGATGGCACCAATGATGCGTTCCCGAAACGTTGGAATATCAATCTTGAGGATGTTACAGATGCCTACTGTATCCAGACCCTTCAATTGGGTTGGCATGACCATCAGGTCATAGGTCTGTGTATTTTCAAGAATCGATCGTCCTTTTCTATCAAAAATGATTCCACGATCAGGAAAAACAATTTTTTTACTTACTGCATTGTCAAGCGCCAGCAAATCATATTGGGTTGAAGACAGCTGGAGAAATAGCAAACGGATGGCAAGGATGATAAAAGCAACCAGAAAAACTGCCTTGATCACATTTTGTCTTGACTGGTTAAATGCAGGCATAATTTAAATGGAATTAACTGCAAAATTAGCGGTTTGTAAGCTTAGCGAAGCCTTGATTTTCTATTAAAAAAAAGATCGGCGATCAGGATAAGCAATAGACTTACCAGAGAAGTGGCAACCAGCTTTGCGATAAAATAGAGAAAACTGCCAAACTGCATCCATTCCAACAGGATAAGATAGAAATGATGCAACAAGGTAAGGATGATGAGATAGGTAGTGTAAGGTACCGACCCCATGGTCTTCTTGGTGGGCTCCTCATTGCCCCAATCGGTAGCTTCTTTGGGAAGCAAGAGATTGATGAGAGATGGCCTGGCAAAAGCAATCAATACACAAGCGGCAGCATGCAATCCGGGTGTCTTAAAAAACATATCCACCACCATTCCGGTTGCAAAACCGATGAAAAGCAAGGCTGTTCTTCCTATTTTAAATGGCAACCAGAGGATGAATACAAAGTAGAAAGAAGGCACGATAAACTGGTGCAATGGAGGAATCTTGTTCAACATAAAAATTTGGATGAACATGATGAGCAAAAACCTGATGATATTTTTGAAGAGTAGACTCATTCCTTGATTGCTGTGCTTTTCAATTGATCGATTTCTTCCTGGAGCAGATTTTTTACAATGTATGCATGCTGAACAGCATAAAAATCAACTGCCGTCCTTATTTTCAACTTATAGGTATTGGTTTCCTGGTCCTGATCAATCTTCTCAACATACCCAATGGGAATTCCCGGAGGAAATTTGTCAGAGTAAGGACTGCTGACCACCGTGTCCCCTTTTTTCACAACAATGGTTTTAGGTACCTTGGAAAGTACCAGAAAGCGTGGGTCTTTCCCGTCCCAGGTAACCTCCCCCAACCCACTGCCTTTCTTCAACACCGCAATTACTTTAGACTGCCGGTGAAGCAGGCTCATTACAATAGCCATATTTTCGCTTACACTGATAACGGTTCCTATCAAGCCATCTGTTCCAACAACTGCCATGTTGGACACTATACCCTGGACTGACCCCCGGTGTAAAACGATATAGTTCTGCTGCAGAAATACTGAATTCGAAATTATTTTGGCATCAAAGTATTGGTATTGGCGGTATGATTTCAATGAATCAACGGAAATCGTGTCTGAAACAACCAGGAAGGAAGTATCCGGGTTGACGGATCCTGAGGGCAGGTAGGAAAGCAAGGCTGCATTTTGCTTGCGCAGTGCTTGATTTTGTTCACTCAGGGTAAAAAAAGACTCAACCTTGTTCACCCGTTTGTTCAAGCTTCCAGCAACTTCATTGGAAAATATGCCATAAGTGGTTTGATGAAACCGGTTGTAACTGAACAGCATTGAAAGCGCCAATCCTTGCAGGACAAGGAAAATGATAAGGACAGAGTAGCGCTTGAGAAATAAAAAGACGTTACGCATGGAGGGTTTGCTCCTAAGGGTTTTTTATTCCAATCCTTACCGCATGATGAAAGGAAAGTTATGGTAATTCTTCAAAGCTAGTCCGGTTCCCCGCACAACACTTTTCAGTGGATCTTCGGCAATATGAACAGGGAGCTTAATCTTTTGTGCCAGGCGCTTGTCCAACCCTCTCAATAATGCTCCTCCACCTGTTAGGTAAAGGCCACGCTTGTAGATATCAGACGCAAGCTCCGGGGGCGTAGTTTCCAGGGCCTTAAGAATGGCCTCCTCAATCTTGAAAATTGACTTGTCCAAGGCCTCAGCAATTTCCTGATAGCTCACCATGATTTGTTTTGGAATACCGGTAACCAAATCCCTTCCATTCACCGGCATATCATCTGGTGGTGAGTCAAGATCTTTCATGGCTGCACCGATCGTTATCTTGATCTGTTCTGCTGTTCTTTCACCGATCAACAAACTATGGTATCTCCTCAAAGCTTCCATGATATCAGCAGTAAACTCATCACCAGCAATCCTGATGGATTGGTCACAAACGATGCCAGCCAATGCAATTACAGTAATGCCTGTAGTTCCTCCACCAATGTCAATGATCATGTTGCCAATGGGCTCAGTCACATCAATGCCTATACCCAGGGCCGCTGCCATGGGTTCATGAATCAGGTATACTTCTTTTGCCCCAGCCTGCTCAGCACTATCGCGAACAGCCCTTTTCTCTACCTCTGTAATACTGGATGGGATGCAGATCATCATTTTCCAGCTTGGCGGGAAAAGAGGCTTCTTGGGATGAATCAACTTGATCATCTCGCGGATCATCAATTCTGCTGCATTAAAATCTGCGATCACTCCATCCCTCAAGGGTCTTACCGTACGAATGCTTTCATGGGTCTTCTCATGCATCAACAAGGCTTTTTTACCCACTGCAAGCAAATGCTTTGGATTGTTCCTGTCTAAAGCAACAATTGAGGGTTCATTCACCACAATTTCATCGTTGTGAATGATCAATGTATTGGCTGTGCCAAGATCAATAGCAATATCCTGAGTAAACCATGAAAAAAATCCCATTTAACTGTATTTTGAACGCTTCACAAAGTTCAAATAAATAACCCAATAAACAATGATGAATTTTGCTGAAAATATAATTCGATGCAATTCAGGGATGATAAAAATCAGTTTCGAAATTCAAAGCCAATGTCTTTGCGAAAATCCATGCGTTCGTAGTCAATGGACTTGATTGCACCAAGGGATTTTTCAACTGCCTCATTGATATCCTTTCCATAAGAAGTGATGGCTGCTACCCGTCCGCCATTGGTTCGCAAATCACCCGCACTCCCGCTTATTCCTGCATAAAAAACGATTGTATCAGATGAAAATGGGATATCAAGGCCTTTGATTTGTTTACCCTTTTCAAAGTCTCCTGGATAGCCGCCACTCACCAAAACCACGGTGGAAGCGGCCCTTGGGTCAATCTCCACTTCAATCTCATTTAGTTTTCCTTCATCCATGGCCTTAAAAAGTTCCACGATATCAGACGTTAACCTTGGCATGACCACTTCAGTTTCAGGATCCCCCATCCGGCAATTGTATTCAATCACATATGGCTCCCCACCAACATTGATCAAGCCAAAGAATACAAATCCATGGTAAACCAGCCCCTCTTTCTCAAGGCCGGCTATTGTAGGCCTGACAACCCTTTCAATCACTTTGTCCATAAAAACGCCCTGGGCAAATGGAACCGGGCTGACCGCTCCCATCCCACCAGTATTGGGCCCTGTATCCCCTTCTCCAATCCGTTTATAGTCTTTGGCTTCCGGCAGCAAGACATACTGACGGCCATTGGTCAAGGCAAAAACACTCATTTCAACACCTGAAAGAAACTGTTCTACAACCACCCGCTCACTGGCGGCACCAAAGCGAGCCGAAACAATCATTTCCTCAAAATTGGACAA
>Ga0209444_10000188_pt1 | contig 33848 bp, 31 predicted proteins | sample LauGreFaBDMM15DN_2_FD_188215 | JGI IMG/M metagenome (GOLD analysis project Ga0209444, IMG submission 188215) | Freshwater lake microbial communities from Lake Michigan, USA - Fa13.BD.MM15.DN (SPAdes) (version 2) | ecosystem: Environmental > Aquatic > Freshwater > Lake | place: Lake Michigan... | reverse complement strand
CTATATTTGACATTCTAATAAACCGGAATGTATTTAAAAATTGATTCACACCCCACCTAAAAAGCCAAGTCCCAAAATGAACGCAGATGCCCTGACAATCGGTAAACTACGCATATCAACAATGGTGGTAACAGCCCATCTCGGAACAACTATCAATCTACTAAAGCTCATGGAGCTCTTCCATGAGAAAGCCATTCCACTCTCATGGCCTTCTCAGGGATTCCTCAAGCTTGAATACAAACCCATTCTCACACTGAAGCCGAATGCTACGCCGCAGGAGGAGCAGAAGGCTAAGCAGAAGGCCAAGGCACAGGAGAAGATTGTCATCGGTACTTGTGTACGCGATGAGCTGACGAAGCGGAAGAAGTCCAAGAACATCTTCTTCAATCAGTCAACCCTCGTTGTGCGTCGTCAGAATGGCCTGGTTGATGGAAAGCCTAATTTCAAGGAAGTCAACATCAAGATCTTTAAGAATGGCGGTATCCAGATGACGGGAATCCCTTCTGACACATTCGCCCAGGAGACTCTGGCTTGGCTCGCCACGGAGCTATCTAGCTTCTCGAAGCCTGTTCTGGATGGGAAGGCTGCTCCTCATCGGTACAGCATTCAGCTCATTAACAGCGATTACCAGATTAATGGGAATATCAATCGTGAGAAGCTCCATGAGATTCTCGTGAGTGAGTACAATCTATTCAGCAGCTTTGAGTCAACCATCTATCAGGGCTGTGACACAAAGTACTTCTATAATGAGGCGGCACCGGAAAATGCTGTAGAGGGTATCTGTGCATGCGAGGAGATGTGTGCAGGTTCAGGCGATGGACGTACTCTCGGTCAGTGTAAGGAGATCACCATCAGCCCCTTTCACACAGGTTCCATCATCATCACGGGTGCACGCCGCTTTGAGCAGATTGAGAAGGCATACGTCTTCATGAACAAGATTCTTGTGAAGCACTGCAGCGATATCATCAAGCCTAAGCCCGAGAAGAACGCTTCGTCTTCCGCACCTTCAAAAGCCGTTTCCGCTTAGTTCCTCCTTCCTGCTTGACTTTGTTGGAAACTGGAACTGCAGCTTCTTCTTGAACTACAGCAGACTCTCTGCCTTCAGCAGACTCTGTGCCTTCAGCAGCCTCTGTGCCTTCAGCAGCCTCTTCAATTAGAGGTTTTCCAAAACGCTTAAAAATAAGATTTTTTCCCTTTGTGGTTTCTAAGCGATATTCGTGTGTCATAAAACATAACATCATAGCGATATCATTGTCTTTTGTATCAATACTAGATAACATCTCGGCAACTTGAGCATCATTGTCTTCACTTAGACGAGTAAGAATAAGTGCTAATAAGCTCTTTGAATATGCATCCTCACCTTTTAGAACCAACTTTGCATTTTCCATATCTGGATATTTTTCAAGGGCTTCAAAGAATTCTGGCGGAGGTCCCTCCATTCTAAATTGCCATGCGGATTTTTATGCCTACGACTTGCCGAAACTCCCGACAGAAATGTCCGCCCCCTCCGTTGTTGTGACAAGTCCCCCAGCCCAGGAAGTACTCCCTGGCAGCTCTGTCCTCCTACAGGCGGCCAAGCTCGCCATGGCCCAGGATAAGCCTATCCAGCTCGACTACTACGCTGATACAGTCAGCGGCAGTGCCTTTATGGGCGAGGATGCTGAGTCAAAGGAGAAGATGCTTGTTAAGTCCGGCGATGAGTTCACCAGCCTTATCCAGAAGGTATATAAGGTGGGAGATGATTACATTATCATGACGGAGAATTCAATTTACATTGTAAGTGGCAAGATCCAGAAGCGTCGCATCCAGGCGAACTCTCTACGCAACGATTAAAGCCTCTGTGAAAGTGCTTAGCAGATGAACGCTGACATAGAAAAGGCGGTCGAATCTATGGATGAAATAGAAGATATAGATATAACGGCGTATTCAGTTGATGAACTAAATCAATTGAAAACCCTTTTTACACAGTCACTTGATCACTATAATGGTTTACTTAAGGATGAAAAGCTCATGGCTACTCTGAAAGATGGTGATTTAATGGCACTTAAGCTTTGTCTCAAGGAAACTGAAGAACAGATAAAGGAAATTGATGATGCTATCAAGGCACAAACAAAAAATGAATAAGGGCGTTAACATTATCCATAGTCCACAATGCAACAGACATTAGACATATGGAAAAAGTCAACTCTTGAGCTTCTAGATGATTTGCCTCAAGAGTCTCCTGCGGAAACACCCGATTTCTCTCTCGGTATTCTCGGCTCATCAGATGCATCTTACTGGAATTCAAATACAATTTCCGATATAATTAATCCAATTATATCTGAAATCGGAAAGATGCCTACAAGCCTTAGTGTACCAGCAAAGGGTATCACATCATTGCTCATACAGGCTTGGGGCGAGAAACAGAAGATATCATGTAAGACAATTGATTCTGATTGGATTCGTCTCGGGAGAAAGGCTAGGGCATTACAGGATAGTCGGATTATCAAAGATTCTTCACACTTGGTTTTCTTTGTCGGAAGTCGTTCGGATTACTATGAAAAGATAGCAATCCGAGAGGCTAAGAAGGGCAAAACTGTCTATACCATTGATGGGAAGACTAGGGAGCTTATTCAGTGGGTTCTATAGCCCACTGGTAAAGACCAGTGGGTTCTTTAATATGCTCTGTAGCCCATAAAAGGCTCCTCAGGCTTCGCTACCGCAAGAGGTAGGAGAGCACGGTCACAGACTAGGTAGTGGAAGGCCATGAAAGATGTGGCAATTCCGAATGTGAGGACTGACTGGAGACCCATGGCGATTCCTGCCGCCCCGAGCTTCTTTGCTGTAATAAATGTTCCAATAACGAGTAAAAGGGCTAGAACCGCAAAGACTGCGTAAAGGACAAAAAAGAAATAAAAGAAGTTGCACACCGTTGCATTGGAGATATTCTTCATCCACTCTGGTTCCATTCTAGATACCACTTACATTTTTTGTAAGCCACTATTAGAAATGCCTCTTACACGCAAGAATAAGAAGCTAAATCGTAAGAACCGCACAGCTAGCCGCAAGAACCGCACAGCTAGTCGCAAGGGCAACCGTAAGAATCGTACGGCTAGTCGCAAGGGCAACCGTAAGAATCGCACGGCTAGTCGCAAGAATCGCAAGAGCTGCCGCAAGAACAAGAAGCAGGCCGGCGGCAACCCAATGGCCCAGAGCCTTGACCAGGGCAAGCAGTTCATGGAGATCCATGGTGCGCAACACGGCGGTGCGTACTTAACCGGCGCCCCTCTTTCACAGATTGATGGAAGCATGCTTGAGCCTGGCCTACGCGACTTTGCTCGTGTTGGTGGCCTAGATGCTTCTGTTACAGAGGCTTCCACACAACGTGACCCCGACCAGATGCCTTCCCAGAACGGTGGTCGCCGCAATCGCAAGAACAAGAAGTCCAAGAAGAATCGCAAGGCCAACAAGAAGTCCAAGAAGAATCGCAAGTCACGCCAGGCTGGCGGTGCGTTAACCGGTGCCCCCTTCAACCAGCCCACGATGCTTCTCACATCAGCCGAGGCCGCCAAGGCCGGCACAGCCGACTTCTCAAATCCTCTTCTCAAGTACTAATAAATGAATAATTGTAAATCATTAATTGAGGATCTATCCAAATACTCAATTGATGGCCTAGAATTCTTAGAAGCCAAACCCGAACTATCTATCTTTTACATAAACGTCCATGAAGGCAATATACATCACGCAGCTGTATCAATTACTATAACACCACGCCACATAGAAATAGGAACAGCAGAACGTCTCTCTGAAAAAAGAGGAATTGTGTCAAAAATACTGAAACTTATAGCATGTAAGGCTGTAGAACTTAATCTACCAGTTATCTTTCGTGCTGCCCCAGGATTTATGAGGAGAGATAATATTTCAAATAACGGAAACAGATTATTCAAATACTATAATAACCTAGGTTTTACACGCAAAAATGGAAATTACTATAACACATCCGTTAGAAATCTTAAAAAGATTATTGGAAAGACGAGAAAACGCTAAAGCTAATCCATCCCCGTAAAAAGACTCTGAATGATAGCCTTGCTGTTAGTCAAAGCTTTTCTCTCAGCCTCATTCACCGTAACCTCCACCCTCACGTACAAGTCGCCGAAACCAGTACCTGTGTGCCCTACGGGCATACCCAGCCCCTTAATTACAATAACCTCACCATTCTGAGTTCCGCATGGTATGTTAACCTCTAGCCCAGAGTTCCCTGAATGCCCTGGATGCGATCTAACAGTCCGCACACACCCAATCAAGCTCTCAGATAGCCCAATCGTACAAGAATAATGAAGACTTGTCCCATCACGAACTAAGTCAAGCTGCTCATCAGCAACACACAATCTAATCAACACATCACCCGCCTTTTCAAAGTCCATGTGGTCGCTGCACATTCCCTCGAAGGTAATCACATCTCCCACAGAAGCACCCGCACGAATCTGATGCTCCAAGACCTTTGACTGCTTAATAAGCCCCTTACCTCCACATGGATCACATGCCGTACCCTTTATCTTACCCTCCGCATTACACGACCCACAAGGAGTTCTGTTCACAGCCATCATACCTGGTCCAATCTGCATCAAGTTCTCTTTTACACAAGTTCCTCGGCACCCATCACATGTCTTCCAATTCACACAACCCTGACCATTACATGACTGACAAAAGGCATCACGATTCAAATCAAAACGCAACGACTTTCCAAAATAGAAGTCGTGAAGACTCAAGAAAATCTCCTGCGTCTTGTTTGATCCCATCTTACGACGCCCCTGCTTCTTTTGTCCGAACATTGCACCAAACATCCCTCCAAGATCTACATTCATGCCGCCCATTCCAAAGGGCATTCCCCCACCCATCCCAAAGGGCCCACCCATTCCAAAAGGCATCCCAAAAGGACCCTGCCCAGGATTAAAGGGTGGCTGTCCAGATGGATTCTCCTGACCAGTCATATCATACATACGACGCTTATCTGAATCTGATACTACACCATAGGCGTGCTGAATTTCCTTGAACTTCTCCGCATCGCCGCCCTTATCTGGATGATGTGTTCTAGCCAGCTCCATATACGCCTTCTTAATTGTTCTATCATCGGCATCACGACTTACGCCGAGAACCTGATAGAGGTCTGGCATCTCCGCTATTTAGCAGTTAGTGGTTTAGACCTAAGGCCAGCTAACACCAGATATTTAATGGTTAAGCAAGTGCAGAACGAAGTCCAAAAGCACCAAGTGCAGAACGAAGTCCAAAGGCAAGTGCATACTCCACGTCTATACGGGCAAGATTCCGTATTTAACTCTATACGTGAAATAATGGCCGACCTTCCACATATTTTTATAACAGGTCCTCCTGGTTCTGGAAAGTCCACCTTTCTAGAAGACGTTGTTGATATCTTGAAAAAGGAGGCACCCTTTCAAATCGAATCTATTCTCTGGCTTTCTTCCGAGAAAGACCGCGGCATTCACACAATTCGTGACAAGGTGAATGACTTCTGTAAACGCATTCATTCTAAGCCCAATACCCTACGCTTTATCATTATTGACGATGCCGACTCACTCCCCCTTATCAGCCAACAGGCACTTAGACGCCCCATGGAAACATTCCACCATCTCACACGTTTTCTCTTTGCGAGCAGGCATTCAAGCCATCTCATTGAACCTCTCAGAAGTCGCTGCCTCAGTTTAGAGCTTGAACCAATCAGCCCCTTGGACGCAATACCAGTGTACATGGGGCGGTATAATATCCCTTTTACACAAGACCTAGTAGATTTCTGTATAAGAAACTTTGTTTCAATAAACGAGATTAAATCACTTCTATGTATTTATAAGGGTTATGTAAGCACAATTAGTCATGAGCAAGCACTTAATAAGTTAAAAGATATATTACCAACATCTACCATTCACACAAATTCTTTAGTCGCAGCACTCGGTACCTCATCAGAAGAAGGAATACGAAATTCTATAACTGCCTTGTACCTAAATGGATATCTGCTAGATGATATTTTACTTGCTGTTGAAAAGAGTATTAATCTCTTTCCTAGCACAGATCCTTCAGTACGTTTTAGAATTCTACAGTTCACCATGCTCGGCTGGATTTATATTCAGCAGGGCAAGGAACATTGGATGGATAGCATGGATATAGTGGAACAGGTGTTACGGGTCTAAATTATATATTTGATGTTAAATATAGATGCCCGCAATTTTCAGAAAACTTCCTCCGCATGAACTTCTCTTACAGTTCATTGCGGCATTTGGCCTAAAAGGCTTAGATGATGCTAGCTGGTTCTCTAAGAATCATGTTCGTCTAGAACAACTAGAGTCAATCTTAGTCGATTTAGAGCCATACTATATGCCGTGTAAGGCAAAGGTGTACTTACACGGTGAAATAACCGAGCTACGTGCTATAACAATACTGAGACAAGTTTTAAAAGCACATAATGTGTCTTTAAAATCTTCTGAGAGGGGTCGCGATAACATGAAATGTTTATGGTATCATATAGAGACTACTTCGCTTGTGTCAGATGGAAATATAGAATTTAATTAAGGATCGGCAATAATCTTTCTCAAGACTCTGCTTATCGCAATATCAGACTCTAGAATCTGCTGTTCTGAGTTTCGCAAAATCCAACCAAACATTCTACGATTTACCAAGTCATCGTATGGAATTACGATATACTTGGCGTCACATGGAATCGTCAAGACCCCGCCCTGTGTAGCAAAAAGATCTTCAAGCTCAAGCTTCTTTTGCGTCTTTGAATCTCTACTGAGTTCGTCGCTACGGCGAACTTCTTCTCCCTTAAACAATCTCACCCAGTCGGACTTAGAATCGCCGCGTATTTGGAGGCCGCCTAGCTGTGAATCAAGACGCTCACGGCAGATAGCTTCCCATTCAACAAATCTGGGTTCCCCTGCCTTAGGAGACCAGAGTGCACGAAATCCGGGAACGGCCGAGCCATACATTGGCACATCATCTTGACCGAAGGCCACAACATTGTCAGGCAGTGTACCAAACCCTTTTACACAAACCACTGAATTAGACAACCAAAGTCCTCCGTACTTGGCGAGGATGGCCGTGCGTATCCAGTCTAGCTGAGCAGTCCCAACATTCGCTCTAGGATTTTTCATAGTTTTTGGCATAGCGTCTACTCCCAAAAGCTCAGAAACACCCTGTAGCCCACCAATCACTTCCACACGGTAATCAGGATTCGCCTTGACAATTGACTCATAGCACAGATTTAGAATGGGGATATTGATAACACGGCTACTGCGTGCACCGAAATCTGACCAGAAACGGCTATTCACTTGACTGTCGTCATAGTATACCCATATGATAGGACGATCTATGCCAATCGTCAGCATATCGGGAGTTATCTCTGTCTCACGAGGTTTTGAGGCAAGATAAGCGGCAATGGCTACGGCCACTGCAGCTACTCCTATGACTATTGCCTGCTCGGACTTCATTCTATCGTCAATCATTATTTTAGTTTCTAATGACAAGCCGTTTCATCCGCTCAAAATAAGAATTCTCAGCAATCGCTTCCTCAGCCACACGTCGCTTCCTTAACTCCTCTTGACGTGCCAACGCCATCTCCGCATCTCTGAGTGCCGACATCTCAGCATCGGCCAAGGGTGCTGGTGCAGACTTTCTCTCAGTTGCCATCTGGTCTAAATTTCTGTTAGCTGAGACTTTCACATTCGCCGTTTGGTGCGTAAATGTGTTATACTCAGTATACGCCTTCTTCAAATCTGTAAAGGACTGCCCCTTTCCCGTTTCAACCGCAGCAACCGTATAATCATCGCGAGATGTACGCCCTAATTCAGTCGCATAACCCATTCCACGAGCCAGAGATAACTCCTGGGCTATGATGGCGTTTCCTCCACCACGCATCGGTCTTTGCTGAGATTCTTCCTCAAAGGCCTTGTGGAATACATCACGATTGAACTTTCCGCTAAAGTTTGCAGATTTGTTCTGCTCATCGCCTCCCTTGAGCCAATCTCCATATCCAGACTCTTCTGGGTCAGGGATACGAGTCTTTTCAAACATTGAGTTAAATGCGTCAACATTGAGCTTTGAGGGATTTAGTTGTACTGGCTCTACCATCTTCCACTTATCGGCGGCATCTTCACGACCACTGGCGAGTGCAGTGGGTGCTTCCACCTTTCCGTCTACCGCACGTCCTCCTCGGATTCTTGTCAGAATATCGCCGAGATAGGCGAAGGCTTTGGTGACGGCCTCGAACTCCTTTTCTGAACCGCCCTTATCTGGATGAGCACGCAGGGCTGCCTTTTTGTAAGCGGCCTTGAGTACCGAATCGGTGAGTGCTACTTCTTCCTCTAGTCCAAGAATTCTCAGGCAGGCCGAGAAGTAATTAATTGCCTTCTCATTGCCTCTTTGGCTCGTTGTTATCGTGGCACCGTCCGTCCTATGTACTGTCATCTGAGAAGGCTGGCCTCTAACTTGTTGTACTTGACCTTGCCCCTGCCCCTGCCCCTGCCCTGATCCGGCTCCGCCTTGCCCCTGCCCAGGCAAAGGCGGCGGTGCACGACCTTCTTTTACACATTGTACGTAATGCAAGAGATGCCCGTATACTCCAGCAGCCCGAGCAGATTCTGTATGCTCGGGGGAACTCAATAGAGTCTGTATCATCTGGGCTCGGGTGCCTGGCGATTGTATATTCAAGATATTTTGATATATTCTTCTATGCTCTGCAGGCAGCTTTGAAAAGTCCGCCCCCATCTCTTAATTCTGTTCACAAATTTGCCTGACCCTTTCCGCAGTCAAGACAGGTATTCTAGCCTCACATTCCCAGAACCACTTTCGCCCCACTGATACAAAGCCAAAGGCTTTTGGCCACATCTGCGGAGCCGCCAGAGGTAGCCGCCGAAGCTTTGAATCTCTTATTAATCCCCACGATTCCAAAGGAAGTACCATAGCCAATTGCTCTTGTTCCTTGATTGGCGACTCCAGGCTATTACCGACTTCCAAAGATGGCCTCTTTTCCAAGAAAGTCGCGAGGTCTGACCAAAGTGGTGGCAACCATGCTGGAAATATCCATGACTTATTCACGGGTCGCCCGGTGTAATAATCAATGATCCACTGAAATCCCTTAATATACTCTCCGCAAACATAGTCTATATCATATGAATTGTGTAAGAAGGTCCAGTATACATGCTTCCAATCATCTTTCAGTTTGCTAGACCCATCCAAAAAGCCCGCCTCCACATCCCACTTCAAGGCAAGCCCTTCCTCCTCAGCCATACCCCTGCCAACTCCCCTAACCGCCTGTTCCCGCTTTTTGCGAATAAGGTGCATAAGACGCTCCTCTTGATCCACAGACCATCTCTCAAATACACCCTTTAACACAGTCAAGGAGACCTTTCCATCGTTAATCAGTTGTTGACCGCTAGCTAAATCCCTTTTTACACAATCCATGACAAATTCATGTCCGTCATCTGATAGCTTATGAGTGAGGCTATGAGGCAAGAAATCATTGCCCATTAGGCTCATGTAGCCGATGTAGTTCAAGGTTGCATCGTATCCTACGAGTCCGAGCCGGCTCTGGAATTCACGAATATTCAGGTACTGGTATTCTTGCTGTGCGGCTTCACGAACCTTGCCGAATTCTTGTACCTCACGCAGCAAGAATAGGTCAAGGCCACATTTTTCACCTGTTAGCATAGACAAGAGAATCAAATCCGCATCAAGCCCATAGACCACAACATTAGATTTAGACGTTTTTTGATTGCGTAGCCAATCCATAATCTTATGCTCTCCCTCACCTTCTTCATCAACTCCACTCACAAACCACGACTTATTAATCCCTTTTAACATAGTCCCTAGTCGATCCATAAATTGTGTTCCAGGTGTAATCGCATTCGTGTCCCAGCCACTCTTTCTAAGCCAGGCAGATTTGAATCTACGTACTCGCTGTTGGCGAATCTTGGCCATCGGCACGACTCCATCCACTGCCAGTAAAACCTTCTTGGGTTTTCCCGCATATGACCAGACTTCTTTCACCGTCCTCTCCACTTCCTTTAAAAGTTCTGATTCCCACTGATCGTGAGTATCTAATGTATATACCGGCATAGAAGGTCCACGAATACATCTATATATCAAGCAATTGAAATCAAAGGCTAGAGCTGTAGTCTCTACTTTCTTTATAAGACATCCAGGATACTTTGTAAGAATCCCTCTAAAATATGAGGGGATGCCCATCCTCTTGAATCTATTGTCTCTTATCTTTAACCATTGTTACAAGTTAGAATGGCTTCTGCCTCTGCACCAGCAGCAGCCGCAACAGCAGCAGCCGCAGCAACAGGCCCAACAATTATACCACCAGCAAACATAAAGGCTACATTTGCTGAGACGAAGGCATTGGAGAGTTTTTGGAAAACCTTTGTAGAATTTCTGCTAATCCCCTTTGACAAGGGAATTCTATGGGCTGCACCTGAACTAGGTCATCTATCGCCAATTATCTTTTCTATAGGAGCCGCCTTTATTGCCTTGGTCACAATGAATTATCCTGTCGCAGTATTCGCCGCATCATCTGTTGAAGCCTATCTGGCACACAGTGCATTGAGCGTAGCTGGGGCATACACTGTTACACCTTTCATGGGACTCGGCAGTAAACCAGAAGGTTGTAAGAGTGCATTCCAGACTTTGACGCCATCCCGATTCGAGGCTATCTTTAAACAAGGACTTCGTGCTGAATTCCCCAATTCACCACTCTTTTTCATAAGTTTCGCCGCCGCATATTGTATCCAGAGCATGTATTTCTTCAGCCAGGAATGCTCCGAGCTGGGTCCTCAGTACAGTAATCGTCCATACTTGGCCATCATCGCTGCTATCATGTTTATTCTCTTGTATTCTATTTACTTGTTGTCATTCTCATGCGATACAGCCTTTTCTCTAGGTTTTACAATTATGCTTGGTGTCTTTGTTGGGTATTTTATTTGTTATCAGAATTTCCTACTATTCGGTAAAAATTCTGTTGATCTTCTGTTTATTCCCGCACTCGCTCGCCGTTCTGGAATGGATTATATCTGTGTGACTACATAAAACTTCACGTTAACGATTGACAGAAATAGAATAAGCAATTAGATGGAAGCTTTACAGAGCTCCTTTGGCGATGCTTTTGCTACACTGCCACTCCTAATTATGGGCTTTGTCTTCTTTCTAGGCATGCTCACATCAAATATTGGTCTCTTGTATTTATTCATAGGTCATTTGGCTGTGGTACCGGCCTTGTCATTCTTAGGCAATGAGGGCGGCAATCCATTTAAGAATGATAGTGGTCAATGGGATCCTGCCAAGGTTTTTAAATGGATAGCTTCTATTTTAATATTCTTTGGCATCAACCTGGGGTCAGCAGCTAACGCTGATAAACGAACAGGGTGGTTTTCACTAGTAATTTTTATAATTGCTGCCCTTCAAATGAGTTATCAAAAGTCATTCTTTTACTTCCTAAATCCTATGAATCTTCCTTTCTTGGGTATAACTGACTACAAGCCGACACCCGGCCCAGGATGTAATATCTTACCACACACTGAAGGTGGTTATAGCTCACCGAGTCACTGGGTAAATCACTTGTCCTTCTTTTTCGGATTTATCATGTCAAATGCTGTTGCTGTTTACAAGGAGCCTGTACCCAAAAATCCTACAACCGCTGACCCAGCTGCTGATAAAAAACGACAGGCTGGGATAGACTTGCGTGTCAGCAACAGAAAGACTATTACACTCACTATCATGATTCTTTCAACAATAATATTTGGAATCCTCCTCTTATTCCGCTACAAGAAGACAGGATGTGAGAATAATTTCTGGCTGGCCTTGTTTCCCTTACTAATCGCTTACTTTACGGGCTTTGCCTTCTTTAGCTTGATTTACATAAACTGTGGCGTACGGCCGGCTGATGTTCTTGGTATCGTTCAGGGTCTAATAGACACAAAACTGATAGAGAATCCAATTGTCTGTGTTGGAACCTAATGGCCTAAGGGTCCAAGTGCTAGAATCCACAAAATCCTTTCCACAGAAAAAGATGTTGTTTGAAGCTTTTGATTCCTATTCCAGGCAGCTGCCCCATTTGAACAGCCTGGTAAACTTCCGTGGTATAGTTTAACCAAAGATTTCTCAGACTTTCACCACGTTCTATGAGGCCAATATCTTCAGTAAATTCTACTCCAACTTTCCCGAGTCGCTGATTCACAGCCTCGTGAAAGTTCCATACCCATCTAGCAACATCATCTAGGTTCGCGGGAATTCCCACAGTTCTTCTGTACTCTTCTATATGTAAACGACACTCAACACAGGGGACAATCGTTTCTAAGTGTAAGAGCATCCAGTCAACTTGCCGCTTCGCATCAAGTCTCATTGGCGGAGGGGTTATTTTTGAATAATATCCGAGGATATGTAAAATCTTCCATAACTTTGGCCCCCATATAGAAGGTGCCATCTAAAATTGAAGTTCACAAGTGTCCCCTTCATTTGTCCGCATGGCTTCCAGTCCAAATCCAGGCTTCTCGCCTTCACCTGTCCAGGCATCTCCTGGAACCAACACAGGACACACTTACCCAATAGTAGCAGAAATCTGGACAATCTTTGAGGCGACTCTGATGGTTCAGGCGAAGCGTCTCGTTGAAGAAATCGCCCAACATCAAGGCCGCGACTCCAAAGACCTCTGGGCACTCATCAAGCCAAAGGTCAAGATACCACTCTTTGACACAGAATTTCCAGAACCAACACTTTGCCCCCATATTATTGGTAGTCAAGGGTCAGCCATTGTTCAGCGTTGCCGTAATCCATGTCTACTCGGCTTTGGCACATGTTCCGATCATTCTCATTCATCAAAGGTAATTACACACAATACACGCACTCTAGAATCAGTTGACTGTATCAAGGACATGGATGGACAGACTTATTATGTCGATGGAAAGGGACTTGCCAGAGACAAACAAGGAAAGCCGAAGGGGATTGTTAAAGAGGATGTTCTCTACCTCTTTGAAAAAGCTGTCTAAAACGAACCCGCGTAATTCTAAGTAATGGGACCCCCTTACAAAAAGGCAAAGGTAAACCTTACCACAAAATTCGCAAAAAGGCCAAAAAAGCCAGAAATAAAAGAACCAGAAGACCCTCGCCCAAGCCACGGTCATTTTTGGTTATCAGACACTGGATTTAACATTCTTCCTAAGCATGTTTTTCATCCAGCTATCGCCTCACATCTTACACAGATCCCTCTAACCATTGGTGCCCGCATATCCTACTTGGAAAAAAACTTTCCACTCAGAGATCCTGCACCCCATCTTCCTGCGAAGACAGATATAGACTGGTTCAAGTGGTCAAAACTCAAGTCAAATGTTATGAGAAGGGCAGTATCAGCCGTCCTAAAAGCTCGCTGGCAATTCAGGATTTTACTTCATTTCTACCGAACACGTAAACTACGTCAGGCAAACACTGAAGATATCTTTACAGTTGAAGTGCCTAAGCGACCAGTTCTCATTGTAGATTGGACGTCAAAGCAGAAATATCTCTTTGAAGCACACACGCTCATGAAAGATATTACTTGCCGCCTTATGACAAACGAAGGAGTTTTTGAGAATCCACAGAATCCCCGAAACCCCTTCACAAATCAACCTCTTACACAATCTCAAATGATCTCGGTCTGGAATTCTATATATTCTGCGGGAATTTACATATCGTCTGCCTTCGCATTGTTTAGAAAGGCAAGATTCTCTCTTTACCGTTTTTCGTTAGAAAATTCTGTATACTTGAAGTGCAATGCTCTGTCTAAGACAATGAAAGATACGAGCTGCTATGATTACAGAGATAGAATGGCGGATTTTATCGCTTATGCGTACGATCAGGAATCGCTAGACTGTAGAATAAATGCGTATCATTATGCTATGACACATTATCCTAAACACCCTCTTCTAAAACGCTGGGCTGATTTATGTTATAAATACTATGAGGCAAGCATCTTATATTTGACAACTCCTACACTTCTAAGAACTAAAAGGGATATTATACTGGATAGCTCGCTAGATTTAATTAACTGTGAAAATCAGGTGATACGTTTGTACAATTTATCTTTGGATCAAGTTGATACTGAAGGGGAGAATGATGTTGTTGAGGCAGTTTTTGATGTATTATTAATTGGTTCTTTACAATAGATTATGTCGTCCGGCCTTACCCCAGGAGGACTTTTAGAGGTTCGCCGTGTAAAGGCGATGGTTTCTGGGTCAGCTGGCACAATTGACCCGTCATGTTTTTTGGGAGCAACTGGTCCAACTGGCCCAAGGGGTGAAATAGGAAATTACGGAACGCCTGCTTCATTGGGTTATTACAATTCCACAGGAGATACCCAAAGCCTTACTGATTCTTCAGATACGCCGGTTGCTTGGACGGACCTAGATACTATTTATTCACAGGGTACAACAGGTTTAACTTATTCTGCTGGAAACTTTCGCAATCAATCTGCAACAGATGATATTTTGCTAAATGTGGCCGGCTTTATTAGTTTTTCATCTTCAGCTGTGGGTATACGGTCTGTATATGGACAAATTAATGGGGCAGGAAATAAATTCGGCTATTCACAGCTTTCAAGTAGTAGTTCTGGCGACACAGTTGTACCATTTTCTTTTAACATTTTCCTACAAAATTCTACAGCAGCTGGAAGTGAACAGTACTTTTCTTTGTTTGCCTTTCAGACTTCTACAGGTGCTTTAAACATAAATACATCAACTTCTCGTATATCTATTACACGTATTAACACATCTATCAAAGGAGAAACTGGTGCTACAGGTGTAACTGGTGTACAAGGCCTTATTGGTAATACAGGTGCAACAGGTTCTACTGGATCACAAGGTTCTACTGGACCACAAGGTTCTACTGGTGCGACTGGTAATACTGGTGCGACTGGTAGTACTGGAGTAGGTGTAACAGGGCCGACAGGTGCTACTGGTTTACAGGGCATTCAGGGTATACAAGGTATTCAGGGTGTAACTGGTGTAACTGGTCCTATCGCTGGTGAAATTAGAGAAGTGCTTTACAATGATGGTACTGTTGCGAATGGTTCTCCCAATCTTATCTTTGACGGCTATACTTTAGCAGCATATAACTTGGCTGTTTCAAATTATCTAGTTTCTTCATTAGTCCCTTCTGAAGATAATAGATTTGACTTGGGTGCAGCAGGAAAGGCGTTCAGATCCTTACATGTTAGTGGTTCCACCATTTATCTTGGAACAGCTCAGATTAGCTCATCGGCACTTGGAAAAGTTCTTGTTACAGATGCTAGCGGCAATACAAAGGAATTCGGACCGACTGGTGCGACGGGTACACAGGGTGCGACTGGAGCTACTGGTGCTAGTGTAACGGGCCCTACTGGTGCTACAGGTGCTCAAGGCGTTACAGGTGCCACAGGAGCTGAAGGTATTCAAGGATCCACGGGACCAACAGGTACAAATGGAGCTCAAGGTATTCAAGGTTCCACGGGACCAACAGGTGCCACAGGTGCGACTGGCTCGCAAGGTATCCAAGGTTCCACGGGATCAACAGGTACAAATGGAGCTCAAGGTATTCAAGGTTCCACGGGGCCAACAGGTGCCACAGGAGCTCAAGGTATCGAAGGTATTCAGGGTGTAACAGGTACCACTGGCTCACAGGGAATACAAGGAGTTACAGGTGCTACAGGAGCTCAAGGGTCTAATGGGGCGAATGGTGCTACTGGTGCTACTGGAGCCACTGGCTCTCAGGGTGATCAGGGTATACAAGGTGTAACAGGTGGAACAGGAGCGAGAGGAGCTACTGGAGCTACTGGAGCTACTGGAGTGGGTGCTACGGGAGCAACTGGTTCACAAGGAATTCAAGGAATTACAGGACCCACTGGCCCCGTAGGTGGTTCAAATGCACAGCTGCTTTACAATAATAATGGTGTTGCTGCTGGCTCTTCAAATCTTCTATTTGATGGATTAACTCTACTAACGAATGATTTGTCTGTAGCACGATATGTTACTTCTAGTCTGGTTCCTTCAGATAATAATGTATTTAACTTGGGAGCAACAGGAAAGGCTTTTAATAGTCTAAGCGTAGGATCTAATATTTATCTTGGAACATCTCAACTTACTGCGAATGCTGCTGGTAAAGTATTTGTCACAGATGCCAGTGGTAATACAAGAGAATTTGGAGCAACTGGTCCAACGGGTTCTAATGGAGCAAATGGTGTGACTGGAGCTACTGGAGCAGGAGGTACAGGTGCAACGGGATCTACAGGAGCAACAGGACCTGCTGGGCCCACAGGAGCTAATTCAACTGTGGCTGGACCCACTGGACCAACAGGAGCATTAGGTGTAACAGGAGCAACAGGTGTGGGAGCAACAGGAGCAACAGGAGCAACAGGTCTAGGTGTAACAGGAGAAAGAGGAGCAACAGGACCAACAGGAGCACAAGGTATACAAGGAATTACTGGACCTGCTGGCGAGGTAGCTGGTACAAATTTACAGGTCCTTTATAATGATGATGGTATTGGGGCAGGTTCTTCGAATCTTATCTTTGATGGAATTACTCTACAACCATATGATATACGTGTAGGGCGTTTTGTTGCTTCTTCATTAATCCCTTCTGAAAATAAGGAATTTAACTTGGGAAGAGCAGATAAGGCATTCGATAATCTATATGTGGGGACTAGCATGTATTTTGGTACATCTCGATTTACTGTTAACGCTGCTGGTAAAGTATTTATTACAGATGCTAGTGGTAATATAATAGAAGTTGGATCAGGAGGGACAGGAGGCACAGGAGGGACAGTTGGACCAGAAGGCCCAGAAGGTCCAACAGGTGCTGATGGTGCCGATGGACCAACAGGTGCAGATGGCCCAACAGGTCCAACTGGTGCTGATGGTCCAACTGGTGCTGATGGTCCAACTGGTGCTGATGGTCCAACTGGTGCTGATGGAGCATCTGTTTTCACGCTTCTCCCTACAGGCAGCACAACAATTCTGTCGCCAAATTCATTTATTTTGAATGCACAAGGAGATCAGGCATATTCGAATGAACAATTTTCTGTTGATGCGAACGGCATCTATATTCAAACAAGTCTACCAGCTGTAACAAATGGTGATGTCTTATCAGTTGGATTTGGTGGAGCAATTTATAATGGATACTATTTGGAATTGACTAATAATACAGTAGCCTTTGAATATATTGATGTAAGTGGAATGCATATAACAATATTTACTGGAACATACACCCCTGAAGTTACTGCATCGCTGTATTTTGATGGAAAAAATATGCATTTTTATCTTGGAGGAGTATTACAGGCAAGCTCAGGGTATCCTATTGTAGGAGTCCACGGATTTAGATGTATTTATCTGACATCAATTTCCTCTAACACCTATCAGTTTAATAATGTCTCTATATTTGTAACAGGTAAGAGTTCAACAGTGCCTACTGAAGCCTTCACGGTAGCTGGTGGCAATGGAACAAATAAGCTCGCCTATACATATGATGGAATCACGTGGATGGCATCAACATCTGGAAACAATATTTATAATGGCGGAACTGTATATGGAATAGCATGGAATGGTTCTTATTGGGTCTCTGTTGGGCAAGGTCTATACACAGGTCCAAATACAGCAATAAGCTCTGACGGTATTAACTGGATAAGTTCAGTGGCAGCTGGTGGTAATAATCCCTTCGGTAATGGACAAGGGCGTGCCATCGCTTGGAACGGATCTTATTGGGTTGCGGTGGGCGGCGGCTCAGTACATATTGCCACAAGTCTTGATGGTATAAACTGGACTACTGTTGTAGATCCATTCAATTCTGGTGCAGGACAAGGAATCGCATGGAATGGTTCTTATTGGATTGCTGTCGGTACTAATGTTAATGGCTCAGTCTGTATCGCAAAAAGCTATGATGGTACAAAGTGGACAACTTCATCTAACCCTTTTACTGGTGGTACAGGTCAAGGAATCGCTTGGAATGGATCACTATGGGTTGCTGTTGGTTATGATACGACTAACCAATATACAATCGCCACAAGTCTTGATGGAAACACTTGGACTACACAAATAAACCCTTTTACTATTGCGTCTGGAATAGCTTGGAACGGAAGTTACTGGGTCGCAGTTGGTAATAATAGCGATAATACAATTTGTATCGCCAGATCACTTGATGCCGTAAGCTGGGAAGCTTCAGCCAATCCATTTTCTGGTACGGGCGGAACTGGTGTAGGAATTTCTTGGAATGGAACATACTGGATTGCAACAGGTAGAAATAGTGATTCTACCCGTACACTCGCAACAAGTACCGATGGCATCATATGGACCCCACAAACAAACATCTTTAACACAGGTAAGGCAGTAGCATCTCGTCGTGTTCTCCCATATGTGGGAACAAGCTCCAACCATTTCCAGGCCGGCTCAACAGGTCCTACAGGACCCGCCGCCGTTGGCGATTACTTCATGAATACACGTATAAAAGAGTTATATAGTTATGGCCCTACAGCCTGGCAGCCAATTGCGAAGCTTGGTACCACAGTTCCTACAGGATCATTTGCTATTGCTTCTGGCCACGGTGCAAATCAACTTGCTTATTCATATGATGGAATATCATGGAATATAGCAGAAAATATCTTTGCTCCTGGATTAGTATATGGTGTTTCTTGGAATGGTGCTTACTGGCTAGCAATTGGAAATAATAATGCATTTACAGTTTGTATTGCAATTTCATCAGATGGAGTAAATTGGGAACCATCAGTAAATCCTTTTGTTGACTCTCCACAAGGTAATGCGGCAGCTTGGAATAGTGCTGCACATTGTTGGGTGATGGTTGGACAGAATTACAATGCTTCAGAGTGTATAGCTACCAGTTCAGATGGTGTTAATTGGGAAGTTTCACTAAATAACCCCTTTTATGGAGTTTATGGTTCAGATGTTGCCTGGAATGGTTCTTATTGGTTGGCTTGTGGTGCAAATTCAGCTCGTACAGTTTGTACGGCTGTAAGCTATGATGGTATTAACTGGACTCCAAATATAGTTAGTCCATTCCTTGGTGATGAAACACTTGGGATGGGTGAAGCAATTTCTATTGCTTGGAATGGTTATTACTGGGTAGCTGTTGGTCAGAATTTAGATGCGACAGTCACTATTTCTGTTTCAACTGACGGCCTCACATGGACACCTTCTACTAATAATCCTTTTGGCGGCGGTGAAGGTTACGGAAACGGTATTGCCTGGAATGGATATCTCTGGGTGGCCGTTGGAACTGGACTTGACGCAAGCGGCAATTCAGTCTGTATTGCGACAAGTAAAGATGGCTTCATATGGACACCTTCTACAAATAATCCCTTTGATGGCTATAGTGGAAACAGTGCGTCATGGAATGGAAATTTCTGGATAGCAGTTGGAGATGTTCCAAATACTGCTTGCATAGCAACAAGTGTTGATGGTATGGTCTGGGAATTACAGGAAACCACCTTTACAGATGCATATTTCGTATCATGTCGCCATGTTCGCCCATTTATGGGTATGAGTTCTAATAATTTCCAAGCAGGTCCTTATTGGACTGGGGCGGGAGCGGTAGGAGATTATTATATAGACACGGTTAGTAAAAATCTATACAGTTATGGGCCAACCGCATGGAAGCCGATTTTGAGTATACCAACTGCGGTGCCAACAGAAGCCTTCTGTGTAGCTGGCGGTGAAGGTGACGCTACTATACAGTATTCATACGATGGAGTAAGCTGGAATGATGCGTCTAATACTGCAATCAATGGAAATATTCTTGGAATAGCGTGGAATGGAACTATCTGGGTCGCTGTTACAGACGGTTCAAGTATTGGTGTAAGTCCTGATGGTATTAACTGGGGTGTATCGGCTAATAATCCTTTTAATGGAGGTAAAGGATATGCGGTTGCATGGAATGGACAGATTTGGGTAATAGTTGGATATAACGGTTCTCGTACAGATAGTATAGCAACAAGTCCAGATGGAATGAATTGGACTGCAAGTACTAATAATCCTTTTACTGATGGTGAAGCGAGAGGTATTGCCTGGAATGGCCAGTATTGGATCGCAGCTGGAAATAGTGATGATTCTACGGTATGTATAGCAAAGAGTTTTGATGGAACGAACTGGAGTCCAAGTACTAATAACCCCTTTGATGGAGGTATAGCAAAAGCAATCGCCTGGAATGGCCAGTACTGGTTCGCAGTTGGTAATGATTCAACATATGAAACGACAATTGCAAAATCATACGATGGTATGAATTGGACAGCTTCTGCTAATCCTTTTGGTGCAAATGAGAATGGTACTGCAAATGCTATTGCTTGGAATGGAGTAAAATGGGTGGTTGTTGGATATAATGATGTTAGTGGCTCAACTGTTTCTATCGCTGTAAGCTCTAATGGTACGACCTGGACACCCTCAACTAATAACCCATTCCTCAATGGTGCTGCGAATGGCATTACTTGGAATGGCACATATTGGGTTGCTGTTGGAAATGCAGGAGTGGCGACTGATGCGAAGGGAATTATAGCCACAAGTGATGATGGAATGTTGTGGGCAATAAAGAAAAATCTATTTTCAGTTAAAGCAAATTGCGTTTCATCTATCAGTTTAACAAATTCACACAGAAACACGTGGAATGCTGGGGCATCAGGACCCACAGGTGCAGCCTCGGTGGGTGATTACTTTATTAATACGACTTCCAAGGAACTCTACTCATATGGCCCAACCGCGTGGCAGTCTATTATGTCATTTGACACTAAGGTACCAACAGAAGCATTCTGTGTAGCTTCTAGCTTTGCGACAATTCCTTTGGCATATACATATGATGGAATAAATTGGTATTCAGGAACTTCTGGGTTTACCTTTGTGAATGGAGTGGCTTGGAATGGAGCATATTGGTTAGCAGTTGGTGGAAATGTTGTTGGTGAAAGTGTTTTCAGTTCTTATGCGACAAGTGCTGATGGGATAAACTGGATTATTAGACCTCCAGTTTTTGACAATATGACGGCGGTAGCATGGAATGGTTCTTACTGGGCTATGACTGGTGGTGCTATTAATGCGGTTGCGGCAATCAGTTCTGATGGAGTTAACTGGACAACTAATAATGTAGTAGAAACAGTCGGATCATATGGCAAAGCAATCGCATGGAATGGTTCATACTGGATAGTTGTTGGTGATGCTCCAGATGATGCACTAATCGCCAAAAGCTTTGATGGAATAAATTGGATTCTTGCGACAGAGCCATTTAGTGTACCACCTGCAACTTCTGTAGCGAATGGGATTGCTTGGAACGGTGAATACTGGATTGTAGTGGGTAGTAATTCATTACATACAATAACTGTAGCTAAGAGTGTTGATGGCATCAATTGGACACCTGGAGATAATCCATTTGATGGAGATGCAGTCTGTAATGGAATCGCATGGAACGGCCAATACTGGATTGCAGTGGGTACTGGCTCCACAGTAACTGTGTCTAAAAGCTACAATGGTACAAGTTGGGAAGTAGATTCTAATCCCTTTACTGGTGGAGAAGGATCTGGAATATGTTGGAATGGTTCCTTGTGGATTGCTGTTGGATCTGATGATACTTCCACAGGAGTAATAGTAACAAGTGTTGATGGAAATACCTGGACACCACGAACAAATATCTTTGATATGCCTGGTACATCTGTAGTATCTCGTCGTGTCTTACCATATGTTGGAACATCTTCTAATAATGTGAATGCGACAACAACCCTAGGCAAAGTCTTAACTGTAGATTCAGTAAACGGTAACAACTCCACGGCCAGCAGAGGAGGAAAACCATATCTGACGATTGAAGCCGCTAACACCGCTGCCCAATCAGGAGATACAATCTGGGTTCTTCCTGGTACATACAATCTGGTAGCAGGCATTACACTGACGGCCGGCACTTCACTTACAGGTATATCAACGCAAACAGTCATTATTCAGATGCTGAATGTGACAAGTGACACAAGTTTAATAACAATGGGGGCGAATACTCGTTTAGAAAATGTGACCATGAAACTCACATCCGCTGGACATCGCAGATTAGTAGGCCTAACATTTCCTGGAACAACCTCAGTTACCGCAAAGCTGAGAACATGTGTGCTAACCGTGGATAATTCTGGAGCTACATTTGATGGAACATCAGATGTCACAGGTGTTTTATTCAACGGCACAGGAACACTTGCGGCAGGGTCTTTCTCCTTCAATTCTCTAAAGGGTTCTACCATCAATGTCTATTCAAACGGCGGTGGGGATAAACGTGGTATTCTCGTAAATAACACAAACGTCACATCAACACGTGATGTGAATATATATGTAGCACAACCAACAACCCCTGGTGCCACTGGAGCAACTGGAGCAACAGGTTCCTATGTGGGTGTAGAAACAGCTGACGCGTCAAACCTAGGCTCCATCCAACTCCGTGCTACAACAGTGGGTACAGTTCGCCCAGTTGCAGGAAATTCATACTCAGCATCAGACATTCTTCAAACAAATCCCACGACAATTATAGATCCAACATATCTCACTTCGGCCGGCATTCAAGTGGGCCCTGGAACCGACCTTGTTACAAAATCTGCTGGTGGAAAAGGATTTTCTGCATACAATTACCCAACCACCATTTATTATGGAGCATTAGGGACTATGACAAATGGTCGTAGGGCAGGATACATGTGGCCTGGAACAATTATATTCTCAAATACATACCCAGATACAACTGTCCCAGTAGCTAGATATAGAGTTCAACAGCCAGCAATACTTGTCGGAATTTCTGCTACTTGTAATCTTGTACCTGTAGGAGATTCTGTTGTAATAACTGTTTGTAAGAATGCTGCTCCAGCTACAGGTAATTTAATAAGTAATGCAACACCTTTTACAGTAACATTAAATAATACGACTCTAAGTGCTAATTTTTACGATGCATCTGTAACATTTAACACAGGTGATTTTGTAAATCTATACATTACTGCCAACGATAATACGATACATGACTTAGCTGTTCAATTAGACATGTTCTAAAGACCTCTTATTATAATATTCTATTATGGCTCAGGCTCAGGCCCAACTTTGTCTTGTCATGATTGTGAAAAATGAGGAACATGTTATTGAAAGGTCTCTCGGGTCAATCCTCCCCTTCGTAGACACTTGGTGTATCGTGGACACTGGTTCAACAGATTCCACAATGCAGAAAATTAAGGAGATGACAGATAAACACGAGAAGCCAGGTACTCTACACCAGAGACCATGGGTGAATTTCGGTCATAATCGCACGGAACTCTTAGAGATCGCTCGCAAAGATACTGAATCAAAAGACACTCATAATTGGTTCTTCATGCTCGATGCGGATGATATCGTTGAATCAAAAACGCCTTTCAAGCACTTCCTAAGCAAGAGCATTGACGCATATCACCTAGTACTCAAGAGAGGTAGCCTCACATATAAGAGACCCGTTATTTTCAATTCAAGAGGCTGGGTCTTCAAGGGTGCCTTACATGAATATGCTCATCTGGATAATGCTAGACATGGAGATTTGCCCAATGTTACCATAGACGCGAGAGTTGAGGGTGCACGTTCCCAAAACCCCCACAAGTACCGCGATGACGCCCTCACACTGGAAACAGAGTTTGCCAGTAATCCAGATCCTCGTTCCGCCTTCTACTGTGCCCAAAGTTGGAGAGATTCTGGTAACAATCAAAAGGCCACGGAATGGTACTTGAAGCGTGCAAGCATGGGTGGATGGCCGCAGGAAGTCTATGTTAGCTATCTCAATCTTATAAGACTAAGCACAAACATAGATGAGAAATTCAAGTACGCATGGGCCTCCTTAGATGCCGCTCCTCGGCTAGAGACTGTGCAGCAACTCTTAGAATATCTGAGACAGCGTGGAATCTGGTCTCAGCAAGCCTATTCAATAGGTATTCAGGCAGCCAATGCCGCAAAAGCTGGCGATCACTTATTCGCTGAAGAAGGATTGACACCAAAGTTCTACGATGAACTCTCCATACACTCCTTTTACACAGGTCACCATGAATCTTGCATTTTGTACGGAGCTAAGGCATACTTCACAGCAGAACCGGCAAACAAGCCAAGAATTTTGGCGAATATTAAGTTTGGCGTCGATAAGCTGAACGCATAAGCTTAGCGGATAAAAACAAATAAACAATCAACTCATATATCTTAGAAATGAATCCAAATCCGGCAGATGAGATTCTTCCGAATTTGTGGCTAGGTAATATCAAAGCCGCTACAGATCCCAAGTGGTTAGGTGAAAGAGGGATTAAGTGTGTGTTTAATTGTACAAAGGATATTGTCTTTGTTCCCACTATTCCTCGTCAGTACCGAGTTCCCGTTGACGACAACTTACAGCCAGAGGAAATTCGTAACTTAGAACTCTGGTCTTACGAAATCGTTTACAAGATAAACAGGGAATACAAGACTGGGCAACCTATTCTCGTTCACTGCTACGCTGGTATGCAGAGGTCGGCAGCATGTGTAGCAATGTTCCTGGTCGCTACTAGAAATATGACACCTGACCAGGCGATTAAATATATTAAGGAACGACGACCTATTGCCTTTCAGAATTCTGTGAACTTTCGTCAAGCCATTGATGGGTTCCATGAGTCATATGAAAGAGATATTGTTTCTAAGTACTATTTTTGAAAGACCTATTAGATGGCTTCAGGAGGCCAGTTTTTCTACCAAATAACTCCCACAAATGAGGCATATAAGAATAATAATGGGGTTACAGAATCTGTTGACCTACCCCTTATTACACTTCCACCTGGTACAGTTCTCTTTCGCGGCATGAAACTCACCACAGATGCTCGTGCCTTCTACAGAGATTATCTGGGAGACCCCGAAGGATCTATGGTCTGCATGCGTCCCACGAACAACGTCTTCTTTTACCCATTCCCAGTGGCCTTCGGTGTACATCAAGTTGGTGAAACCTTTGATCTCATGCAGATGGTTGTTCTCGTCCATCCTCTTACTCTTGTCTGCTCCATCTCTCCGTCTCAATGGGTGCGTGGTGTTGCCCAACGTTACAATGGAAACGCTCCCTATAGACGCTGTGACACATTTCCCCTCTCATGCCACCCATTGAGTGACAAAGAAAAAGAGGCTCAGACATACGACAATTGCTTGAGTCCAGAATATCAGGTCAAGTCAGGAACACGTGGTTGGATGGCGGTAGCCAACTTGGATTCCTTCAATCCTAAGGGACAGAATTCAAAGTCCTCTACGATGTCCAGCTACATCCGTGGGCTTGAGGCAAGACGTCCAGGTGCGGGTGCTGAACTCGCTGCCTGGTCTTACACAGATGCGGGCAGACACCACGGCTTCCCAGAAATCGCAGTCTACCCATACTATAAGCACCAGGGCAACCGTTTACTCAAGAGAGCTTGTTCTACTGCGGCTGCTGCTGTCAAGATTATGTCAAATGAAGCTGAGGCGAATAACTTGATGTTTTTACCCTTGGCCACCTTTACGGCAAATGGTACAGTTGACATGGTCAAGGGCCTTTTTACACAAGAGGCACTAGGTATTGCGGAAAATAACTTTTCTCCTCCTTCTGATAAGCAATCAGCAATCGAAACTCATATGGCTGGCTATATGGATATGTTACAGACGAAGGGAATATTCTTGCCTACTTTCGGTAATGGAAAGCTCAGCTTAGATACTCGCACAGGTTTCTACATTCTCCCACAGGTTATTCCACGTGGCTTGACGGTTCCATTACCTGATACTGCTGATCCCACAGGGCCAACTGCACAACCATACAAGTTCTTAGCCATGCCCCTAGATACACCAGAAGCAAAAAAGAGGGCTATGACCTACATCTTAATGTTCCGCAACGTGGTTCCTGCCAAGTTCATGGACAAGTACGGCTTAGATAAGGGTTTCGGTATTCGTCGTGCAATGGCCTTTGACAGACCACCGGTTCTTCCGAGAGTTTTTGATGAACTTGGGCTAGAGGTTCCTCGTTCATTCAAAGACGGTATTGCACGTGCGGCGAAACTCTTCCAAGGCGAGAAGGCTGGGGCAAAGCCAACGCCTCTTGCAAAGCCAACGCCCCTGCCAAAGCCTGTGCCTGCACTGTCTCTGGCAAAGCCAGATGAAGAAGATTTTCCAAATTATGGCGGCACTGCCGGCACTCCACCTTTTGGAATGACGCCACCTTTTGGAATGACGCCTACCTCAACACCTCCCTCAATGACCCCTAACTCAGAAGCGATGAAGGAGGCCATCCGAAATCTTAGATTGGGTGTTGATCTGGAGACGATTGTCAGAGGAGGATATGGAAGAAAGGCTCTAACCGATAAGGAAAAGGAAGAACTCAGAAAAATGACTCCAACCTCTCCAGTATACCGTCCATCCACTCCTACCCCAAAACTAGCAGGAGGAACCAGAAAAGTATCCAAGGGTAAAAAGGGTACGAGAAAGAGAAAGAATACTCTTGAAGACATCGCCAAGCTATTCAGTAAAATCTGGATACATAAAAAAGTCTAACATCTTAAATTCATGACGACCATAGTCTCTTGTTATTATTTGCTTCCAAATAATAAAAAGCGTTCAATTGAATCATATATGATCTGGATCTCAAACTTCCTTACTTATTGTACATCACCAATCGTTATGTTTAGCGATGGTCCGATTGCCGATGAAATGGACGCCTTCCGCAAAATACGCCCAGATAAGTGGCTACTAGTTCGCACTCCCTTGGCCGACTTACATTTCGGAAATCAAGACGAACTTCAATACATGGAAGAGAGATCAAGTGGGCGTCCAATTACTCCAGAAGTAATGCGTATCTGGATGAATAAGTCTCACCTCATGTCAAAGGCAGCCAACATAAATCCCTTTAACACAGACTCCTTCATATGGTGCGACGCAGGTTGTTGGAGAGATGAAATCTTCGCCAGATCCTATGCTCCAGGATGGCCAAGAACTCCGCCAAAGGCACTGACCTGTTCATGGCTTGGATATACTAACGACAGAACTATTGTTAAATCAAGTATCTTTGAAGAATTTGTTATCAATCACATGGAATATCTGGTAAATAAGCCCGCATTCACAGGGGCAATCTTTGGCGGCGACAAGGAAGCCATATCTAAGTTCACAGAAATCTTTACGAAAATCTTTGAAATCTGCCGAGCCCGCCGTATCCCCATTGACGGCGACCAAGAACTTTGTGGCACAGCAGTTCTATGGATGGAGTCTCAAGGAATGCCTACCAAGATTTTTGATGAATCCACCCCCTTGCCTCCAGGAACAGATAATTGGTTTATGTTACAGAGTTTATTGTGACGTTACTGCCCCAATAACACCCCCTCTCTATCTGAGAAGCACCTCCAGGGGTTTCTGAGGCCGACGGCCAAACCCAATCAGCCCCCCAGAACTTAGAAAGCTCATGCGACGCCCAACGCTGCCCCTTAATTCCAAATAAAACCTGTGTTGCACCTCCGAGGACAATACAGATTTTACCAGCAGCCTTGAGCCGCGATCCAATAATCATCCCAAGTCCTCCACAACCGATAATCACGACTCGTGGATTAATCGCTAAAACCTCATCAACAACCCCTTTTACACAATCCTCCCAAGACGAAGGGTCATCAGGCCAAGAAGCCCTGCCCAATGCTAAAGAAGGTGCATAACCTGTACGAACAGCCGACCATTCCACATCAGGTGACCAAAGCCCAGGGAAAATATCCTTCTTGACTTGTCCCATAATAGTATCGGCGAATGATGAAACCACACACACCTTTCCTTTTATAACCCGACTCCACTGTGCTTCAGCCGGCCAGTAATATGGCTCCAATGACCTCAGTGTAACTTGCTTTCCGCCAAATCCCTCTAAAAACTTCTGCTCTCTAATCCGCATAGGCTCATACCAACCCGTGGCTAATATGTCAGACCCCCTAATGGCCGCTTCATACTCAATACACCATTTACGAATATGGTTCGCGTCCCCAAAGACACCGGCATTCCTCTCTAACACAGGCAACATATCTCTAGACATTTTTGACCAAATAACATCAAATTCTATCGTCCCGAAACGACCTACTAGTAAACCGGTATCGATTTCCAGAGACTCAATAGCCTTTTTAATGATTAAAGATCCGTCCATCTAAGAATATTTACCGAAGTTCTTTAGGGATGGAACAATGTTGTATATGCCTAGATCCAGGAAAAGAAGACGATCCATTATTTCTACTTTCATGTGGCTGTAAGGCATTCTTCCACAAGGCTTGTGAAACCCGTTGGACAGACACCTTGCCTATAAATACTCCTGTAGTATGCCTGATTTGTAAAAGAGAACCTATTATGAAACTAAATTACTGCTATTCATATGATATAGGCCCTCCTCAAACATTTTTATGGAATACACTTTTCTTATTTGCCATAGAATTACCTATAGGACTTTATTACAATACTTGGATTATCGGTGCTCAAGGATTATATATAATTCTGTACCCCTTTGTTGCTCCCTTTTCATATGACTTAGTATACTTTTTAATACAATATAATATTACTATATTTATCAATTTAATATTTATTCTTTTTTATGGTAATAATTTAAAATTAACAACAATTACATTCTACAGATATTTACATATCGCAATACTATCTTTTTATATAAATAATCGTAATAAGGTTAATCCTCTTAGACCTTTTATCATAAGTCGCGAAATAACACACTCTAAAATAGCATGGAATCAGTAAGAGTTGCTCCAGTCCCATCACCAGGCCCAGGAGTAAGTCCAGTCCTAGCACCAGGCCCAGTCCCAGGAGTAAGCCCAGGCCCAGTAATCTCACTAAGAGCCTTAGCAAGAAGTTTACCAAGATTGTTTGAAGTAGATTCCCAAGTCCTTTCTACATCAGCAACGCGTCCAAGGCTAATGCAGACACACAATGAAAATCAAATAGTACTCATTACAGAGGCAATTGATTCTCTAGTTCTAAGTGTGCAAAAGAAGCTATCTATCAAGCATCGTTTCATATCATTGTTAGAGGAATATACCTTCCGTTCCAAGCGTTATTCTAGAGCCTTTCACAGCCTTCGTATTATTATTTCAGTTGGTTCTTTGATAGTCCCAGCCTTGTTATCTGTTCAATTCACTGGCGGCTCATCATCATCTGGCTCATCATCTACGCAGGTCAGCACATCAGTTTACTGGGTTGTCTGGGTTCTCTCACTCTTTGTCACAATCAGTAATGCAATTATGACTCTCATGAAAATAGACAAGAAGTACTACACCTTACACACAACACTACATCAAATCACAAGCGAAGGCTGGCTATACATAGAACTTTCTGGCAAGTACAGTGGATACAAGACACCTGGTGAAGTTCCAACCCACGAAAATCAATATGTGTATTTCTGCCACAGCCTCGAGAAAATCCGTATGAAGCAGATAGGTGACGAGTATTACAAGCTAACTGATGCGAATCAACATTCTCAGACCACCGAAGGCAATCAGCTAATTCCGCCAACACCGATGCGTCTTCCATTCACAACAGATATAGAAGAAAAATCAAAGGAAGAAGTAAATGGATCCCAAAAGGGCCCAACAGTTACGATACAGGAAAACGCATAGAAATATTAAGGCGAATCTAGGAAACTTGCTACAAAGCTCAGTAAAGCTTAACGAATCTCCAGGTCGCTGCCAGTGTCTAGCGACATGTCCGAAGCCGGCAGTCAAGGGCAAGGCTTTTTGCACAAGCCATATGAAATTCTGTCCACGCCGTGCTCCCTTGAGCGGTTCCGAGCCGAAGTACGAACCAGATCGTTGGAATGCTGAAGATTCTGTTCGTCTCACTCACAATTGTTTCAGTTATGCTTATAATGTTATGGATCCGAAGCAAATTGAAGGGTGTAAAAAGGATCCCAAGTGCGACCTCCCCTTTCACCAGCCTGGATCAGAAAGTGGTTATCCACGATTTAATGATACGGATCCCAAGACTTGCCCAAATATGATTGCACGACTCATGGGCGATAATCCGAAGCGTATTCTCCCATCATCCTTTGAACTCAAATGTCCGAGAGGCACTTCTAAGATAGCACTGGTCGTCGATGAGGATCAGGACTACCACTTCCTCAGACAGGATGCACCTGGCCCTAACTCTAAGGTAGGCATGTTCTCCCAGAAAAGCGGTGCAATGCCTGTCACGAATCTAGACGCCAAGGGTCACGAGATTTTTGACGTTGCTCTAGCAGACCACAACTTTGATAACCGCCGCAGAAAAGACCCCTTGAATTACGACCGTTTCTGTGGATATTTCTGTATTCCTCGTCATGAGCCACTCTTTATTAAGACTGGTGGTGGACGCTACAGGAAGACGAGACGCAGAAGAACAGCTTAACATCTCACATAACAAAGTTTTCAGAGCAACGTGTCCTGGTAGCTATACGCCACCCTTGTTCTCTTTCAAACTTAAGTAAATATAAAAGACAAGAATTACTTCTTGAGTTTTATATTTTTGAAAACTTATTCCAAGGCCTTCAAAGCCTCCTCCGCAGTCATACGGTCATTAGGGCTGCTCCTCAATAATCCCTTTAACACAGTCTTAATACGAACCCCCTCCATCGGCCAAACTTCAAGAAATCCAGGCATCAAGAAACACTTGGACAGAATATGTAAAAAGAGCACGCCAACCGCCCAAGAATCCCACTTCCGCCAGTACTTACGATAGAAGGGTACCCAGGAGCTGCCATCCCAAGTATCCTCATGCAACCAGAATTCTATGAGCTCACGACGCTGAGCAAGTGAACTGAGGCCGATAAGACGATGAGCGAGGGCAAATTCCTGTTTTTTCTTCATTGTCTCCTCTAAGGAAGTCGTGAGCTGTAGCCCGCCTGATAGACCATGTTGAATGGATAACTCTGGTGCCTCAGGTTGGAATTCTGGCGAAAAAACATAGGTGTGCTTTTTGACCACCGAATCATCTACCTCATCTCCTAAAAAGGCAGCACCAAAGTCTATAAAACGAAAGGTTCCTCTAAAATCTACTAGCACATTACCATCATGAAGGTCATAGTGGCAGATACCCTGTCCATTCAGCAACGAAACACCCTCTAACACATGTCTAAGAGAGGCTACAAAATCAAACCTTGGCGTCAAGGCCATGCTCCGAACCGTTGAACCAGCGTAGGGCGAGATTAGTTGTGCGAGTTGAGAATCTTCAGAGCGGCCATAGACCTTACAAAGGCGAGAATATATGTCACGATGAGCATCAAAATTCTTTTCGTCGCAGTTTTCGTTTTCTGATACAACAAAGTATCTAGTCCAGCCTGGTATACTCTTGACAAGGGTGGCCATTGAAAGCTCAACCTTGGAATCTTTTATCTTAATAATCTTGCCCACTGAACGTTGTTTGAGACTCCTTGATTTTCTACACTTTAGCGGAGGTGATACTACACATCCATAGGAACCTTCTTGTATAAGCTTTGACTCCATCTATTCCACCTTAGTAAATTTAGTTTGGGCAAAATTCTTAGCACACAGCAAAGAGGCATGGAACCCTTCCAAATTATACTCCTTGCCTCACTGGTTGTTCTAAGTATGTTTATTCTATCAGACCTTTTTGCTCCAAATCTAACTACAGCCGCCTTTGAAGGATTCGCCACAAATGTTCCTACTACTTTCTGGTCATCCTTCACATCTCCCCGTACCGATATTGATTCTTTAAAAGAGTCATCTTCTTATATAAGGGATCCTCGTTACTTTAATGACTATGCTGATGTGACTCGCCTCGGATCGCCCTATGATTTCTGTAGAATGGTGGCTGAAAACGGCGAGCCTGAGAATCTCTTCTTTGCCTGTGCTCTGAGTGGTACGGAAGGCTTATCTTCAACTAGCTTCAGAACACCGGCAGTAAGTGACGGCTTCAGAATCAGCCATGACGATTACATGAGAGATGTGAATGGCGACGGACGTGATGATTACTGTCGTATATTGTTATGGAATGATAACACTTATCAGCCAGTTTGTGCTTATGCTGGTGACACTGGCTTTGACAGTAAGGAACGTATAGATAACAATCCTCCAGATGAAATCAAGACCTTGTTATCATTCTATCAAGGTGCATCAATGTGGTTCAGATTCAATGGAGATATGTTAGATATTCTAGGAGTTGCGAAGGCCAATATAGCTGGTAATATGACGATTGATGAGACACCACGTACCCATGTTACACAAGGCTTATCATTCAACGGCAGCCAGTACTTGCGGCTTTCAGATTCTTCTGACTTGGCTCTTGGATCCTTAGTCCCGCTTAGATCACTAAAGACATTTATGTGCTGGGTTTACTTTGACGAGTTTACCAATAATGCGAAGATCTTCGATTTCGGAAATGGGGCCGGTATGGACAATGTATTTTTAGGAATCGTTGGAAAGGGAGATTCTGATGCCCAGCTTACCCCAGTTGTTAATACATGTATCGGTGAGAATCAATCAACCGTCCCAGATAAGCCTTCAGGTGCTCAACCGGTTGAAGAGATGTCGCCCCAAGACCTCATGACGACAACAGAAGCGAATGTGGACGACGTTGACTGTCATTACAAGATAGGGCCGCTAGAATATGGCAGGGATGCTTCTCTTAAGAAAATGAATAACGATGCTTACATCATTAAAACAACAGCGACCTTGATTTACGAGGTTTGGGACAAGCAGGATAGAAAGATGAGTATAAAGATTCCTACTGCTTTTGCATTAAAAGGATGGACTCATGTTACAGTAACGTCTAGAAACTCGGAACCATTCCGGCCAGATATTACAATATATATAAATGGTATTTTAGCAAGTGAAAAGAAGGCTGGTTGGCTTCCTTCAACTTCTAAGATGATGAATTGCTACTTAGGAAAGAGCAATTGGGCAGGAACTCAATACACAAATCAAGACGAACTTTTCAAAGGTAATTTATTTGATTTCCGTGCGTATAAAACGAATGTTTCACCCGAACTGATAAAGGCCTCTGTTGCCTGGGGAAAACAAAAACTGGCGATAAGATAGTATGAGCACAGGAGGTTGGTTTACTAGTATATTTGGTGGAAAGGCGGCGAATGTATTACCGACAAAAAACACATCTGGCAAGACGGCGGCACCTTCAAATGAGGCGGCCGTCTCAGTCAACGTCGCACGCCCTCAGCAACAGCTAGTACCCTCAAGAAGTGCATCTCCTGTTGCGAATGTTAAGAACGCGAATGTTAAGAACGCGAATGTTAAGAACGCGAATGTTAAGAACGCGAATGTTAAGAACGCGAATGCTAATGCTAAGGCTGCGAATAGTGCTGGTGCTTCTGCACCAGTTATGCCAGGTAGCAAGCCTAATACAGCAAATAAGGCAACTGTCATTAATGTCAGCGGGAACCCCTTAGTCGGTGGAAGACGTAATAATTCCAAGTCAAAGAATTCCAAGTCAAAGAATTCCAAGTCAAAGAAGTCCAAGAAGACAACTAGACACCGTAAGTAACTCGCCAGATACACCAATATGCGTTTGAAGAACGCACGATATGTCCAGCGAAGATATCAATTGCCCCAGCTTCACCTGCAGCCAGGTCGTCCAGAAGATTCTCTAGGAAATCTTCCCCGACGCCTAGTTCAGTGTGAAAGGGCAGGAAGGCTCTAATAATTGAGTCTCTCGCCTCAGGAGTTGAACCATATAACATGTTTTGGAATAAAGATGTTAAAACGGTCGCCTGGAAAAGTGCGTTTCTATGTGAAGCATCGGCAGGAGTTGTGGTATTCATCTCCAAAGTGGTTCACACATTTCCTTTAGCACTATTAGAAATGGCCAAGACACAGACACGCAAGTCAGGAAAGA
>Ga0209444_10000185_pt1 | contig 34171 bp, 26 predicted proteins | sample LauGreFaBDMM15DN_2_FD_188215 | JGI IMG/M metagenome (GOLD analysis project Ga0209444, IMG submission 188215) | Freshwater lake microbial communities from Lake Michigan, USA - Fa13.BD.MM15.DN (SPAdes) (version 2) | ecosystem: Environmental > Aquatic > Freshwater > Lake | place: Lake Michigan... | reverse complement strand
CTTCTTGTGTGATACGTTGACAAGCGATAGCTGTTAACGGTGTTTTTTCGGATGGTTTCCAAATACACACGTCTCCACATACCCAAGCCAATGCTGTATTCCAATTCCATACAGCTACCGGAAAGTTAAACGCGGAAATGATTCCAACGATTCCAAGTGGATGGTATTGCTCGTACATGCGGTGTCCTGGACGCTCCGAATGCATCGTTAAACCATACAATTGACGGGAAAGTCCAACAGCGAAGTCACAGATGTCAATCATCTCTTGTACTTCACCTAAACCTTCTTGCAAGGATTTCCCCATTTCATACGAAACCAATTTTCCAAGCGGTTCTTTGTAGAAACGGATACGCTCTGCTAATTGACGAACAACCTCACCTCTTTTTGGGGCAGGAATTTTACGCCATTCAACGTATGCACCCTGTGCTTTTTCAATTAAGGCGTTGTAATCTGCAGTTGTTGCTGAGTTTACGGAAGCAATTAATTTTCCATCTACTGGTGAGATGGAATCAATTTTCGCTCCTGTTGTATTCATCCAGTTACTTCCTGTGGAAGCACCTGAATTTGTTGATTGAATCCCTAGTTGCGCTAGAATCCCTTTCATTTCTTCTGATCCGATTGTTGACATATTTGTTTGATTTGTTGCACAAATTTACACATTTCTATTGCTCTGAACGGTAACTTTTGTTGAAGTCAGGTATAAATCGAAAAGCCTCACTGCTTTCTGTCCGGCTGACCTACATTTTAGGGATAGTTTTTGTAACTTTGCCTTTCAAAATCAATGTTATGTATCGCTCGCACACTTGTGGTGAATTAAGAATGGAAAATGTGGGAACTACCGTAACCTTAGCTGGTTGGGTACAACGTTCACGCGATTTAGGTGGAATGACGTTTCTGGATTTGCGTGACCGCTATGGCTTGACGCAATTGGCGTTTAACATGGAAGTAAATGCAGAATTGTGCGAACAAGCACGTAAATTGGGACGCGAATACGTGATCCAAGTAACGGGAACTGTGATTGAGCGCAGTAGCAAAAACAGCAACATGCCGACAGGTGATATTGAAATGAATGTTACAGAAATCAAGATTTTAAACGCTGCCAAACTTCCGCCATTTACCATTGAGGATGATACGGATGGAGGAGATGAAATCCGCATGCAGTACCGTTATTTAGATTTAAGAAGAAATCCAATGTTGGAGAAATTGCGCTTGCGTAACCGCGTGTCATTGGAAACAAGAAAATACTTAGACGCCAAAGACTTTTTGGATGTCGAAACGCCTGTGTTGATTAAATCGACACCAGAAGGAGCGCGTGACTTTGTCGTGCCAAGTCGCATGAACGAAGGACAATTCTACGCCTTGCCACAGTCTCCACAAACCTTTAAGCAATTGTTGATGGTGAGTGGATTCGACCGTTACTACCAAATCGTGAAATGTTTCCGCGATGAGGACTTACGTGCGGACCGTCAACCGGAGTTTACACAAATCGACTGTGAAATGGCGTTTGTGGAACAAAATGACATCCTTGACATGTTCGAAGGATTGATCAAACATCTGTTCGCGGAAGTTCGTGGGGTGAAATTCGAAGGAGCGTTCCCGAGAATGAGCTACGCAGAAGCGATGGAGCGCTATGGTTCGGATAAGCCGGACATTCGCTTCGGAATGGAATTCGTGGACTTGACAGCCTTAGCTCAGCAAAAAGAATTTGTCGTATTCAACAGTTCAGAAATCGTTTTGGGAATCAATGCGGTGGGTTGTTCTGAGTATACACGTAAACAATTGGATGAAATTACCGAATGGGTGAAGCGTCCACAAATTGGCGCAAAAGGATTGGTGTACATCAAGTACAACGTTGACGGAACCTTCAAATCAAGTGTCGATAAATTCTACGATGAATCCGATTTGAAAGCCATGGCTGAAAAAGCAGGAGCAAATCCAGGGGACTTGATCTTACTCTTGAGTGGTGAAACAGCGAAAACGAGAAAGCAACTGAATGAACTTCGTTTGTTTATGGGGACACAACTTGGCTTGAGAAATCCAAATGAGTTTGCGCCATTATGGGTATACGATTTTCCATTGTTGGAGTGGGATGAGAACAGCGAGCGTTTCCACGCGATGCACCATCCATTTACATCGCCGAAACCAGACGATTTACATTTAATCAATACAGATCCAGGAAAAGTACGAGCAAATGCATATGACTTAGCGATGAACGGTGTTGAATTAGGCGGAGGATCGATTCGTATCCACGACAGAGAGCTACAATCACGCATGTTCGATTTACTCGGTTTCTCGAAGGAAGAAGCGCAAGCACAATTTGGATTCTTGATGAGTGCCTTCGAATACGGAGCGCCGCCACACGGTGGTTTAGCCTTCGGATTGGATCGCTTGGTGGCAACGATGGGTGGATCAGAGTCCATTCGCGACTACATCGCATTCCCGAAAAATAACAGCGGTAGAGACACCATGATTGATGCACCATCGCCATTGAACGATGCACAAATGAAAGAATTAGGAATTAAATTATCTTAATTCAAAAATTGTTGATTTTTCGCTCAACTTTTGTGCAAAACGTTTGTTAGAATTGGTAGGAAGTTCATAGAGCTTCCCTTAATTTTACAGCTCTTTTAGTATCCTTATTCTCAATGCTAACCATCTCAGTATGAACGCAAACATCGAAAAATTACAAGCAGAAATCGCCGATTTAAGACAGCAATTGGTGGAGCATCCACTGTATGCTCAAATTCAAACACTCGAGGATTTCCAATACTTCATGGAACAGCATATTTTCGCTGTTTGGGACTTTATGAGTTTATTAAAGGCCTTACAACGCGGATTAACATGTGTTGAAGTTCCTTGGTCACCGAAAGGAAGTCCAGAAACCCGCAGATTCATCAATGAGATTGTTCTTGGTGAAGAATCGGACACCGATGCGAATGGAAAAGTTTCAAGTCACTTCGAAATGTATTTGGAAGCGATGCAGCAAATCGGCGCAAACACCTTGCCTATTTACCAACTAACAGAGTGGATTTCCTATGGAAAATCAGTGGAGGAAGCTTTGTATCAGTTGAACATCAACGAAGAGACAAAGGACTTTGTTCGCTTTACTTTTTCCATCATCGAAACAGGAGAATTGCATAAAATCGCCTCGTTATTCACTTTTGGACGCGAGGACTTAATTCCAGACATGTTTATTGAAATCCTGCGTGAAATGAGCTCACAAGGACAAGAAAACATATCAAAGTTATTGTATTACCTGGAGCGTCACATTGAAATCGATGGCGGTGACCATGGGCCTATTTCCTTACGTATGATCGATGAAATTTGCGAAGATGATGCACAAAAATGGCAAGAAGCAACAGATTGTGCGAAACAAGCCTTAGAAATGCGCATTCATTTGTGGAATGGTTTACTCACTCCGTCTGTGTCGATGTCAACAGAGGATTAACTCCAACTCGTACCTTCTTTCCCGTCTTTTACCACAATTCCTGCGGCTGCCAATCCATCGCGGATTTTATCGGAGGTAGACCAGTCTTTGTTCGTTCGTGCTTGTTGACGTAAGTCGAGTACAAGATCCATCACCGGTGCTAATTTCCCATTCTCCGATTCTTGTTCGGACATCAATCCCAGAACATCGTAAATAAAGGCGTGCATCGCGATTTTTAAGGCGTCTCGATCTTCAACAGAAATGCTTGCGTTACCATCGTTGATGAGGTTAATGTATTTCACTCCTTCAAACAAATTCGCAACTAAAATTGGTGCATTGAAATCGTCGTTCATCGCGGTGTGAAAAGAAGCAATCAAGGCAGCGACATCAAAAGAAGATGTGGATGTTGGCACTTTCTCCAAGGTTTTCAATCCTTCCATTAAGCGGGCAAATCCTTTTTCAGATGCGTTCAAGGCTTCTTGCGTAAAATCTAAGTTACTGCGGTAATGCGCTTGCATCATAAAGAAACGAAGGACATTCGCACTGTAAGGTTTGTCGAATAATTCGGTTGTTCCTTCGATGATTTCTTTCGGTAAAAAGTAATTTCCGAGGGACTTACTCATTTTTTGTCCGTTGACATTTAACATATTGGCATGTAGCCAATAATTTGCTGGATTGGCACCATGTGCGCCACAACTTTGAGCGATTTCGTCTTCATGGTGCGGGAATTTCAAGTCCATGCCACCTCCGTGAATATCGAATTGTTTCCCCAAGTATTTGGTGCTCATCGCCGTACATTCAACGTGCCATCCTGGATTTCCATCTCCCCAAGGTGAACGCCAAATTTGCATATCATCTGGATTCGCTTTTTTCCAAAGGGCAAAGTCTGCAAAGAAGCGTTTTTCTTCCTGCGCGTTCAAATTGCGTGTTTCGTTTTCTAGTTCGTCTACTTTGCGTCCACTTAAGATCCCGTAATTGTAATCTTGCATGTAGCGCTTCGTATCGAAGTAAACGGAACCATTTACCACGTAAGCGTAGTTATTGTCCAAAATTTGCTCAATGACTTCAATTTGTTCTTGAATGTGTGCGGTAGCAGTTGGCTCAATGCTCGGCGGCAATAAGTTATAGATGCGTTGTAATTCTTGGAAGCGCACATTGTATTTGTAGACAATTTCCAAGGACTGTAATTGTTCTGCGCGTGCTGCTTTTCCAATGGAGTCTTCATCGTTACCGGCACTGTTGGTAATGTGTCCGGCATCTGTGATGTTCCGTACGTATTTCACTTGGAATCCAAGGTGAAGTAAATAGCGATAGATGAGGTCAAAATTGATGAAGGTGCGCATATTTCCCATGTGAGGCTCGCTGTAAAGCGTAGGACCACAGACATACATGCCAACAAAGTTTTCATGAATGGGTACGAAGGCTTGTTTTTCACCTTTCATACTATTGTAAATCACTAAGTTCTTCTGTTGATCTTTCATGGCTAATTGCATTGTAACAAAGTTAGCGAAAAGTTCCAAGTCTTTTAAACTAGATTGCTTTCGCTTCGTTTAAACCGGAACATTTTTCACTTCTTTTGTTATTATATTGTTTGAAATCGCTGAAAAAAGTACTTTTTTGGAAGATTACGGCACTATTTTTGCTAAGATTGCGCTATGAATTCGATGTTAGCATTTCTTACTGGACTCCTGTTGATCTTGAAATTTCCAAGTGATATTCCGTATGCGAGTATTCAGCGTTCGATGGAAATGAATGACGCGAAAACGATTGCTCACATGGGCAAGGATAAACTATCATTGAATGTACAGGGAAAAGAATCCGTTTATCCCATCGCGCAGGCAGAAATGATTTTACAAGGATTTTTCACGAAATATCCGAAGGGATCATTCGCTTTCAAATTCAAAGGAAAAGAATCCGGAGAGGACAACTACACAGTTGGCACCTATACATCAAAAGGAGAAACGTTCCGAAGCACCTTTCATTTTCGTACTGGAAAATTAGAAAGTCTTTCGATTACCAACGAGTAATTATCCTTGTTGACCTCTGTTTTCTTTCAAGGTATTGAAGAAAATCACCGCGTATCCAAAGGTTAGCATCAAGTGGAATGGAACCATTCCTAAGTCTCCGTAAATCGCACGATTCACAGCAGTGAAACCGAATACCACCATCAAAACCCCTTCGGCAATGTTAATGATGGATAAACTTTTCTTGTCGTATTTGTTTCCAGTGAATTCGTCTTTTTTCGCCACGTTGAATTTCGGCGTACGAACGAATGAACTTTTAATTCCTAAGTACCCTTCGATTACTGCTACCGCGTTGCTTAAAGAAAGTGCCATGGATACCGTTAAGAACTGAAAGAAACGCCCAATAAAACGAACGACATCACTAAAGAAATGTCCGGTTTTGTCGCGGTACGCATTCCAATAATAAAACGCTAAGAATACGGTACTCGATAAAAATGCGCCACCCACTTGAATGAAGAAATTCAAATCAGAGAAAGAATCTTTGATGTGAAGGACAGGTAAGCTCAACAAGGAAAGTATCAAGATGAATACAAATACAGATGAATTGAACAAATGCGCCAATCCGTGTAGACGATCGGAAAATTTCAATCCTTTCGTCGTCACAATGCGTTTCCACATTTTAATGAAAACCTCTGCACCACCTTTCATCCACCGGTGTTGTTGACTTTTCAAGGCCGACATCGTAATTGGTAGTTCTGCTGGAGATTCAACTTCTTCTAAGTAATTGAATTTCCATCCACGCATTTGTGCGCGGTAGCTTAAGTCTAAGTCTTCAGTAATGGTATCGTGTTCCCATCCGCCTGCATCTATGATACACGCTTTTCTCCAAACACCTGCGGTACCGTTGAAGTTGATGTAGTGTCCTTGTGCATTGCGTCCACCTTGCTCGATGGCAAAGTGTCCATTCAATCCAAATGCTTGTAATTCCGTTAATAATGAATACGTTTTGTTTAAATGTCCCCATCGCGTTTGAACGACACCAATTTTATCCGTGTTGAAGTATGGCATGGTACGCAACAAGAAATCTTTGTCTGGAACGAAATCCGCGTCAAAAATGGCAATGAACTCTCCTTCAACTTGGTCCATAGCGGAGTCAAGTGCTCCCGCTTTGTAACCTGTGCGATCTGTACGGTGAATGTGCTGAATGTTGATTCCACGTGCAGCAACTTCTGCTACTTTTTTCGCAATAATGTCTTTGGTTTCATCCGTAGAATCATCCAATACTTGAATTTGGAATTTATCAAGTGGATACTCAAATTCAGCAATCGTATCGATGATGCGATCAGCGACATACATTTCGTTATACATCGGCAATTGAATGGTTACCTTTGGAGCATTCGCTAAATCAAATAGTGGCTCCACACGACTTTGTTGTGCTTTGCGTTGTTTTCTGTATGCAAATGCCAGAGATAACTGAACGACGCTGTAATAAAAAATCAATAGTAAACATAGTCCGTATAATACCAAAATCACTTTCGCTAATACATGCGACCAATAATGTTCTTTCACGAAGGTTTTTCCGTGCTCTGTGACTTTACGATCGCCCCAATTAAACATCCATGACACTTTTAAATTCGCTTTGAAGGGAAAATCTTGGCTATAGGTATACGTTTTATTTGCGTGTTCTTTCACATTTGTCATTAGTGTATCCAAAATGGAAGAGCGATAATCTGTATCAATCAATCGAAGGTAACTCTTCCCAATGGGAACATGTTTGAAAGTAAACACCCCATTTTCATCCGTTTCAGTGGTAAATATTTTACCAGTTACAAGGGAAGTTAAGCTCACTTTCACTTTTTCCACTTCATTGTGGGTTTTGTAGTCAACTAAGTATCCTTCAATTTTCTTTGAATACTGAATTGGGTCCTTTGTAGCATGTGCACTGATAGTCGTAACAAAAAGTGCGATAAGCAAGAAAAAATTCCTCATTTGTGAGCAGAAAAAAGATGTAAAAAAAAGCAAATATAAATCTAATCTTTCATTAATGTCATTTCGTCCACCAAGTGTTTGGCATCAGAGTAAATATCCATTACCCAAAGAACGTAGCGAATGTCCACCACAATGTTTCGGCAGCGATTTGGATCGAACAAATAATCACTCATCGTACTTTCCCATGAACGGTCAAAATTGAGTCCCATTAAGTATCCGTTTTTGTCTAAAACGGGCGATCCAGAATTTCCACCAGTCGTGTGGTTCGATCCTGAGAAACACACCCATAGTTCGTCACCTTGTGCATATGGACCGTAGTTTTTCGCAGCATGTAATTCCAACATTCTTGGCAATAAAGCGAAATCTGGATTCCCAGTGTTGTATTTGGCGATGATTCCGTCCAAGGTTGTGTGCTCTGTGTATCGCATGCCATCGGTCGGAGCGGACCCTTCTAATTGTCCGTAGGTAATGCGCAAGGTTGAATTTGCATCTGGCCAGTGTTTTTTAGTTGGGAACATCGTGTATTTCCCTTCCACATACACTTGCATCAAGTTGTTGACACTCGTTTGAAAGGCGCGATACGCTGGAACGGTTTCATTTCTGAAGGACTGGAAGTACTGGTAAAAGTGTGTGTATCCCACGTCTTTGTTCAGTTTTTTCAAGGATTTTTCATTGAATCCATTTAAAAAGGCTAGGTAACGGTCTTGACTTGTAAAAATCGATGTGGTGTAGATCTGACTAGCCATACCTTTGACGTAATTCACGAACCATTCAGTAGCCACAGAATTTTTCACATCTTTCGTTATTTCCTTCCACTGTTCAGTGTAATCGAAATACGCTTTGGTTTGATCGTTGAAGATTTTCCAATCGACATCTTGGTTGTAATTTTTGAAGAATCCTTCCGCCGACGTTTTCATTTTGTCAATGACTTTCGCTAATTCACCATTTTCGGTGTACTTGGCATAATTAGTCACCAAGTCTTCCATTCCACGCACCAGTTTGAAGTATTCGGGTCCGTAGGAAAAATACTCAGCACCCAGGGCATACTTGAATTCAATCTGTTGATCTTTTTCCACCAACACATTCAATTGATTGACCACTTCCGCATATTTATTCCATTCTGGCTTAGTCAACGCCATTTCCTTGTAGGCTTTTTCTTCTTCCAACTTGAGTTGTACTGCTTGTAGGTTTTTTAATCCTTCAATTTGACCAATCCATTTTTTCCAGGCATTCGCTATACTCGCTTGTTTCGCGGAATATTGAATACGTGTTAAATCCGAATTTTTCATTCCTTCATCGATTACTGCCAACGAAAGATCGCGCATGTGAATGCGTGCCGGACGCTCCTTTTCAATGATGAATTTCAAGTACGACGAAACAACATGTTGCTCTGTTTGACCCGGGAATCCATACACCATCGTAAAGTCACCTTCTTGACGGTTTTGAAAAGAAATGGGTAAATAATGCAGCGGTGTGTAAGGAACATTGTCTGGCGAATATGCTGCTGGCTTATTATCTTTTCCCGCATAAATACGAAAGACAGAGAAATCACCTGTGTGACGTGGCCAAACCCAGTTATCGGTATCCCCGCCGAATTTCCCAATGGAGTTTGGAGGAGTTCCAACGAAACGCACATCCAAGAATACTTCTTTGAGCATTAAGTAATAATCGTTTCCGTAATTGAAGGCCTTAATTTCCGCCTCGTAATGCGTTCCAACGATTGCAGCCGCACATAATTTCTTGATGTTCGCCATAATCATTGCTTGATCACTCTTCGAACTTGTACCCATCAATACATCTTTCGTCACATCGTCAATGCGGACAATACGCATGGCGGTTAATCCTGGATTCGTTAATTCGTCCGCTTTGTTCTTTGCCCAAAAACCATTTTTCAAATAATCGTGTTCGAGAGAGGAATGAGATTGAATTTGTCCGTAACCACAGTGGTGATTCGTCAACAATAATCCTTGACTCGAAACCAACTCCGCTGTACATCCACCGCCAAATTGTAGAATGGCATCTTTTATACTTGTCGAATTAATACTGTAAATATCTGCCGCGGAAAGTTTCATTCCTTTCGCTTTCATATCTGACTCAAAAGCAGCAATTAAAGAAGGGATAAGCATGCCTTCTTCGGCCTGCGCTACAAACAATCTAGCAACGAATACAAACAACAGGGATGCGCGCAATAAGATCAATTTCATACGTACGATTTAGAGTGGCTAAGATACGACGATTTCAGATAGTCACAATAGCTAAAATCAAAGCACAATAATTACGTATCTTTGCGCCACATTTCAATGTATGCGAATATTCGAAGGACTTACAGATTTAACACGTATCAAAAATGCAGTCGTAACGATTGGCACCTTTGATGGCGTGCACATAGGTCACCAAGAAATTCTCAAAACGGTTATTTCCGAGGCAAAAAAAATCGGTGGAGAAAGTGTGCTATTGACCTTTTATCCTCATCCGAGAATGGTCCTTTACCCCGACGATACGGGTTTGCTTTTATTGCAAACGCAAACGGAGAAATTAGAAAAACTGTCCAGTATTGGACTCGAGAATGCTGTGATTTATCCTTTTTCAAAAGAATTCGCTGAGTTTTCCGCCAAAAGTTTTGTCGAGGAAATTTTAATCAAAGGACTTGAAGCGAAGAAAGTCATTATTGGTTACGACCATCAATTTGGACATCAGCGCGAAGGAAATTTAGCTTTTTTACAAAGGTATGCTGACCAAGGATTCTTTGAATTAATGGAAATTCCAGCTGAGCAAATCGATGAAGTATATATTTCTTCCTCAAAAATTCGAAATGCCATTTTGGATGGAGAAATGTCCACCGCAAATTCGTGTTTAGGCGCACCATTTGAACTCACCGGAACTGTAACGCTAGGATTACAGAATGGACGCCGAATCGGATTTCCAACGGCAAACATTCAACTGAAAGATGCGCACAAAATCATTCCAGCGAATGGTGTATATGCGGTGAAAATCGAGGTGGAAGGCAAACTACAAACTGGAATGATGAACATCGGATGGCGTCCAACCGTTGAAGAGGAAAAATTAGAACGCAAAATCGAGGTTCATCTTTTTGATTTTCACCGAGAAATTTATGGTTCGGAGTGCCGAGTGGAAGTACATCAATTTTTCAGACCGGAACATAAATTCCCTACCTTAGAGGAGTTAAAAGCTCAAATTCAACAAGATGAAGCAGCTATACGCGCTTTTTTTCATACTGTTTAGTTACCTCAGTGTTGCGCAGCTGAATCATGGACGCGTGTACCTGTGGAATGAACTTGCAGGGGTCAATCCGGATACCATTCGCGCCATTTCATTCGAGAAAATGAAATTGGACTCACTCCCGAATGAGCTGTGGAAGTTTACGAATATCACCTACTTAAGCCTAGAAAAAAATCAACTTGCCAACTTGCCTGCGGACTTCAATAAGTTGACGCAACTGACGGAATTGAATATCGAAAAAAATAAATTCACCTTTTTTCCTTTGGTCATATGCCAACTTCCCAATTTGAAGAAATTGAACGCATCTCGCAACCGTGTGGAGTCCATTCCGAATCAAATCGAAAATTGCAGTCATTTGGAAAGCATTGATTTATACGATAACCTCATCGGTGATTTTGGAACTGGGATATTTCAATTGAAGGAATTAAGGACATTAAACATCGAGGGAGTGATGTATGGAACCAATTTCGCAGATGACTTAAAACGCAAACTTCCAAACGTAAAAATCATACTCGATCCGCCTTGCAAGTGCTTGAACTAGGTGAAAAAAACGAATCCCTTTTATCAAGTTGTCCTTGACTTGAAACTATTTCCTACCTTCGTGTAAAACAAGAATTTTGGATCTTATCAACCTTATTTTTCGGCTCGGTGTACTCTTTGCTATCTATGGATTTCTCTGGTTTTTCATCGAACTTGGATTGAAATTACTGATCGGTGGACGCAAGCGCACACTTGGAGAAATCTATTTGATTAAAACCGTGAAGTACTTGTTTCTTGTAAACGTGACCTTTCTCTTTTGCTTGGAACAAATGGAAGAACCTGTTTTTCATGTGAATTACATGAATCTGGCACCAAGCTTCATTGTTTTGATGGTATACTTCTTAGGGAAACTCCAACAGAAAGAACAGCGGATTCAAATGATGACAAATTTCACACAGGGATTGCAAGAGGCGCCGTTTAACCGACAGTGGGAATTGGTATTGATTGTGCTCAGTGGCTTGGCCTTTGCCGGACTCGTGTTTTATCCACAGTTTTCTGAAAATGCCATTTCTACATGGTTTCAAAAGAGTATTTTGGACATTGAAAATACCGTGTTGATTGGATTTGTATTTAAAATAATCGGGTTTTTCTTTTTAATCGGAATGTTCTTTAAGATGCTCAATGCACTTAACTACATCATTTCAGGAAAACCTTTGGTAAATGCGAAAACAGGATTTGGTACAAAACAAAGAAAATCTGATGATTCATTTGATGATTTTGAAGAAATTGACGACAATAAACTTTCGGAATAATGGCACACTTTGATGAAAAAGAATTAATCGAACGATCGAATGACATCATCCATTCATTGACAAAATTGGTCATGGGTGAAAAACCTGGGTTTTTGTCCGGAAGCGTCTATAAAAAAATGGAAATGCATCCGCGCTTGAGCACCATGAAGACCTTGTACGCCAGTTTTATAATGGATTTCAAAGGTTCTTATGAAGATTCAGTGAGTTTAAAAAAACTGACCGATTTCCGCTACGAAATCGTCGAGTTATTTGACTCTGAATCACCTTCAGAAAACTAAGCAAACGACACCATGGAATTTACCTTCGGGAAAGCGTATAAATTATGTAGTGTCAAGCGAATTGACCGTTTGTTCTCCGAAGGAAAGAGATTAAAAGCATACCCTATTACCGTCATGTTCCAAGAAACCGAAGAGGAAATGGAACACGCTTTTCAAGTCATCTTTTCCGTTCCGAAAAAGCGCATGAGGCATGCACATGATCGAAATTATGTCAAACGCTGTTTTCGCGAAATACTGCGAATAAATAAATCCGTACTTGAAAATCATTTGATAAAGTGCAACAAAAAAATCAATTTCGCCTTCATTTATCAATTGAATGAGCGCATACCTTACCAAGAATTGGAACAAAAATTGCTTGACGCTATCACAAAACTAATAAGCGAAATAAAAGATGAAAAATAAACTTCACGTGATCATTTGGATCACGCTAACTTGCTTTACATTCCAAACTTCATGGACACAGTCCAATGGATTCGAAACCCTGAAAAGTTTGGAAATCATGGATCAAATTTATGAAAACCTAGATCTTTACTTTGTAGATGAACCACAGAACGGTAAACTTTCGAAAACGGCGATTGATGCCATGCTCAAAGAATTGGATCCGTACACCGTTTATTACCATGAGTCGAACATTGAAGATTACCGCCTTTTAACCACTGGACAATACGGTGGAATTGGGGCCTTGATTCGTCAAATAGGTGATTACACGTTTATTTCCGAACCTTATGAAGATTGTCCGGCAGCAAAAAGCGGCATCAAAGCGGGCGATAAAATCTTAACGATTGATGGCAAAAACATGGCAAAGAAAACCACCGATGAGGTTTCAGATGCCTTGAAAGGACCAAAAGGAACAAGCATCGAAGTGGAAATTGAACGCAAAGGGGAAGGCCTGAAGAAAATCACCATCGCACGCGATGAAATTAAAATCCCAGACGTGCCTTATTTTGGTATGCTAAAAAGCGAAGTGGGATATGTGAAATTGAATAGCTTTACCCAAACAGCTTCATCCGACGTCAAAAATGCCATCCAAAAATTGCAAGCGGATGGCGCGAAACAATTGGTGCTTGATCTGCGTGGAAATGGCGGTGGATTGCTGATTGAGGCAGTGAAAATCGTTAATTTCTTTGTGCCAAAAAATCAAGTGGTGGTTACCACAAAAGGACGCGTGAAAGAGGAAAACCGCGTGTACACAACCTTAGAAGAACCATTTGTACAAGACATGCCACTCGTTGTGCTTGTTGACGGTGGCTCTGCTTCAGCCAGTGAAATTGTTTCTGGTGCTCTGCAAGATATAGACCGAGCAGTGATCATTGGTGAAACAAGCTTTGGAAAAGGTTTGGTGCAACGAACCTATGACTTAAAATACGGGTCCAAAATAAAAATTACCATCGCTAAATACTATACTCCTTCGGGACGCTGTGTGCAACGTTTGGAGTATTATGACAAAGAAAACAATGCTAAAGCAAAGGAAATACCAGACTCCTTATTAAAAACCTTTCAAACAAAAAATGGACGAAAAGTCATTGATGGACGTGGAATCGAACCAGATTTGAAAATCGAAAGTCCAGATTTAAGTCGTTTGACAGCGGTTCTACTTACTAGTAATTTTGTCTTTAATTACACAACTGATTACGTTTTAAGTCATCCAACGATTGTTAAAGCAGAGGAGTTTACATTATCTGATTCAGAATACGAAGATTTTCAAAAATATGCGCTCGCACAAGAATTTAAGTATACAACCGCTTCAGAGGAATCTTTGAAGAAGATGAAGGAAACCGCTGTAAAAGAAGGTTATTTCGAAGAAATAAAAGCGGATTATGAGGACATGATTTCGAAAGTAACTCCTTCGAAAGAAAGAGACCTAATGAAATTTAAAGCGGAAATAAGCGAAATCTTGGAAAATGAAATTATTTCAAGGTATTTCTTTCAAAAAGGCAGAACAGTGGCGTCCCTTAAAAATGACATTGTGGTGAAACGTGCATTGGAAGTTTTGACAAATGTAACGGAGTACAATACTATTTTGAAGAAATAAGCGTTAGAATCCTATGTTGAAACGTTATTTCGGACCGCAAATTCATCGCCGAGTACATTTTTTTGTACTTGTCTTATTTATTGTTGGAGTCGTTTGCAGTAAATTCTTGATGTCGATGGGACTCCTCCTGGGAGTACTGAATCTTGTGGCCGAAGGAAATTTCAAGTCCTATTTTCAACGGCTTCGAGAGAATCCACTCATCCTCTTCGTTTTGCTATTTTATGTTCTGCACCTCTTTGGATTAGTGTGGTCGAGTAATTTGGATTATGGCCTCGATGATATCCGAAAAAAAACATCTTTATTATTGATTCCTATCATTGTTGGATCTCAACCCATTCCAAGTCCAAGGGCATGGTCTAGACTCATTCAATACTTCGTGCTCATTTTAGTCAGCACGGCGTTAATCAATTTCATTTCGTATCATTTTTTCGCTGAAAAACTGAATTTAATCGACATTCGTGACATGTCCCTTTTCGGTTCGCATATCCGCTATGGGATTCTCATTGGCATTGGATTAGCATTTTGCTTAGAAAGGATTTACTTAGGCGCAAAATATAGAAGGGGATACATTGTTAGTGCACTTTTCTTTTTGATATACTCGTTTTATAGTCAGGTATTGTCTGGTTTGATATCCGTGAGCATTGTACTTATCGGGTTGCTGGTTTTTATGCTGGTAATGCGTAAACAATTCGTGATTTTAGCTTCCATGTTTTTATTCGTTTTGATCTCCTCACTTGGCTTATTCTATTACTTGTCACAACCAGTCATTTATCCGATTCCATGTCGCGAACAATACGACGAAATGGAGTCCGCCTGGAATCAACGTTCCGCCTTGAATTACGACAGTTTGGATAAACGAAAACAACCTGTAGCTTCTACATTAGAACGGTATTTATCCTCCAAAGAACTTTGCGCCAATTTTAAAGGGGTCCAAAAACTAACAACAGAAGATATTCGTTTCATTGAAACGGGATTTGCAGATGTACATGAAACCTATGGCGGTATTCAAGCGAGGTTATTGGACATTCGTTATCAATGGCACCATGCTACAAATCCATCCGGACATTCCGTATTGGAGCGAATTGAATACTGGAAAAATGCATGGGCAATCATTGAAAATCACTGGTTGATAGGCGTTGGCACAGGAGATGTCGATGATGCGATGCAAGAAATGTACAACACTCGTCGTTCTCCATTGACTGAAGAACGAAGATTGCGCGCACACAATTCTTACTTAACTTACTATTTGACCTTCGGAATTTTTGGATTTTTGTTTTTCCTCTATTTTCAATGTAAGTTCATCATCCAACAATGGAAATGGAACCAATGGATTGGCTTCCTTTTTGGCATTATAGTCCTAGTCACTTTCCTAGTTGAAGACACCCTTGAATCACAAATGGGCATCACCTTATTTGCCTTTTTCTACGCCGTATTCTCAAGGAAAATCACAACTAAGTAGATACGTCCTTGATTTTTATTAACTTCGCTTTGCGATGTCAATAGAAGTAAAAAACCTGTTTAAATATTACGGAGAACAAGCCGCAGTGCGGGATGTAAGTTTCTCTGTCAACAAAGGTGAAATCGTAGCTTTTCTAGGTCCAAATGGCGCGGGAAAATCTACCACCATGAAAATCATGACCGGATATATTCCTGCTAGTTCAGGCGAAGTATATATCGGCGGAATCAAAGTGGACATAGATGAGTTGAAAACGCGTCAAATAATCGGTTATTTGCCAGAAAACAATCCGCTTTATGTGGATATGTATGTGCGAGAATACTTGGAATTTGTCGGAAGAATTTACAAAGTAAAAAACCTGAAGTCGCGCGTAGCGGAAATGGTGCATGCGGTCGGACTGGACGTTGAACAAAATAAAAAAATCGGAGCCTTATCCAAAGGATACCGTCAGCGTGTTGGATTAGCGCAAGCTATCATTCATGATCCAGAAGTATTGATCCTCGATGAGCCAACCACTGGATTGGACCCCAATCAATTGGTGGAAATCCGTGAGTTGATTCGTCAAATCGGGAAACAAAAAACCGTCTTACTTTCGACGCACATCATGCAAGAAGTAGAAGCGATTTGTGACCGTGTGATCATCTTATCCAAAGGTCAAATTGTAGCAGACGATAAAGCAAAAACATTGCAACAGGAATTCGAACACCAAACGGTTTATGTTGAATTTGATGCACCAGTGACAAAAGCACAATTGACGAAAATTCCGAATGTCAGCAAGGTGGAAGCTTTGGAAAAAGGATGGTTGATTGAGTCTGTATCGCCAGAAGATTTGCGTAAATCGCTTGCACAATATGCACAAACTCAAAATTGGTTAATCCTCACATTAAACATTGAGCAGAAATCGCTAGAAGAAGTATTTAAAGAATTAACAAAATAAGATGCCAACGAATTTTATCGAAGAATTACAGTGGAGAGGGATGATACACGATATCATGCCCGGAACAGAAGATGCATTGTTGAAGAAAAGTTCGTCTGGATATATTGGATTCGATCCAACCGCCGACTCTCTGCACATTGGAAGTTTGGTGCAAATTATGACCTTGGTTCATTTTCAAAAAGCTGGACACAAACCATTTGCTTTGGTAGGTGGAGCAACGGGAATGGTTGGTGATCCATCAGGGAAATCACAGGAAAGAAATTTGTTGGATGATGCAACACTACAGCACAATGTCGCATGTGTGAAAGCACAACTTGAAAAGTTCTTGGACTTTAAAGGCGAGAATGCGGCAGAAATGGTCAATAACATCGATTGGTTCCGAAACATGAGCTTTTTGGAATTCATTCGCGACGTGGGAAAACACATTTCGGTAAATTACATGTTGGCTAAAGATTCCGTAAAATCCCGTCTTGAAACAGGGATGTCTTTCACAGAGTTTTCGTATCAACTCGTTCAAGGTTATGACTTTTACTACTTGAATCAACACAAAGGATGTATCGTTCAATTAGGTGGTTCCGATCAATGGGGGAATATTGTGACAGGAACAGAGTTAATCCGTCGAAAAGGTGGAGGTGAAGCGTATGCCGTGACCACACCGCTCATTAAAAAAGCGGACGGAACGAAGTTTGGAAAAACGGAAGGCGGGAATGTTTGGTTGGATCCAGCGAAAACATCACCGTACCAATTTTACCAATACTGGTTAAACGCAGCGGATGAAGACGCAGCGAATTTCGTTCGAATTTTTACTTTGAAAACCAGAGAAGAAATTGAAGCCTTGGAAAAAGAACACGCAGAAGCACCTCATTTACGCGCCCTTCAAAAAGCCCTTGCTGAAGACATAACCGTACGTGTTCACAGTGAGGAATCTCTTCAAACCGCCATTAGCGCGAGTAATATCCTCTTTGGTAAATCGACGTCAGAGGACCTAAATGCATTGTCTGAACAAGATTTCTTTAGCATTTTTGACGGCGTACCACAAGCTACCATTTCACGTGCAGAGTTTGGAGAAGGAATCAGCATCGTGGATGCATTAGCAGGGAAAACGGGATTTTTAACTTCAAATGGAGAAGCCCGACGCGAACTTAAAGCGAATGCCATTTCGGTAAACAAGGAAAAAGTAGATGAACAATTTATTGTTCGTTCCTCAGAACTGATTAACGATCATTATGTCTTAATAGGAAAGGGCAAAAAGAACAATTATATTTTGGTCATCACGGATTAAAAATTTGATAAAGCAAAAAAAAAGAGAAGGCAACACCTTCTCTTTTTTGTTTTTACATAATCTGTTTTTATATAATCAGCATGGCGTCACCATATGAATAAAAACGGTAATTTTCTTTAATTGCTTCTTTATATGCTTTCATCATTAAATCATGTCCTGCAAAAGCAGAAATCATCATCAACAAGGTAGAAAGCGGTGTATGGAAATTCGTAATGATACTATCTGCAATACTAAATTCGTATGGAGGAAAGATGAATTTGTTTGTCCAACCGTCGTATGGCTTCAAAAAACCGTCTGTTGATACAGATGTTTCGATAGAACGCATAGCAGTTGTACCAATAGCACATACTCGTTGCTTCTTGCGTTTTGCGTTGTTCACCATGTCTGAAGCTTCCTGAGAAATAATCACTTGTTCAGAATCCATTTTGTGCTTCGTTAAATCTTCTACTTCTACGGAACGGAAAGTACCAAGTCCAACATGAAGTGTCACCTCTGCAAAGTCGATTCCTTTTAACTCAAGTCTTTTCAATAACTGTCTAGAAAAATGCAGTCCTGCAGTTGGTGCTGCAACAGCTCCTTCCACTTTCGCAAAAATGGTTTGGTATCGTTCTTCGTCCTCCGGCTCAACTTCGCGCTTAATGTATTTAGGAAGTGGTGTCTCACCTAGTTCAGTGATTTTTGCTTTAAAATCTTCGTAAGGACCATCGAACAAAAAGCGCAGGGTGCGTCCACGTGAGGTAGTATTATCAATTACTTCAGCAACAAGTGAATCGTCTTCTCCGAAATATAATTTATTTCCGATTCGAATTTTTCTCGCAGGGTCCACAAGCACATCCCAAAGTAAGCTTTCACGGTTTAATTCACGCAATAAGAAAACTTCAATTTTCGCACCTGTTTTTTCTTTATTTCCGTACATTCTTGCGGGAAAAACACGTGTGTTGTTCATGACCATGACATCACCTTCTGAGAAATAATCCAACACATCTTTGAATATTTTGTGTTCAATTTTTCCTGTCTCTCGGTGAATGACCATTAATCGTGCATCGTCACGGTTTTCAGTTGGATAGTTTGCGATTAACTCTTCTGGAAGCTCGAAGTCGAACTCCGATAATTTCATTTTGCTCATAAGCTCAATATTAACCTACCTCTTCACAGTAGGGCGCAAAGATACGACATCGAGACCCCGTTTGTCAAGTAAATAGCCAACTAAATTCAATTTGCTTGATTTTATTGACAAAAATCAGCTTTTTTAAGAATGTATCTCATTGAATGCACGTGTGACAAACGCGAAATTTGAAAAAAAAGATAGATATGTTTGATAAAATGCTGAGTGAAATGGAATTTAACCGCTTTGGTTGGATTGCTATTATTTTGTTAGTTGTAGGATGCCTCGGAGGACTAACAGTTGGAATGGGGGCTTTACAAAGTACCTTTGCGTTAATTGTCATTTTAATTCCAACGACGTTGACCGTTAGCTTCTTGCTTTCGCTTGCACCAATGAAGTGGATTGCTGTATCAACATTGGTTACTGTTAGTGTAGATTTACTGTTTTTCGGCTATTACCTAGCTACTTAAAACTGGAAGTAAACAAACGGTTTAAAGGTATCTGAGATTGCCTGATACATCAGGAAAACACTGAATGCAATAGCGATTCCCTGAAGAAAAAACGGAATCTTTGCAAATGCTTCCGTTCCTTTTTCTTTCCAGGATTGTGGTAGCCAATGCAAAACGAATCCTGTTAAGATCAGCCAAAACACCGCTTGATACGTTTCTAATACCTTCACAAAAACGTCCCAAGTGAAATCAAAATGCACCCAAATGTGATTCAACATCTTTATGGGCTCACCTGCTTCGTCTAAGCGAAACCATACACGTGTGAAGGTGATGAAATTGAAGGTGAGAAAGATTCGCCATGCACGGATCCCCCAAGCAGAACTTTGTTCATATGGACTAATTTTCTTCCAATATTGATAGAAAATGAGGGCGAGCCCGTTCATTGTTCCCCAAATCACAAAATTCTCACTCGCGCCATGCCAGAGTCCACCAACAACCATAGTGATTAATAAATTTAAATCGCGGTTTAAATAATTTTTGACCTTCGGAAAGAAATGCCAGCATAGAAAATAGATCAGCATCAAGCCTACGTAGACGTAAATGAGTTCGTACCATTGGGTTATGAAAATCAAAAACACGAAGATAATCGTCGATGCAATATATGTTCCGATTCCACCAGAGCGATTCCCTCCCAAGGGAATATATAAGTAATCTCGCAACCAAGAACCAAGGGATTTATGCCACCTGCGCCAAAAGTCAGCGACGGAAACAGCTTTATATGGCGAATTGAAATTCTCTAACAATGTGAATCCCATCAAACGAGAAATTCCAATGGCAATGTCCGTGTATCCGGAAAAATCGCCGTAAATCTGCAAGGAATATGCCCACATGGCTAGAACACTCACAAAACCTGGGTAGGCCTCAGGAGCATCTGCAATTTTATCAATAAAGTGAACAGCGATGTAATCTGCCAGAACAATTTTCTTAAATAATCCTTTGGTGATTTGTACCAAGGCCCTGCTAAAGTCTTGTTTACTTAAGTTGAAAGGTTGCTTGATTTGTGGAATAAAATCCCTCGCTCGCACGATGGGTCCAGCGACTAAATGGGGAAAATAGGTCACGTAAAACGAATAGTCGAAAAAACTACTGACCTTGATTTCTTTACGGTAAATATCGACAACATAACTGATGTTGTGAAAGGTAAAAAAGGAAACTCCGACAGGAATTAATATTTTATCTAAGAAGGTTCCTTCTCCAAAAAAGCCATTCCCCCACAAGGCAAATTGATTCACAATTTCATACTTCGTTTGAAATAACTGGTTGAAGGAATCGGTGAAGAAATAGGCGTATTTAAAGTAACCAAGCAGCAGTAAATTGAACGTTACTGACCCAGCAATCAACCACTTTTTAGTCCGATCTTTCTCCGATGTTTCAACGAGAATGGCAAACAGGTAATTGACCACAAGTGTCAATCCTAAGAGCAAAACAAATAAGCCAGAGGTCTTAAAGTAAAAGAATAAACTGATAACCGTTAAGAAAATGCTTCTCACCAAAAACTGCTTGTGAATCGCTGAAAAGACCACCATGACCAAAATGAAAAACAGCCAAAAGTCAAGCTGTGTAAAAATGAGTGGCTCATCAACATTAAATGAAAAAAGCTGGTATATTCTCTCCATAGTTAGTGGCTACTAAGTTCGTCAAATACGCTTAAATATTTCATGAACGCATCAATTAATAATTTTCCTTTGAGGTGATATCCATCAGCCGTAAAGTGAACATAATCTCCCTGCATTAATCCATTTTTCTTCCACACAATAGAGGAACCAAGTTCTCCCATAATGCCATAAAAATCCCATACGGCCATCTGGTATTCTTCTGCTAATTGATAGATGACTTCGCGCTGTCTTATGGTGTTTTTATTTGGCTTTCCATGGAATTGATTGTCATTTGGAACAGTGAGTAAAAGGGCACATTTCGGATTCACAGACAAAATCAGTTTCATCAAGGATTCTAAGTTGTTCTTATATACCTCAGGACGAAAATCTCCAAAATTCGTGTAGGCATCATTCGTTCCAACAGAGAACACAAATAAATCTGGCGGATGAATCTTTAGATCCCTCAGGAAATGCTCATTCCCTAAATATGTATAAAGTCCAGCACCATTGATACCAATAGCGTTGTACGTAATTCCCGGTAATTCGTTTAAGAGCTCAAATCCGTAAATTTCAAGAAGCGCTGTTGATGCACGATTCTTCACAAATTGTAAATCTAGTGAATCGATGTAATCGGTAAAGGTGATTTCTGAGTATCCTAGCTCGTCATGATGAAATGTTTCACTCACCAGCAGCTCTTGTCCACCAAAATTTAAATCGTAAGGAAACTCACCGGTGTTATGATAAATGCGCAATTTATTAAATGGCGGCTTTACCATCGTGCGCATGTGTTTGAAGTTAATCGTAATGACGGAATCCGCGCAACGAATCGTCGCCCCTGTCAATCCGTAGTCTAAGTCATCCGGATGATCGTTTACACTTCGGTAGGATTTCCAAACATTCGGCGAGGAGAAATAATAGTTCGATGGATTGTTCGTCTTTGCCAATCCAAACGGAAAAACGAGTCCGCGTTCGCCGTTTAATCCTGGCCAATTCGTTTGTAAAAAGGTACGGAAATCATGCGTATAAATATCCGCTTGAATGTGGGATCCACCGATGTGGTAAAAATTCAATTTGCGATCCTTTAAGGCAATCATTTGACTCATTTGTCCATGCAAATACATCCAATTTGGACTCTCTCCAGAAAAAAATTGAAAACTATTGCAGTCACTATTGATGAAGGGATACTTACTAGAAATCAAGGTGTCATCACTCGGAATCGTGGAAGATTCAATCGTCCTTAAGTCCATTGTTTGAGAGAAAACAGAACGCGATAAGAGCATCAGCAAAATGAACCCGCGCTTCATTCGGCGGCATCTTTCTTTGGACTTGTTTGTCCTTCAACCCATTTCGCGTATTCAGCAATAAAGGCATCGTAAAATAACTGAGAGGCATAACTTGCTCCACGAGGTGTAAAGTGTATGTAATCCTTTCCGGCTAAACCTTGACTGACCCATGATGGCATAGAATTATGTCCGCCCATTGCGGCATATAAATCCCAGAATATGGCGCCTGTTTCATCGCAGGATTTCTTCATCTGGTTAACACAATAGGAAAGGTAGGGGTAGCTTTCGAAAAGCCCATTCACCATTTGAGATATGTCACTTGGACCAATCACTAAAATGGCAGCACTAGGACGATTTCTTTGAATGTATTGTATTTGACTTTTGAAACTGCGCATGTAATTGCGAACGGAACTACTATCCCGGAAGGTATGAACGGAATTCCCACCAAACTGAAGGATGACTAATTCGGTGTTCAATTCGTTGTGCATTTTGCGAAACAATGTAGCATCTCCCGCACTGATGGCATGTCCTGAGGAACCACGCATCGCCACATTTACTACTTGAATACCAACATCTCCCTCTAAAGCAAAACCGTTGAAAACGGGACTTTTTGTCGTGCTGAACACAAATTTTAATTTGCCTGGAGTTTTGGGAAAACTCAAGTCAAGCGAATGTCCTAGCCCGTCTTTGATTAAGGAATCTTCGTGGATTAACTTGTTGTTTTCATACACTTTTACTGCGCACGGTTTCACACAAGCCGTGTAGAAACAACGAACTTGATTAAAATCACGTGCTCGTGCAAAAGCTGCTTTCGACGCTTCTACTTCAATCCACCCTTCGGTCAATTCGCCCCGATTCGATTTACTTGTGTCGATGAGAATGATGGAGGCAGAACCCATGGCCCCATATTTACGTGTACTCAATTTTTTCCCCCAAAAGGATGTTAATCGTTCGAAATTACTGGAGAATGTTTGTTTAAATGCTTGTGTGTTGTACACATTTGTCGCTGGAATCATTCCTGGACCGTTTCCGCCAAATTGATTCTGGATGCGCTGACGAATGTATCCAGTCATTCGATCACCTTCGATTTGTGAATCTCCGTAATGAAAGATGGAGATTTTACGTCCCTCATCTGATGCCGTTTGCAATTGTGTAAAGAACCTAAACAAATTCTGAGTTGATGTTTTGTTGAGGTGGAGTGATGTCGCACTTTCGGTACTTAGTACGCCACCTGCTGCTTGGCCCAATTTTCCGGAAGTTTTTCCCGAATGCTTGACCAAACTTTCATTGATGTCGCTTGTGTCAACTTTCTGAATGATTTTCGCAATGTCCTTTTTCTCTTGTTTTTTCGGATGTAAAATCTCTTCAAAAGATAAAAACTGCCATTTTACACCAAGGAATTTTGCCCCGCCATTCGGTAACAGAAAAGAAGGGATGAATAAAAGTGAAAGTACTAAAAGGATAAAAAGAAGTACTTGGTATGGACGAAAATTTTGCACAGATTGATTCTATTTAACAAATATAAGTTTTCTTTGTTTTCAATTCATCATGATGACACCTTCCAATTCACTTATAAACGAATCTTCGCCGTACTTACTTCAGCACGCCCATAATCCTATTCAATGGGTCCCGTGGTCGGAAGATGCTTTTGAACAGGCAAAACGACAAAACAAATTGGTGCTCATCAGCATCGGTTACTCTGCCTGTCATTGGTGTCATGTGATGGCGCATGAGTGTTTTGAGGATCAGGAAGTAGCTGATTTAATGAATGCACACTTTATTAATATCAAAGTGGACCGTGAAGAACGTCCAGATGTCGACCAAGTGTATATGTCCGCTGTGCAACTCATGACGCAAAGAGGGGGCTGGCCCTTGAATTGTATTACTTTGCCTGATGGACGTCCAATCTACGGCGGGACATATTTCCCGAAGGAACAATGGATTCATATTTTAAAATCCTTGGTTTCCACTTTTCAAAATGATTTGGAAAAAGTGGAAGAATACGCCGCGAAACTTCACGAAGGACTAAGCCTCAATGAATTAATTGCCATTCCACAAGTCGAATCTAATCTTCAAAGCGAAAAATTATTGGAATTAGTAGCTCGTTGGAACAAGCAATTTGATTGGATAGAAGGAGGAATGAGTAGAGCCCCGAAATTCCCCATGCCAAATAATTATGCGTACTTACTAGCGCACAGCCGATTTTTCAAGGATGAAAAACTGCAAGAATATGTCCGTTTAACCTTGGACAAAATGGCGTTTGGTGGAATCTATGATCAAATTGGCGGTGGATTTACCCGTTATTCGGTGGACATGATCTGGAAAGTTCCGCATTTCGAGAAAATGCTGTACGATAATGCACAGTTGATGGAATTATATGCCTTGGCATTTGATGCCTTTCAAGAGGAATCATACAAGCAAATTGTTCTGGAAATATTTTCATGGCTACAGCGAGAAATGAAGGATGATTCCGGAGCCTATTATAGCGCCTTGGATGCGGATAGCGAAGGCGAAGAGGGAAAATACTATTGTTGGAATGAACATGAATTGAAGTCATTATTGATTACGGACTATCCACTTTTTGCTGATTATTATGCTGTTTCAAGTCGTGGTTTTTGGGAAGATGAAAAGTACATCTTACTGAAAACACATAGTGATGCCGAATGCGCGAAGAAATGGAAAATCAATGTACAGGACCTTCAAAATAAAGTATCCGAATGGAAAACAATGCTTTTAGCTGAACGTCAAAAAAGAATAGCTCCAGGACTCGATCACAAATGCCTCACCTCTTGGAATGCACAGTTGATCAATGGAATGTGTCAAGCGTTTAATGCATTGCACCAGGAAGAATTTTTGATTGAAGCACGAAAAATCGGCAAATGGATTCTTTCGAGTCAATTGCAGTCAAATGGTACATTGTTTCATGTGAATACGAATGGGGTCCCAAGTATTCATGGGTTTTTGGAAGATTACGCTCATGCAATTGATGGGTTTATTCACTTATATCAGCGAACAGGCGAATTGACTTGGCTGGAACATGCCAAGAATTGGGCATTGTTGGTGGAAAACGATTTCATGCACCCGGAAAGTAAAATGTGCTACTTCACGTCGAATGACACGGAACTTGTTGTCCGAAAAATGGAAATCCATGACAACGTTATTCCTTCCAGTAATTCTGTGATGGCACGCAATTTTTTCCGTTTAGGAGCGTATTTCCGTGAAGAGCGGTGGACGGAGAATGCACGTCAGATGTTGGCAAACATGTACGATGGAATGGAAACCTATGGCTCTGGATATTCCAATTGGGCAAAGCTGCTTTTGGAAATGAATCAAGGATTGATTGAGGTTCATCTGTTAAATGTTCAATCAAATGAGGTAATCACCTGGCCAGAAAACTGCTTAATTTCTTACCACAAGGAAATTCCAATGTCCACAAGTTATTCGACGGGCATTTTTGTTTGTGCAAAGGGTACATGTTACCCAGGACTTTCCACATTGAACGCTGCAAAACAACTCATCGAGGAAGAAATCAATTAAGATTTAATCTTGCAGGTATTCCATCCGAAAATGGCATATAGTCCACAAAAAGTCGTGAAAGATGTCAAGATTAACATTGCCGCAACAATTAATGCAACAATATTCAATGTGGATGGAAATAAATCCATCAACGATCCGACTAATAGTACTGCCGCGATTGCAATGCGAATCAAGCGATCAGTATTTCCCATGTTTTTTTTCATGAATCAAATATACACGAAGTATTGGTTCTAATAGCAACATAAGTTACATCAGTGCTTATGATTTACGAGCAATGGCTTTGATGGCAGCATTCACGACATCTTGAGTATCGATGCCATATTTCGTCATCAATTCCATTGGCGTACCACTTTCACCGAATGAATCGTTAACAGCTACATATTCTTGTGGACAAGGTAATTCTCTGCTTAATACTTGAGAAACGGCTTCACCTAATCCACCATTCATCATATGTTCTTCGGCAGTGACAACACATCCCGTTTTAGCAGCCGAAGTTAGAATCGCTTGAACATCTAATGGCTTAATGGTATGCATGTTTATCAATTCAGCAGAAATTCCTTTTTCTCTCAAGATTGCTAAAGCTTCAATGGATTTCCAAACAAGGTGCCCACACGCGATGATTGTTACATCTGTTCCTTCAGCCAAAACATCTGCTTTACCAATGACAAATTTTGCATCTGGTTTGACAAAAATCGGCATCACTGGACGTCCAAAGCGCAAGTAAACAGGACCCTTGTGTTCGGCAATTGCAATCGTTGCTTGTTTAGTTTGATTGAAATCCGCAGGAACAATTACCGTCATGTTCGGCAACATGCGCATCATTCCGATGTCTTCCAAAATTTGATGTGTTGCACCGTCTTCGCCTAGGGTTAGTCCAGCGTGAGAAGCACAAATTTTAACGTTTTTCTGGGAGTAAGCCACAGATTGACGAATTTGATCGTACACACGTCCTGTAGAGAAATTTGCGAAGGTTCCAGTGTATGGAATTTTTCCACCAATGGTCATTCCAGCCGCCAATCCAATCATGTTTGCTTCAGCAATTCCTGCTTGAAAAAAACGATCTGGATTTTCTTTTTGGAACGCATCCATTTTTAATGAACCAGTTAAGTCAGCACACAATGCGACTACATCCGGATTCGTGCGTCCTAATTCCGCTAATCCTTCACCGAATCCTGATCGCGTGTCTTTGTTACCAAGTATTTCAAATTCCATAATTATAAATTTAATAAGAGTGTTTTATTTGAATCAATTCTAAACTTTTTTTCTTTTGTATAAGTGCTCGACTTCTGTCCTTTTTCGCGGTACACAGTTTTATAATTCCCTGGTTGCAATGACCAGTTTCCTTCCAATGAACTTTCATCCAAGTTGCAGACCCATTCCCATTGATTTGTACTCCGTTCGTAAAAAATTTGTCCGACGGTAGCTTTCAAAACCGTGTATTGAAATATTCCAGCTGGCACGACATCAACGAAAGTCGTTTTGCTTTGAGAAATTTCAATTCGTTGATACGTTCTTGGTAAGGTGAAAATTTCTAGGTCGTATGTCCCAACGAGATACTTCTGTGTTGAATTTAAATTTTGGGAATGCAGTGTTTTACCATCGTCTTTCAAAGTTATTCGCATTTGAAAGCTCGGATTCTGTGTGTTTTTTGTTGCAGTAAACTTCAAGTATCCTTGTGGTGCATCAACGACAATTGTATTGTGCGTGTGTTTTTGCAAGACAATTCCCTTTTTCTCCAACTTTGGAAGCGTGTTCACCACCAAATCATACTTCACTTCTGGATCCAAGACCAAGGTATCTGGAAGGTTTTTACGGTTGAGGGTATGTGTAAAGGTGTATTTTAAGTTCGATGTCCCACTTTCATAAAAGAATAATGTGACATTCGTTTCAAGCGGTGTTTTTGTAATGTCATTCAAGTTCACTTGAACGGTTGTATTTACGAGTGTTTTGGAAACGATGCTTGCTAGCACATTTCTAAACGATTCCTTACTTTCAGCATCCGAATAAGCGCCAATGCAATCAAATTTATCAAGGTAGGATAAATCCATGCCTAAACCAATGACAAATGGGGTTACTTTCACGCCTTTATCTTTCAGTTTTCGGGCAATGATACACGGGTCATTATCACAGGATTCGAGTCCGTCCGTAATTAATATGATGTAATTTCTCGCGAGCGTATCGGGAAAATCTCCAGCAGCGGCTTCGAGTGAACGTGCGATGGGTGTGGATCCTTTTGCTTGAATGGACTTCACCTTCGTTTTGATCGCATCAACGGCATTCACTCCGAAGGGAACTTCCAATTTGGTATCGTTGCAATCTTGATAGGTATTCGTCACTGGAGTCTGGTGTCCGTAAACACGCAAAGCAATTTCCAAATTTGGTATCCCCCTCAATTTCTCTACTTCTTGAATCAATACTTCTTTGGCTGCTTCCATGCGCGTCTGATTATTGTTCCAATCGACATTCATGCTATTCGAAGCATCAAGGATAAATAGTATACGCGTATTTTTTTGAGTCCAACCGAAGCTAGAAACGCAAATAAACAATACACATATCCATTTTTTCATTAATAATCTCCCAAGGATTCTTCTAATTGAGCTAATGCCACAACAAGTTGTTCTGCATTTGGAGCAACACCATGCCATTTATGAGAGCCCATCATGTAGTCAACACCTTGACCCATTTCCGTTTTCATAATTATGACCACTGGCTTTCCTTTTCCACACATCGCTTTTGCTTTTGTCATTTTCGCGCGGATATCTTCGAACTGGTGCCCGTCCATTTCCAACACTTCCCAACCAAACGCTTGCCATTTTTGTGCCAAGTTTCCTAAAGACATGACATCTTCCACGTCACCGTCAATTTGACGACCATTGTAATCGATGGTAGCAATCAAGTTATCTACCTTGTTTGCTGCAGCATACATCGCTGCCTCCCAAATCTGTCCTTCTTGTAATTCTCCATCCCCGTGAAGCGTATAAACGGTGCGCTTATCCCCATTTAATTTTTTCACAAGAGCTGCTCCAGCCGCAACAGAAAGGCCTTGTCCTAGTGAACCAGAAGCCATGCGGATCCCAGGTAATTTTTTATCTGTTGAAGGATGTCCTTGTAAGCGACTAGATAACTTTCTAAAAGTTCCTAATTCAGCGACAGGGAAGTATCCAGCTCTTGCTAGCACACTGTACCAAACAGGTGAAATGTGTCCATTAGACAAGAAAAATAAGTCTTCACCAATACCATCCATATTAAACGATTCAGCATGGAAGCTCATTTGCTCAAAATACAAAAAACTTAAAAAATCGGCACAGCCTAGCGATCCTCCAGGATGCCCTGAATTTACTGCTGAAACCATACGGACGATATCTCTTCTTACTTGAGAAGCTACTTTTTCTAATGCTGAATTCTCCATGAATTTTAACTAAGGAATTATGTTTGGACAAAACTAAGTTTTATTAACTTAGCTTTAAATTGAAAAATTTGAACATTTCGTACAACTTTTCAACGATTACTTACGTCTTGTGGACACAAAACTGATTTCATGAAAAAAGTCTTACTCATTATTTTACTTGTATTTACACAGCAAATCGTTGCGCAAAAGGCAAGTCCGGCATTATCAAAAAGTTATTCCAAAACAGAATTACAGTCATTTGAAGAAGATGGACAAGGAACAATAAACATCCTTAATTATGCCATTGACCATGCGTGTTATTCAGTGGCTATTCCAGTAGGAAAAGATGTCAATCAATTTTCAACGATATCATTGAAATCCAAAAAAGACATCCGATTTACGGATTATCAATTGCGAATTATAGACCGCACCCAATATTTCAAAATAGAAGGAAGCAATGAATTACTTGTAGTAAAATCATTGAACATCCTTAAGTTAGAAATGCAAAACAAGAAATAATGACAAAAAATATACTTGCTTTTTTATTCGTTTTAGTGGCCCATTTGGGAATTTCTCAAGTGACCTTGACGATTACAGATCCTGATTATAGTCAAACCAATCCCTTAAACTGTGCTGGAATTGTTCCAACTGGTGGAACAAACTTTATCGATGGTACGGGAAATTATTTGCCAAATACCGATCAAACCTTAGTTCTTTGCCCCGATTTAACTCAAGGTTCGAAAGTATCGATTTCGTTTGCAACAAATATCGGATTTGAGTTCGACATTCATCCAACAGATACGCTCTATGTGTATGACGGTCCGTCAACAAGTGCTCCGCTCTTAGGAGCTTATAACTCCGGAACAAATCCGGTTGGATTTTTTGTTCAAGCATCTTTTCCTAATAACCCATCAGGGTGTTTGACCTTGCGTTTCCGATCGAACGGTGCAAATGAAGGAACGGGATGGGTGGCAAACGTTGCATGTGGAAATCCACCTCAACCCATTCAACCTCACATCGAAGCGTTTAAAAATGGAGTAGGTGCAAATATTTTAAATCCATTAGACACCGGTTATGTTGACTTGTGCTTTGGAGATTCCGTGCTTTTAACCGCTACGCCAATTTTCCCTTACTCCTTGGAGAATACCAATACTGGTTACTCTCAAACAGTGGCCAATTGTAATTACACATGGACCATAGGTGGAGTTGGACAATTTACAGGAAGTTCTGTTTGGTTTACGCCACCTGCTCAATCTGGTTACTATGTGGATTTAAAAGTTCAAGATGCCTTCCCACATCAAGCAAATATGTTCTGTAAAGTCCGGGTTTCCCAAACGCCTTTTTTTACTGGTACGGGTCCTGTTGAGGACACTGTTTGTTTAGGAGAAAACACGAATTTATTGGGTGGTGTCACCGCAACTGATACGGTTGGGATTGACATTCCTGGTGGAGAATTTCAAATTGGTGGTGTATTTGCCGGTTTAACCTTCCTTCCGGACGGTGCTGGTCAAACGTATTCTTCGGTCGTGCCAATGTCAGGATTTGATTCTACGGCAATCATAACTTCAGCGAACGATTTTGACGAATTATGTATCGACATCGAACACTCGTACATAGGTGACATTGAAATTGCTTTGACCTGTCCCAATGGAACCATGGTTTCGTTGATGAACGCCTACAACCAAACCCCTTTTGGCTGGAATGAGCTTGTACCCGGTGGATGCGGAAACGGAATCGGAACCTTCCTTGGAAATGATACAAATATCGATGGTGGATCTCCAGGGACTCCTGTGTGGACCTACTGTTTTTCCCCTACTAGTCCTACGTTAGGAACTATTTGTGCAGAGAATGCGGCAGGAAATACCATCATCAATTCGTATGGATTTCCATCGATGAATCCAAATGGTGTGTATTTGCCAGATGGTGACTTTAATCAATTTGCTGGTTGTCCAGTGAATGGGCCATGGACGATTTCTGTTCAAGATAATCAAGGTATCGATGATGGATATATCTTCCAATGGGCCATTTATTTTAATGCTTCATTGTATCCAGAATCTGAGGGATATCAAAATATTGTCATGAGTGACTTCTGGAATTCTGACCCTTCGATTGTATCTGGTCAAACGGACACCTTAATTGTTATTCAACCAGGTGTTACGGGCAGCACCAATTATACCTATAATGTAACAGATAATTTTGGTTGTAATTACGACACGACAGTGACATTATACGTATTGCCTACTCCCGTCATTTTTGATGACACACTCGCATGCAACTATGCTTTTCAAGTTCAAAACACACTATCTTTTAGCGGAGGAGCTTGGTTTTGCGCGGACACTTCGATACATTTCTTGCCAAGTAATTTAGTAGAAAATCCGGAGATTAGTACGATGCAAGTAGGGGGCATTTACAACGTCATGTATATCGATAATTCGTGTAATGACACCATTGTATCTCAAATTGAATTCCCGCCATATATTTACACGGAATTATTGGATACCGCCATTTGTAAAAATGCGAATTTCGAATTGAGTCCATTAATGGTCAATTCTCAGCCTTTACAAGCTGGATACAATCCATTGCAAACATTTGTGTGGGGAGATGGATACACTACTGTCCCTCGAAATGTAAATCAACCTGGTGATTATACTTTCTACCTTTCTAATTCATGTTACACCGTTTCTGACGTTGCAACAATCGTGGTGAAACCATGTGACATCACCGCTCCAAATATCATTTCCCTGTCTACGGCAGTTGATAGTAATAACCTCTTTTTTGTCAATTATGATGGAATCGCAGAATTCCAATGTTACATTATGAATCGTTGGGGAAATGTAATTTATGAATACGCTGACCCAGCTGGTCATTGGGATGGAAAAACGAGCACGGGAGATATCGTTGAAGAAGGCACCTATTTCTACCGTATTGATGCGGTCTTCGAAGGTGGTGAAAAGATACAAAAACATGGATTTGTCTTTGTGAAACACTAGGATTGACTACTTTTGTTCAAAATCGAACAACTATGTCAACTCTGACTTTTGCACAAGAAATCCAAGAAGGAATACCTAAATATATTCCGCTAGAAAAGCCGTGGGATTTGCACGTCAACCATGCGCCGAAACGCAAAGATATTTTATCGAAAGAAGAGAAGAAGTTGGCTATTGCCAATGCCTTGAGGTATTTTCCAAAAGATCAACATGTTGAATTAGCGAAAGACTTTGCTGAGGAGTTGAAAACATTCGGTCGAATTTATATGCACCGTTACCGTCCAACACATGCTATTTTTGCACGTTCAATTTCAGAATACCCAGGAAAATCCATGCAGGCGAAAGCCATCATGTTGATGATTCAAAACAACTTGGATCACGCCGTGGCTCAGCACCCACACGAGTTAATTACATATGGTGGAAATGGTGCTGTTTTTCAAAATTGGGTTCAGTATCGTTTAACGATGAAGTATTTGTCAGAAATGAATGATGAACAGACATTAGTCATGTATTCTGGACACCCAATGGGATTATTTCCATCACATAAGAATGCTCCAAGAGTGGTAGTGACAAACGGAATGATGATTCCAAATTACTCCAAACCGGATGATTGGGAGAAATTCAATGCTTTAGGAGTCACACAATATGGACAAATGACTGCTGGATCCTACATGTATATTGGTCCGCAAGGAATTGTGCATGGAACCACCATTACCGTTCTAAATGCTGTTCGTAGAATGGCTAAAAACAGAGACGACATTAAAGGTAAATTATTCCTAACTGCCGGACTTGGCGGTATGTCAGGTGCACAACCGAAAGCTGGAAATATTGCTGGAGTCATTTCTGTAACTGCTGAGGTGAATCCAAAAGCTGCTAAAACACGCCATGAACAAGGATGGGTAGATGAAATGATCACGGACTTAGACGAATTAGTTTTCCGTGTGAAAAAAGCACAATCGTCCAAAGAAGTGGTTTCCATCGCTTACCTCGGAAATGTGGTAGATGTGTGGGAAAAGTTCGATGAATCAGGCGTTCACGTGGATTTAGGTTCTGATCAAACGTCTTTACATAATCCGTGGGCTGGCGGATATTATCCAGCTGGACTCTCTTTTGACGAAGCAAATGACCTCATGTCAAATGACCCAGAAAAGTTTAAAACCTACGTGCAAGAGAGCCTGCGTCGACATGCGGCTTCTGTGAATAAACATACCGAAAAAGGAACGTATTTCTTTGATTATGGAAACGCGTTTTTATTAGAATCCTCTCGTGCAGGAGGCGATGTGATGGCGGAAAATCACATTGATTTTAAATACCCATCCTACATTCAAGATATTTTAGGCCCAATGTGTTTTGATTATGGATTTGGTCCATTCCGTTGGGTGTGCGCTTCTGGAAATCCAGAAGATTTAGCGAAAACAGATGCCATCGCTTGTCGTGTATTGGAAGAAATGATGCTGAATAGCCCGGTGGAAATCCAACAGCAAATGGCGGATAATATTCAATGGATCAAAGGAGCACAAGAAAATAAAATGGTGGTTGGCTCACAAGCCAGAATTCTTTATGCAGATGCAGAAGGAAGGATGCGCATTGCCGAGGCGTTTAATCAGGCAATTGCTAAGGGTGAAATTGGTGTGGTTATTTTAGGACGTGATCACCATGATGTGTCAGGTACAGATTCTCCATACCGTGAAACGTCCAATATTTATGATGGTTCTCGTTTTACGGCGGATATGGCTATTCAAAATGTCATAGGTGATAGTTTCCGCGGAGCAACATGGGTTTCCATTCATAATGGTGGCGGTGTTGGATGGGGAGAAGTCATCAACGGCGGATTTGGAATGTTATTGGATGGAAGTGCTGATGCTGATCG
>Ga0209444_10000183_pt1 | contig 34233 bp, 59 predicted proteins | sample LauGreFaBDMM15DN_2_FD_188215 | JGI IMG/M metagenome (GOLD analysis project Ga0209444, IMG submission 188215) | Freshwater lake microbial communities from Lake Michigan, USA - Fa13.BD.MM15.DN (SPAdes) (version 2) | ecosystem: Environmental > Aquatic > Freshwater > Lake | place: Lake Michigan... | reverse complement strand
CTTGATATGTGCAGAGAGACGTGGAAAGAGGCGTTGTTTTTTAACTACTCACAGACCGATATGAAAGACATTGGCGCTATGAGCAAGGTTGAGATAGAGTTTGGATTAGAAAACGCTAAACACATGGTGAGAGGAAAAGTATGATTATTGGACTTTCGGGCTACGCCCAATCAGGTAAGAACACTGTGGCAGACATTTTGGTAGACCATCATGGATTTATTGCACTTGCTTTTGCTGATCCAATTAAAGCTCTTGTTTACGACATTAATCCTAAAATTAATTCAATTGAGATTCAAGGAATGGTAAATGAGTATGGTTGGGATATTGTTAAACAAGACCCAGAAGTTCGTCGTTTACTACAAACTACCGGCGAAGCTGGCAGACAAGGTATTGACGAGTATCTATGGGTAGCTATGACTTTGTCACAAATTAAAGACCCACACGAAGGCCGCTATGTTATTACCGACGTTAGATTTCCTAATGAAGCGTCAGCTATTTCTTCACAGGGCGGACAGCTTTGGCGTATTGAGCGCCCGGGTGTGGACGCGGTTAACGACCACATCTCTGAAACAGCGTTAGACGCTTGGATCTTTGATGAGACTATTGTTAATAACGGCACGATTGAAGATTTAAAGAAGAAGATTAAAGTTGACCTTTAAAGGAACACTACTCCCCTACCAACCTGAAGCCGTAGACCGTATGGTCGATCGTCATAGGGTTCTAGTGGCATACGATCTTGGCTTGGGTAAAACCGTTCTTACCATTGCTGCTATAGAACGTTTGATGGATGAGAACAAAGTTAAAGAACCAGGGCTTATAATCTGCCTATCCTCATTGAAATATCAGTGGGCTAATCAGATTGAGAAATTTACCGATGGAACTTCTAAGGCTTTGGTCATTGATGGAACGCCGAAGAAAAGAGCAGAGCAATATGCTGAGGCCATGGACTGGCGAAGCTCCGGGGTTGATTACATTATTCTTAACTACGAGCAAATTGTTAACGACTGGGATTCCATCAAGAATTTACCAAGAGGATTTGTTGTCCTCGACGAAGCCACAGCCATCAAGTCCTTTAGATCTAAACGATCAAAGGCAGTCAAACGTTTAATTAGTTCACCATATCGATACGCTCTTACCGGAACACCTATTGAAAACGGTAAACCAGAAGAGTTATTTAGCATTATGCAGTTTGTAGATGCACAAGTTTTAGGGCGCTTTGACATCTTTGACTCCGCTTTTATTGTTCGTAATAACTGGGGTGGGGTTCAGCGTTACAGAAACTTGTCTACGCTACACGAAAAGCTACAAGAAGCTTGTGTGCGTAAGACCCAGAAAGATGAAGATGTAGCTCCCTACCTTCCAGACGCTATACATAAAGAGCCTGTCCGTATTGTATTTGACCGTAAAAACGTAAAGCTTTATGACGTTATTAAAGAAGATCTAATTAAAGATTTAGATGAGGCCCAGAATTTGTTTGGTGCATCTTTTAATTTAATATCCCATTACGGATACGAGAAAAAAGGTGGGGGGCCGGAAGACGAGATTCGAGGTCGAATTATGTCTAAAATGGGCTGTTTAAAAATGCTGTGTTCCCATCCAAACTTACTACGCGCCAGCGCTAGAAAATATAATTCAATTGATAAAACCGTTCTTTGGGAAGACGAAGACGACGACGGAACTGTTGTTATGTTTAGTAAAATGACCCCCACCTTTGGAACTAAGGGTGGTTCTGCTTACGCCTCAGAGTTAGTAAAGTCAGGTTTACTTGACGGCATTGACGACTCCCCAAAGCTTGAATATTTAATTAGTTATGTTAAAGATTTTTTAGACCTCAACACAGCTAACAAGGTAGTTATATTTGCTACCTATGTAGATATGTTAGACATGATTGCTAACGGTCTTGGACCAGATCAATGTAGAAAATACTCAGGCAAGTTAGATGCCAAGAGTAAAGAAAATAATAAAATTGCTTTTAACACAGATCCAGCAGTTCGTGTTTTGATTAGCTCAGACGCTGGGGGTTATGGTGTAGACCTACCGGCAGCTAATTTGCTAGTTAACTACGACTTACCATGGACCTCGGGTGGAGCTGTTCAACGCAATGGTCGTATTATGAGAGCTTCATCTACATGGCCCTCAATTGTTATTCAAGATCTAATTATTGCCGGATCTATTGAGGAGCGCCAGTACGAGGCTCTACAGCAGAAGAACGCTTTGGCGAGCGCGGTAGTCGACGGCGAGGGTATTGATGACCAAGGTGGAATACCTATGAACGTAGGAAGCCTTAAAGAGTTCCTGTATATGGCTACTGTTTAGCCGTATTGCCCTGTACAATTGATGGATGCCTAACGCACCTAAGACCCCGACGCGTACCATACGTGTCCCTGACGACCTCTGGAAGGCCGTACAGTACAAGGCAGCCAAAGAGGGTGTAACCGTTACCTCAGTCATTATTGAGGCGCTAGAGGCTTACTCAAAAGGTCGTACTGACCAGTAACTTGACACCTGTCAGTGGGCAGGTATAAGTTTTCCTTACGTCGCTACAGGGCACAAGTGCTCTAAGCTAAACAAAGGAAAAGCATGAGTCTACTCGATATAAAATCTAATCTACGTCAGTATCTTTCACTTAAAAAAGAAGTTGAAGTATTAACAAAACGACAAGACGAATTAAAGTCTCGTCTTAAATCTACAGTTGAATCCGCCGGTGAAACCGATGATCGCGGACACGTCACACTTAAAGTTGATGACGAAATTACAGGTGAAGTAACCCTTACACAACAACGTCGCGTATCAAAAACTCTTGATATGGATATTGCAGAAGCTCTACTTAAAGAACGTGGCATTTACGACAAGTGCGTAAAAATGATTCCTGTTCTTCAAGAAGACGCAATTATGTCTTGTGTTTACACAGATGAACTTTCAGAAGCCGACATTGATCGGATGTTCCCATCTAAAATTTCTTACGCATTTTTGGTTAAAGCATCAAATGACTGATGATTTAATTGAATCTACTTTTGCTGACTTGGATAGTTATTATCCAAACAGTAAACGCAAAAGAAAACCAATAGTAGCTAAACCCTTAGAAACAAAGTTAGATACATCCTGGGATGCTAACCCTGTTACTAAAACATTACCCAACGGCAGAGACCTTGAAATGTTTACTATTGGCGCTTTAGCTGCTGCTGTAGGTCGCCCAGTTGTTTCAATACGTGCTTGGATCAAACAGGGTTACATACCAGCATCTCCATACCGACTTCCAATGAAGAAGGATATAAATGGAAAAGACCACGCCGGGAGAAGGTTGTATTCAAGAGCCATGGTGGAAAAGCTAGTAGAGATACTAGATAAGGCTGGACTATTGCACACAAAGCGCATAGAATGGCCATTACACCGGCAGGTATCTTTAGATATAGCCGAGGCTTGGAGTCAAACCCGAGCAAATGAAAACACTGACAACTAACATAAAAGGATGAAAAACATATGGCAATAAACCGAACAGAGGATTACCTCCCAACGGCAGATGAGTTTGCAAAAACAGACTCAGATATCAATGCAAGACCAGTTCAAAAAGCAACTATCTCAACAGTTCAATCAGGTTGGGATGCCGCTGAAAAATCAGCAGTACCCGCAGGTGATTATCCAACTGAGTTCAAGTTTACTGACGGTGAGTATCAAATCGTTAAGTTCCTTGATCCAAACGGACCCTTCGCTGTATACAAGCAACACTTCTTGTCACAGAAAACCACTGGCAAGCGCTCTTACATTTCACTAGGGGCCAACGATCCGCTATGCGTAAAGCTTGGAAGCAAGCCTGAAGATAAGAAGGCTTTTAGCCTTGCTATTCTGACCGCTAGTGGCGTAGAACGACAGATGCTTATTGCAAGTCCACGTCTTTACAAGACACTGCACGCCGCACACTTCTCACCTACCGGTCCTTTAACAAAGAACTATTGGGCAATAAGCCGTACCGGCAAAATGCAAAGCACCGCTTACCTCCTTAATCCAGTTAAGGCTCGTGATCTTTTAGAAGATTGGGGCATTGACGTAACTGCACATGAGGCAGCACTTGAAGCACTAGTTCCTTACGAAGCTTCAGCTATTAAGTCCTCAACGTGGGAAGAACTAGAAGCCGTAGCCGATAGTCTTCTCTAAGTTAGTTCATTGCAGGTGGGGCTAGTGCTTAACGGCATTAGCCCCATCCTTTTAAGGGGTATAAAATGGATCATATAATTACAACTAAGGCAGACCTTGATGCGATGGTTGCTTACTATCTCACTCAAGACGCGTTTGCTTATGACGTCGAAACTGTAGGAGATAAACGTGGTATTCCAGCTGTTAACGAAGTACTTTGGCTTAGCTTTGCTACACACGGTCGCGGGGATGTTATTCCGATTGGCCACCCACATGGTGAGTTTGAGTCAGAAGTTTTCCCGCTTACACCTCAAGGAGAAAAACGCATACTTGAAGGTCTTTCATTACGCGAAAGTGATTACTCTGTTGATCGCAAAAAATCTCTTAGATCTTTCGGACCGGCTCCTACGCAGCTATTCCCAGCAGAGGTCTTTGAGGCATTAAAACCTTTATTTTTTAACAACAATATTTTAACTGTAGGCCACAACTTAGCTTTTGATTTAAGCTCTGTAGCAAAGTACTACGAAGGTAATATTCCTTCTGGCCCTTATTTTGACACCTTGATGGGGTCTTTTTTGTATGACAATAAGAACAAGAACAAGTTGGGTCTAGATGATTGTTTACTAAGAGAACTAGGCTATTCAATGAAAAAAGGCATTGGACATATGGTGGAGATCTACGGTTTTAATGACGTAGCAAAATACGCATTTCTTGATGCTAAATACACATTTCTACTTTGGAAAGTACTGGCCCCTAAAATTGTTGCCGCAAACGTAGAAAAAGTTATGGCACTTGAGATGGATGTACTTTATGTACTTTGTAAAATGAAATTAACTGGGGCGCCAATTGACACCAATCAATTAAAGATTCTGTACGACAAGCTTACTGAAGAGGTTGAGGCGGCAAAAGCTGAGATTTATTCTATTGGCGGTATATTTAATATGAACTCTAACGGTGATAAGCAGTGGATTTTGTACGGCCCTAAAGAAGAAGGGTGCCGCGGTCTTCGTACTCAGGTATTAACCGGTCGTGGAGAAAAGAAAATCATTGCACAGGGTGAGCAGTCCTTAACTTACAAGGACTACTCTGTATCAGCTGAGGCTTTAGAGGAGTTTAGAGGTAAGGACGAGCTTGTTGACGCTTTACTTAAATACTCTGAACTTAATAAACTTCTTAGCACATACGTCACTCCCTACATAGGTGGAGAGGTTGTAAAGACTGTTAACGGCAAGTCTAAGGTTGAAGACAAAGAGAGCTTGCTAGTAAACGGCAGGATTTATGGTGACTTCATTCAGTGGGGTGCTGAGACTGGTCGGTTTTCTAGTCGAAACCCTAACCTTCAAAACGTACCGGCTCCACACACTGAGCATGGTCGAGCCATTCGTAATTTATTTATAGCGCCAGAGGGTTTTAAGTTAGTAGTAGCTGACTACTCACAGATTGAGCCGCGAGTAATTGCCTCCATGTCACAAGATGAGATCATGATAGACAACTATATGAAGGGTGAGGACATATACACAACGGTTGGAAACACTATGGGTGTAGACCGTAAAGCTGGCAAGGTCTTGGTTCTTTCTATCGCCTATGGTGTAGGCCCAGACAAGATTGCTAAATCAATTGGTTGCTCAGCCAAAGAAGCTAAAAAATTATTAAATGATTTTTCTCAGAAGTTTTCAGCCATCAGCGACTACAAAAGCAAGGTTGTTGGGGTTGCTCGTAATCTAGGCTATGTCACAACTATTCTTAATCGTCGACGTTACTTACCGGACATTACATCTAAAAACATAGGGTTTAGGGCCAGCGCTGAGCGTCAAGCCTTTAACACAAGAATCCAAGGTTCGGCAGCAGATATCATTAAACTTGCTATGATACGCGCTCAAGACTTTATTCCAAAGGAGGCAAGCTTGATACTCACAGTGCATGATGAGCTTGTAACTTTGACTCCAGATCACTTGGTTAAAGAGACTGAGACTGCTATTAAAGAGGCTATGGAGGGCATCAACTTGCTTTCTATACCCTTACTAGCTGATATGGCAACTGTTCAAAAATGGGGGGATGCCAAGTGAACTGGCTTCGCCGGCTTTTTGGAAGAGAGGAGTATGTTGTACACCGGCTAGATATCCCGGTTAGCACTATAGTACGGTGGTATATGTATGACACAGATTTTGCTGATCAAAATGAATTAGCAGAATTGATTGGCCTTAGCAAGGTTAGTCAAGAAGGTGATGTAAAAGAACAAGAGGACAGTGACAACAGATTAGAGGCTATAGAACAATACATTCCATTTTTAAAACAAATGGCAGAAATTAGCGCAAATTTAATTACAACTATACATACAAAAGAACTAGAAGACTCAGGTCTTTTAGCTGATTCAATTGATGATAGGCAGATAGAGATGATGCAGGCTCTTTTTAAAACAATTGCATTGTCAACTTTAGTTGGAACTTTTTCAGTGGGAACGCATTTACAAATTATTAACCCAACCTCAGCACCAACGGGGTTCATACAAATGGAGGATAATCATGAGTAGTAATTGGTGGGCACAGAAGCTTGGAACACAACCTCAACAGACAGGGACGCCCGCGCCGGCGTATGTAGCACCACAACCAGCGCAGTATGCAACACCCCAACAACCTACTTATCCACCTTCACAACAGACACAGCCGTCTGCTCCCCGTTGCCCAGGTTGCGGTAGCGGTAATTACGGAGGAACAGCAGAGAGCAGGGCTCGTTGTTACGATTGCGGCTACCCAATTCAACAATCAGGTAGTGGCGCAGGCACCGGTATTATTGGCCAAGGCGGCCAAACTTCAGGACCTCCAACACCGGCTACACAAGTACCAACTGGTGGCTTTAACCCAACAACAATTATTGGACACATTTAATGAACAAAGAGGCAATGGCAGTTGTTAACAAAATTAATAAAGATCTTGGTGCCGGAACTATTGTTTTAGGTTCTGACATTATTGCCTCACCACCTCGTTTTACTTCCGGCTCATTATCAATTGATGTGGCACTTGGTGGCGGCTGGCCCCCTAATCAGTGGCATGAGATTATTGGTGAAGCAAGTAATGGTAAGACGGCCTTAGCTTTAAAAACTGTTGCCGCTAATCAAAAACGAGATCCAGAGTTTACTACTGTATGGGTTGCTGCTGAAGAGTGGGTAGTTGGTTACGCAGAATTGTGTGGCGTGGACTCCTCTAGAGTCTATGTTGTTTCAACAAATATTATGGAGGAAGCCTATGGGGCAGTTATCAAATTTGCAGAAAGCAAAGCAATCGATTGTATTGTTCTTGATTCTTTACCTGCCTTGGTCCCTTCAGCAGAAGACGATAAAGAAATGGATGAATCCACGGTAGGCAGGGGCGCACTTTTAACTAATAAGTTCTTCCGTAAAGTTGGCAAAGCTTCCAAGAGATCCCTTGTTTCCCCAGAGCGCCCATTTATCGGTATTGTCATTAACCAGTACCGCATGAAGATTGGCGTTATGTATGGGGATCCTAGAACTACCCCAGGTGGCCTAGGCAAAGACTACGCGTTCTTTACTCGCACCGAAGTACGGCGCGATGAGTGGATTGAATCCGGCACAGGCCAAGAAAAACGTCGTGTTGGGCAGTCTATTAAAGCCCGTATTATTAAAAATAAATCAGCAGCCCCTTCCCAAGTGGCTACAGTTGACTTTTACTTTTTAGAAGGAGAGACCGTTCCAGCCGGAGAGTTTGATTTTGCTAAAGAAGTAATTGCCATGGGAATTATTAATAAGGTGATTACCAGAGCAGGTGCCTACTATCGTTACGCGGGTCGCCAATGGCAGGGTAGTGATGCTATGCTTAGCTCAATACGGGAAGAGATTGACCTGAAAGAAACCCTTGAGCGGGACGTACTAGATTCGATTAAAGCCGGATCTAAATTCGTAGCCGAAGACTCCGATGAGGAGTGAAGGACAAAAACAGTCTAAGAAGCATGAGGACCGATTAGCTAAAGCAATTGGCGGGCAGCGATCAGCTGCAAGCGGTGCGTTTTGGAGTCGGAAAGGTGATGTGCGTTCCACTGATTTGTTAATAGAACATAAGTGGACTGGCAAAGCCTCCTTTACCGTCAAAGCAGCGGTTTTGGAAAAGATTGTTAAAGAAGCAATTCTTGACAGTCGGACTCCCGTCCTCGGAATAAGTTTGAATAACGAAAATTACGTTATCTTAACTGAAGATGATTTTCTAGAATTGCGCCAAACTCTTCAGGAGCATACTTGTACGACAGCGCAGGACCAGAGCCATGGCGATACAAAGCCAAGTGCCGAGGCATGGATACAGAACTCTGGTTCCCACCAAGAGACAAAGCTAAATACAGAGTTATAGCTGAGGTCTCTAAAGCCGTTTGCTACGGCAAAGATGGATTACCAGAATGCCCGGTTCGTAAACAATGTTTGTTGTACTCAGACAAGATGGATGAACAGCACGGTATTTGGGGCGGCATGTCTCACCGCGAACGCAACGCATTAAAACGCAAAGCTAAGAAGGCCGGTTTAACATTTAAAGAATGGGTAGATACCCGTAAATCGTGATAGATTACCGCTATGAGTGCATACAAACCTACGGGATCATTAAAGAATTTTATTGCAGCTGGCAAGATTCCAAGTAGGGTACTTGCATCAGTTGAACGACACGTACTAGCTAGCCCACGTGATGAGTCTCGTAGAACAAATGTTCTACACCCCTCAGAAATGGCTGGATCAGATTGGTGTTACAGAGCTTCTTATTTTCATTTGTTAGGTCAAGTCCCTAATCCACGTAGCTATTCATTTAAACTTTTATCTGTATTTGAAGAGGGCCACGCTATTCATGCTAAATGGCAAAATTGGTTTAAAGAAATGGATAAGCTGTACGGACAGTGGCATTGCACCGATTGTAAAGATACTTTTTGGGGCGTACCTTCTGATCATAAAATTGATCCAAAGTTTTTGCGTTATAACGAAGTGCCTTTAGATTACAAACCGTTACGCATCTCAGGTCATTCAGATGGTTGGCTAAAGGGGTTTGGCGATCCACTAATGCTTGAGATTAAATCTGTGGGTGCGGGAACGCTTAGGTATGAGATACCAGAAATACTTAAAGAGAACAACAATGATGTAGAAAAAACTTGGAAGTCCATCAAAGAGCCTTTTATGAAGCATATTACTCAGGTTCAGATTTATATGAAACTAGCTGAGCTATTGGGGTATGAGGACGTGCCGCAAGAGGCTGTACTTATTTATGAATCAAAGGCAAATCAAGAAGCTAAAGAGTTTGTTATACCCAAAAGCGATTTTGGTATTACCCAACTATTTGATGCAGCAAAGATGATCAATGAAGCTGTTGACTCCAATACGGCACCAGCATGTAATATAGGGGCAACAGGATGCGCCAAGTGCAAGGGGTATGAAAATGAGTCCAATTGAACTACAACTAGCAGAGGCTAGCAAAAGAGCTATTAGTAAGTTAAAGGGTCAAGGTCTGTCATTAAACGAGGGTTACAGTTATGATCCCCCCTCACTTCCAGAAGATGTTACATCTGTGGGTGATGAGAACTTAATGGATTTGTACGCTAAGTATGTAGCTTACTTGGAGTTTATTAATTTACAGGTGTGGTGTGCCCACACAGATAAAGCCGAAGCCGAAAAAGAAATGATTATAGAGAAGGCTAGAAAAAAACTGACCATGAAGGCTGGCGGTAAAGCAGTAGCCATCATAGATGCTGAGATTGAGGTAGACGAGGTCTACCGAGATAAGGCCGATAAGTATCAAGAGCTTTCTAATTACCACAGTTTGATCCAAATGATGTCGGAAAAGTTATCTAAAGACATATCTTTTATCAACCGTGAGATTACCCGACGAGTAAACCTTAACAAAGCCGTCGGCAGGGCCCCTTGGCTCACGCCGTGAAAGTATTTTACGACGGATCTATTGACGGTGATAAGCCTGTATACCTTGGCATAGACCAGTCCTATAGTGGATTCGCTATAACCGCTTTACAAGATAACGCATTCTATTGCGAGGTTTACAAATCTGAGCAGGGTGGGATAGACCGGCTTAAAGACATACAGGTTCACGTAATGAACTGGCTTTACCAGTTTAACAACATTGCTGACGTGGCCATGGAAGGCTACGCCTTTGGATCGCAGATGGCTAATATGTTGGGTGAGCTTGGCGGTATGGTAAAGCTAACTTTGCTTGATTTTGGTATTTACCCTTTAATTGTGCCGCCAACCAGCCTCAAAAAGTACGTTACCGGCAAGGGCCAGGGCGTACCAAAGAGTCAAATGCTTTTACAAATATACAAGCGGTGGCAGGTAGAGTTTTCTGACGACAACGCCGCAGATTCCTACGCTTTAGCTCGCCTAGTTTCAGGCCAGCACGTGTTCGCGTACGAAAAAGAGGTGTACGATAAGCTACAGGATCCAAAGTTTCGGGAGAAGTAATGCCTAAATACGATTTCAAATGCGATACCTGTGAGAGTAGCGTTGTAGAAATGCACATTGCTTTTAAATCTAATGAGCGACCTAATTGCGATCGATGTGGGAGTCCTATGAGTAAAGTTTTTACACCACCAGCAGTTCAATTTAAAGGCGGAGGATGGGGCGGACAATGATTGATTATGGTGTTACATACAACGGCTTACCAATACTTGTGGCTGATGACGATTTTATTGAATATTTACGTGAAAATGGGTTTGATAAAACAATAGACGTTGCAGAGATAAACGAAGAGTGGAACAACTGGGCTAAAGAAAACGTAGGTGCATAGTGCATTACGAACGTAAGCTTGGTAATCGCGGTAACCGTTGGATTTCTTGGGGTTACGGTAGACGTTTTGGTTTAGGGTTTTCTATTGACAGGTACAGTATTAACATTGACTTTTTATGCTTTTGGATAGGCATAGAGCTGTGAGGTTGGAGTGCTTGACCTAAGAGATAAAGACAATCCATTAGAGGTCTGTGTTTGCGGGTCTACTTTGTGGAAGGTCCAGGCTATGTTTGAGGACGGTCAAATAAGCCTTTATATGTTAGACATGGAATGTGCTCTGTGCGGGTCTTTAGCGACCGCTCCAACGCCTATAGACGACTTTTAGCCTTACAGATACTTGTGGTTACCCCATAATAATTACCGCGGGGCTCCACTATTCGTCAAACGAGGTATCACATGTCCGAATCACCAGAAGAACACATCCTACGCGTTAGCGCTGGAAGTAATCCACAAGCTTTAGCTTCAGCTATTGCCCACAATATCTATGAAACTAGAAGCTGTAAAGTCAGAGCTGTAGGCGCAGGAGCCGTAAATCAAGCTGTAAAAGCAATTGCTATTGCCCGTGGCTACACCGCACCAAGAGGTATTGATCTAGCCTGTATTCCAGGATTTGCTACTATTGAAAGCCACGACGGCACTATCAGCGCCATTGTGTTTTTGATTGTTGCTAATTAAGCCTGTATTTATAGCGGATATACCGTACCTTTAATTAAACCCCTTTAGGCCAAAGGATACAAAATGAAAGATTCAACTAAGAACTCAAAGCCAATTGCTCCTGCCTCAACAGGTCCAATGGCTTCTTCAAGCGCACGACCAAATTACAAAGCACCAGAACGCGGAACACTTGTAAAGAATGTTGGTAACGCTAAAGGCGGAACAGATCCATACCGTCAAGCAAAGCCATCTCGTTCAAACGTTCCAGCCGCAGGCGCTCGCGGTGGCGCTCGCTACGGCATTCGTGTAAAGTACCAAGCATCTATTGATCCATCAGCTGGAGCAACACAGAGCAACGGTCGCATTCTTAAGAGTGCAATGAACCGTCAGTCACCTTCATTTTCTGAAGGCGCAATACAACCATAAAATAAAAATTAGCTCCCCAGCGTCTTCCGAGACTGCTGGGGCTTTTTTTTGTGCTAATGTTAAGCCACCGTGAGCCCATCAAGGCGCTAACAAGGAGAGTAAATGCTCGATATATTAAATAAGCATTTAGAGGATACGCCTTCAAGCTGTGTTGTAAACACGTGGATAAAAAGTTTAAAAAGTGATGAACAAGAAGCTTTTAGTTTATTACAAAAAAATAAAGAAAAACTTCAATGTGCAATTTTGTACAAAGATTTGTCATTTGAAATGGATTTACCATTTAAACTTACCGCTTTTAGGTCACACATGAGGGGTTACTGCACATGTCAGAAAAATTAAGTTTGTCAGAAGTTTTAAGTAAAACTATTGGGGATTTAACAAATCCCGGCTCAGATTTAAAAGCTTCCAATGTCCCACAGGAATGGAGAGCTAGATTAGATATTAGCGAAGACGGCGGATTTTTTATATCTACGCCAAGAAACGCTGGAGAACTACCAGATGCCGTAGATTTATTTAAAGATTTTGATTTAGATCCAGAAGTTTGGGAAGTTATAAGCGTACGTAAGTCCCGTTGGCAGCGGTATGACGGAGAATGGCTAGAAGCTGCTAGAGTATCCATTAAGCCAGCACGGAACTATAATCACAACAACGATGTTGATTACGATGATTTAATAGAGGAGATAAATGAGTACACACCACGACCTACCAAGGCTCCTAAAGGCCCACTATTTGCTATCTATGCTATTGGAGACACTCAATATGGAAAAGACGCAGGTGGGGGTACTGAAGCAACAATTAGACGAGTCCTGCATGCAATTGATGAAGCTGTTGGAAGGCACAAAGAATTACTCGCAAGCGGAAGACCAATTGGAACTGTTGTTTTACCACAACTCGGAGACTGCATTGAAGGAAGTACTTCGCAAGGCGGTAGAGTCCTTGGACGAAGTGACTTGGGAGTTACACAGCAGGTACGAGTCGGCCGTCGCATCCTCATGGCATGGATAAAAGCTTTTGCACCACTTTGTAATGAATTAATTATCCCAGTAGTACCAGGTAACCACGATGAAACTCATCGAATTATGATGACTGATCCAACAGACTCGTGGCAGATTGAGATTGCCGCAGCTGTGCAGGATGCTTGTGCGGAAAACCCAGCTTTGTCCCATGTTGTGTTTCGTTACCCGTCAGCAGACCACGCAACACTGGCAATTGATTTGGGTGGAACAATTTTAGGACTAGCTCATGGTCATCAATCTAGGGATATGGGTAAATGGATTGCCGGTCAGGCTACTGGCCGTACCCCAGTGGGATCAGCAGATGTTTTAATGACCGGCCACTTTCACCATTTTAAAGCAAATCAAATTGGACCAAGACTTTGGATACAGGTACCGGCTATGGACGGCGGCAGTGCTTGGTTTAGGGATAAGAGCGGTTTAGAATCCCCAACAGGCATTGTGTCATTAGTAGTGGGTCCCGACTATGACCCAAGAAGAGATTTAGCAGTTTTATCAGGAGAAAACCGCTTACCATAGGCTTATGCCTAACAATCAAAATATACAAAGCCTAGGCGCATCCGGCTTGTACGGCACCAACACCACCTACGGTGGCGGTGGCGTTCCTATTGCAAGATCTGATTTAGATTTCTTGCGTATGGGTGTTGGTCGTCAACCTTCAGCAGAATATCCAGATGGTTATTTAGGAACTATTCGTTCACGCAGAGATGATCGCGGTCGTCCATCTAGCGTATCCGATAAAGTATTAGATGGTTTAAAGGTACGTATTGGTCAGCGTTCATATCAACGTGGTGTTCATCGCGGTGAGCGTATTGACGCATCAGATTATTATTACCCAGAGGGTTTAGAAAACTTTAGTGGTATTGCTCGACAAATGAAAGCTGCTAAAGACGGTAACGTTTATCGTTCAGCCCGCCACGTACCAAACTTTTCAATCGCGCCAGCCCCACACCTTCCTAATGATGGAAAGGCTAACATGCGTAGTACTTCACCACTAGAAATGAACAAGCCTCGCACAGATAAGATGGCTCGTTTACGTCCGGCTTGGAAATAAAATGGCAGGTAGATATGCCGATGGTGTATATGGGCCACGCCCGTGGACAGCTCCACTTGAAGCTTTATACCCACCGCAAGAATATATTGGTCCTTTTCAAAGCAATCAAGAGCGTTTAATGAGCCAATCACTAGCAGCATTTAGTATGACACCCGCGGAAGTACAAGAGTTTGTTCGACCACCGCTTCCACAAATTCAACTGTTTCCAGCTCGATACGGGTATACCGAGGACGAGATTGGCGTTGAGGATATAATTGACCTACCTCGCCGTGGGGCCTCCCAGCAACGCGTTGAGTCTGATTTTTCAAACACTCCAAACAGCACACAATCTACAAGCCGCAACACGTTAGGATCAGCTATATGAAGAATGATGTTGGGTCATTTACAGATGGCACTGGCGAAGGTATGCCGGGGGCCACAGATGTGTCTTTAGAGACCATTTATAACGGTTCTAAGGGCTGTATGGGGTGTGGAAGCGTGATGAATCCATTAGAATCATTGCGTAGTATTGAAGACCAGCTTTGCCCATCTTGCAGTCGACGCAAGAAGGTTAACTTAGTGAAAGGCCGAATGGCATGACAGTTCGTAAAGCACGTTCAGAGAACGCAGATATGTTAGAAGGCGCAACAGACGGTAAGTACCGCAAGCGCCGTCCAAATACAACTGTTGATCCAGGCATGGGCGACCAGCTTGTAATCAAGAACCGCGCTGGTCTACATCCATACATGAACTATGGATTTATTAATTCAGAAGAGCCAGCTAAAGTAAACCCACTAGGTAACTAACATGGCAAGAAATATTGCAAGCCCGCCGGTTCGACCAAAACCAAAACCAAAGCCAAAATCTACTGTACAAAAAATTGGTGGAGCAATTAAAGGCGCCGTGGATGGTGCTATTAATTCAACTCGCGGCACCACACTTGACGGAAAACCTATGATTAACATAAACCCAGTTGCTCCTATAGTGGGCGCTATTAATGGTGGAATAGCTGGATACAATAAACCTTCTAACCCTGCACCAATGCCTTTGAAACCTGCCCCAGATCGTGCTAATGATATGCGACGTAGTACTGGTTCTGGTCCAGAAATGAAAAAGACAATGCCAGCTCCTAGAAACTATGGCGGAATTCAAGCACAACCAATGCCTTTTATTCCAGGACCAAACTCAGGTAAAGCTGAGAACATGCCTTTTATACCGGGAAAAACACCAGGTAAGATTGAGAACATGCCGTTTAAGCCAGAGTCTCCAAAGTTAAAACCAGCTAAACCATTTAAAATCCCACAGGGAAAAATGGGAAGGACTATGCCGTAATGTTAAATCGTTTACCAGATCGCGGAGAAGACACCGCACGTTCAGTAGGTAGTTTCAATAAAATGCAAGAAGCTTTAGGTCGAGCTACGGGTTATAGCGGTAACTTCTCAGATGAAGACGGTGCCCGAGTAACTTACAAGCCTGAGGATATTGGCAACACCGCATTTGCTCCCGGCGCCGGTAATATAGATACCGGTGGGGCTGGCACGCAAGGCACAATGGGTGTTAGAAAAGCTAATTTTTCATTTGCCGCCCGCGAAGGGGACATGTACAACTAAAGTACGATAGTATTCGGACCAACAATTAGGAGCATAAATTGTCAGACAAATTAAAGCAGGGCGAAGACTTAATTAACATAGTCGTTTGCTATACCTGCAAGAGTATTGAAGAAGCCCCCTACACCAAGAGCGGTAAATACCTTGGTGATGGCAAGTATGATCAATCCGATAACCCATTCCTTCCTCCGCTTGTAGACTGGCATGGGGAAAAGGGACACCTTGGCCGTATCTTTGATTGTGACTCATTTTTTTGGATGTCTAAGGACGGACGCGAGTCCACTATTAAACAGATCAAGGCTCAGCTGCTTGGTGGGTCAAGCGGACTAGACGTATTTGGTACCGATTTTTACAATGTTAAAGCTACATTTTCAGATGATGCAATGAGCTGTTACTCCTTACATAACCGGCCAAAAGGTGATTGCTCCGATTACAAGACAGAGCGTAAAGTATTGACCCCAAAGACAGATGCAGAGCGTAAAGAGGCAGGCCTAGGCAAATCCAAGGTCAAAACTTACCTTTGTGATTTTTGTGTGGTAAAGTCGTTCGTGCAAAAGAAAGCCTATACAGAAAAGGGACTATACAAATAATGAGCAAATCAACAGAAAACGCAACACCAATTGAAGACGCAGTAGAAGTGACAGAAGCAAACGTTGCATTTATTTTATTTCAAAAGCCTAATGGATCATTTGGCGCAGTGACCGATTTGTCCACCCCCTTTAAAGTAGCCCGGTCAGCAACCTTCTTAGATATGAAGATTGCCTCCCGTGAGCTGTACGAAGCCCTAATTCGTGAGGAAATTGCCGGTACAGTCATTGAAAGCCTCCAAAAGGGCAGTCAAGGCGCCATGGGTTCAGGCGGAACTCTTACCGAGTAAAGCGGTATACTGTACCTACACCCAATGAAAGGTAGGCAACCGTATGTTTATTGAGATGACTTGCAAATGTGACGCATCGTTTCAATCTGATACTTCGGATCACGAATCCCTTGCCATGGTGTGGGCGCAATCTTTTATTAACGCGCATCATGAGTGTGGTTATATGACAAAACCTATAGACCAAAACGTAGAAGAAAAGATGCGTCGATTGGACGTTATCTACAAAGAACAGAAGGAAAAAGAACTATAATAATCAGATGAACTACTATGACGCGCTTGTTGCACAAGCAACACCCGTGGAAGTGGTTCCGTCCGAGACTTCTTATTTTAGTAATCCCGGAGTAGGTCTTGACCCTAGACTGTTTAGGGACAACAAGCTGGTTCCGGCAGTTAGATCTTCTGTATTGCGTATTTTGTCAGAGCACCTACGGAAGCATTATTACAACCCTGAAGCTTACCTTCACGTATGGTTAGCTGGATCTGCTGTGTCCTATCAATGGGCCGGAGCTCGTAGCCCCGCAGACCTTGATTGTTTGATTGGCGTGAACTACCTTAGGTTCCGTCAGACCAACCCAGAGTACAAAGCTTTGAGTGATCAACAGATTGCAGATATGTTTAACGAAGATTTTAGGAAAGAACTCCACCCTATAACAGAAGAGTTTTTAAATGCGTATGAGCTTACTTTTTATGTAAACGTAAAATCTGATATTAGAAGTATTAAACCTTACGCAGCTTACTCCCTTACCAATGATGATTGGACTGTTTCACCCGAGCTTCGCAAAGCTCCGGTAAACAAAGTATGGGATCAAACCGTATCTAGAGACACTTCATTTACTATGGAGATTTTAGATCGATATACAAAAGCATTAAATACTATTGGAGCAGCTAGCAACGACAGCGCAAGACGAAATGCTGAAGCCGCTTTAAAGCTAGCAGTAGAACAAGGATCAGCGCTATTTGATATGATTCATCAAGCTCGTAAGACGGCCTTTAGCCCAAGCGGACAAGGGTATGCTGACGTAGCTAATTATCGTTGGCAGTCTGGTAAATCAGCTGGTACGGTACAAGCATTAAAACAGTTAAAAGAGTTAAACACAAAGAGTAGAAAAGAGTTTGAGGCATCTACATACGGTATGGAGCTTCCTGACGCAAATACTTTAGTGAGACGCGCCTTATCAGCTAAACGATAATATTCACTACTTAAATTGGAGCATAAACTGTGGCGTTTTTAATGTTTGTCGAAGGTGTACTTCGTAGTCAAAAGGGTGGACCTATATATCAAGGTCTTGCTTTGTATAAGTTATTAAATGAAAATAACAAAGTAATACTTTTGTGTGAAAATAAAACTAAAGATGACATTTGGTTGCGGCAGCATAAAATTAATAAATTAGATGATTTAGTTGGTACCGACATCCCAGGAATTACAGACTTTCCAAGTTGGCGACAAGTTGAGTATGTAAGGGCACAAGGTCCAGTTGAGATGGTGATATGCTCCGACCCTGTGTTGGGCAAACGACTACTGGAGGCCGGAATTACCACTTTAATTTTTTTACAGCCTAGTTACATTACAGAAAATTTTAGGCCGGACAGTAAAGTTGGAGTAAAGAGTTGGTCAGCTATTGTTGACGAGATAGTTAAACAACAGGAGCAATTTACAGAAGATCCTAGAGTTCAAGGGTGAAAATTATCTACTTAGGTGCCGAGGTGCCAAGTAATAGGACACTTTTAGAGTCCACTACAGCTAACCATGTAGGGGTAAGTTACTGGCGTTTGACAAAACGCGGTCTACCCAAGAAAAGCGACTATTTATTAGAAAACTACTTCGGTAAAGACTTTTACATATACGTACACCCGGGCATCCCAAAAGGCACTCGGTTAGACCGTTTAGATTTAGAGATTTTTGCCGCACAATACGAAGATTTTATAGCTAACAATATTGATCGGTTGACCTCCTTTACAGAGATTAACCACGAGTGGGTACCAGAAGACTTTGTAGAGCTACAACGAAAGACGGCTTGGTCCGAGGTCCCACCCGGCAAGTTTCAACCCGTGTGGAACCCTCACACTCGCTTGACAGGCCTTAAAAAGCTTGTAGACACCTATTTGGATATAGCTATACCTGGAGAGGCTATTGAAGCCGACAGCATGCTTGCTAGCGCCACAAGAGCTCACGTCATACAGGATGGAACTAGGTTCCACGCCTTAGGTTGTGCCAAGCCAGATAACCTACGACAGGTAAAGGTTGAGTCAGCTAGTACCTTGTCGTGGCTATCCCCAATGTTGCATGGCGAGACTATAGTCTGGGATGGCACTAGGCTAGTGCGTTACCCAAAGAAGATGAAAGACCAAGCTAGATCCCGCTATCGTCCGGTCTATGAGAAGGCTGGGCTCGATGCAGATTTGATATTAGAAGATGATCCAAAAGAAGTATGCAAGCTTGCTGTATGGTCATATGAACAGTTTGAGATGAGGATAAATACAATGAACCCTAACGAAGATGACTCACTGTTATATGATAATAGCGATGGGAGTGAAGTGGAGCAAAGTGGGGAAACTACCCCTGCCATATCTGATAATAAGGGTATACAGATGCGGAAACTTGAACCCCGAAATGCAGATGAAATTGTCAATTTACCGGTGTTTGGGTACGAGGTAAAGACTGAAATTGACGAGCACGGAGTCATTAAAGACATACCCGTAATCCAGTCGCAACAGACCAGTCTTAGGGTGTGCGATACATGCTTTATAGCTTCTAATTGCCCCGCTTTTAAACCTCAAAGCACCTGTGCATTTAAGCTTCCGGTTGAGGTTAAAACTAAAGAACAGTTAAAGAGTTTAATCAATGCCATCATTGAAATGCAGGGACAACGTGTAGCTTTTATGCGTTTTGCTGAAGAAATCAACGGTGGATACGCGGATCCTAACGTTTCTCAGGAAATCGACCGCTTGTTTAAATTGATTAAAACTACTAAAGAATTAGACGATTCACGTGAGTTTATTCGCATGACAGTGGAGCGCCAAGGGTCGGCTGGTGTGCTAAGTTCCATCTTCGGAGAGAGGGCTCAGATACTAAATGAGCTCCCAACTGGAGGTTTAAATGAAGAGCAAACCACGAAGATACTTAAGGATCTAACAGAAGATTAGCAGCTTCCTATTATCATATAAGAGGTTGCTAGCATAACAAGTAAGACCATTCACGGCGAACTACAAGTACTAGGCACATAAACTATATTTCCATCAATCACGGGAGGCTTCACATGTCATTATCGTTCCATTTAGCAGACGAATTTGTAGGCGCATACAAGGAGAAGAAAGTACCTTGGGGATATGCGGATGCGGCCGGTAACTCGGTAGGAGAGATCACTTTCCTTCGCACCTATTCACGTCTAAAGGCAGATGGAACTAAAGAGACTTGGGTCGACGTGTGTGAGCGCGTTATCAATGGCATGTACTCAATTCAAAAGGATCATGCAAAAGCTCAGCGACTACCTTGGTCAGACGCTAAAGCTCAAGCTTCAGCTAAAGAGGCATTTGATCGCTTGTTTAACTTAAAATGGACCCCACCGGGCCGAGGCCTTTGGGTTATGGGTACACCACTTGTCAATGAGCAGAAGAACTCAGCGGCATTACAGAACTGTTCATTCGTATCAACGTCATCTATGACGAAGCTTGATCCGGCAAAACCATTTGCATTTCTTATGGAAGCTTCCATGCTTGGCGTGGGAGTTGGCTTCGACGACAAGGGCGCAGATAAGGACTTTACAATCTATGAGCCAGAACCAGACACAGCACCAATTGTCATCCCAGATACCCGTGAAGGCTGGGTTGAATCAGTCGCGCTCGTCATCAATAGCTTCCTTAAATCAGATCAGAAGAGCCCAGTATTCGACTACACACAAATCCGGCCAGCTGGTACTCCGATTAAAACCTTTGGCGGAACCGCCGCAGGCCACGAACCATTAGAGAAACTACATAACTATGTTAGAACCACTTTCAAAGGACGTGCAGGTGAAAAACTTACTCGTAAAGACATCGCGGATATTGGCAATCTTATTGGAGTGTGCGTTGTATCTGGCAATGTCCGCCGTAGTGCTGAGCTTCTTATGGGTCGCCTTGATGATCAAGACTTCCTAAACTTAAAGAACCCAGAGGTATACCCAGAGCGCAACTCATATGACCCTAAGAACCCAGGTTGGGCCTGGATGAGCAACAACAGCGTCGAAGTTTGTGTAGGAGATGACCTTAGCCATATCGTAGAAGGTATCGCACTTAACGGTGAGCCGGGTGTTCTTTGGATGGACGTTACACGTAAGTATGGACGTCTAGTTGATCCAATTAACAACAAGGACCACAGAGCTGCTGGGTATAACCCATGCGCTGAGCAATCACTTGAAAGCTTTGAGTGCTGTACGTTGGTAGAAACATATCTCAATCGACATGACTCATTTGAAGACTTCAAGCGCACATTAAAGTTTGCGTATTTATACGCCAAGACTGTAACACTCCTTCCTACCCACTGGGAAGAAACCAATGCAATCATGCAACGCAATCGCCGTATTGGAACTTCTATGTCCGGTGTAGCTAACTTTGCAGATCGTGTGGGATTACCTACCCTTCGTGACTGGATGGACTCCGGTTACGCAGCTGTACAAGCTTACGATAAGACTTACTCAGAGTGGCTGGGCATCCGTGAATCAATCAAGACCACAACTGTAAAGCCATCTGGAACCGTATCCATCCTAGCCGGTGAATCACCGGGAGTACACTGGACACCGGGCGGTGAATACTTCATGAGAGCTATTCGCTTTGCTAATGAAGATCCAATGCTTCCTTTGTTTAAAGCTTCCGGTTACATTGTTGAGCCGGCCAGTGAGTCACCAAAGACAACTAGCGTAGTGTTCTTCCCAATTAAATCAGAAGCTAAGCGATCAGAGAAGGACGTCTCAATCTATGAGAAGACATCTCTTGCCGCTACAGCTCAGCGTTACTGGTCAGACAACTCAGTCTCAGTAACCGTGTCGTTTGATGCAGAGAAAGAAAAGGATGCGGTTGGCACTGTGCTACATATGTTTGATGGCCAGCTAAAGACTGTATCGTTCTTGCCAATGGGTAACGCTGTGTATCCTCAGATGCCATACACGCAGACAACTCAGGAAGTATACGAAGACTACAAGCTAAAACTATTGCCAATCGACTTTACCGACGTGTACGCCGGCATGGCCGCTGATGCAATCGGTGAGAAGTATTGCAGTACAGACTTCTGTGAAGTACCAAAACCATAGTTAAAACTAAAAGCCCCCTGTGAGTATGCAGGGGGCTTTTTCTATTTGAGAGCAGGTATAGCTACGGCTGATAGGAGCCGATCATGACTATCCTTAGCGTAAGAAAGGTTAGGACCGCTTTAACTCTCTCATAGCTCAATTAAGATTACGGAATAATAGGGTACGGATCGTAACCGATAAGTACTCCTACAATTAAAGCTAAAAATGCCACAACTCCCAATGCCGGTAAGAAACCAACGACAGTCTTTGTAAAGTTATCCATGTTCTTCCAATGAGGGCGAACAAAGACTCCAATTATTGCCATAATGCCCAAATAAATTGAGGGTCCTAAAAAGTCTCCAGCTACCATGTCTCTTCCTTAATCTTGTTGGAACCCAAAACGTGTCTCGTCAAGGGCATGCTTATCGTAATCACCATCATCTTCTTCAATCTCGAAATCATCATCTTCATCTTCATCAATATCTTCTCTACGGATGCTGGGGAAGACGGGTTCAATTATTGGATCAGGCAGAATATCCATTACGCCTCTCCTTTATAATTAAATGAGCCCTTGAATGATACTGGCTTACCTTTCTCATCCAACGTCTCTCCTGCTTCAAGCTTTACACTTTTGCGAGGTGTGTGCTCAGCGGCCATAGCCTTTAACCAACGCTTGCCGGCCGAGGCGTTAGCCCATGCTTTGAATTGACCTTTGGGTGCACTCTCTTGATCATCACGAATAACGAAATGCCCAATCCATGCCCCACCCTTTTCAGTGTTCTTTGTTAGATCTGCACTAAAGGTATAGTTAACTTTCTTTGCCATCTTAGCTCTCTTCTATTGTTGTGTATTCAATAAGTAAACCACCAAAATCATCACGGATCCAACCATGAATCATTTCTTTGGCATACTTTTCATCAAAACTATCTTCCGGATAGTCCCGTTGTAACTCAGATAGTACATCATCTGTGTCATAAGTGATACTTGCGCTTGCGGTTATCTTCATTAGAAGTCTCCATTCATTACGTCTAGTGATCTCAATAGCTGGTCGCAGACTTCGCGGTCAGCCTTTACTATACTCGGTGAGATATCAGAGACAACCCACCCATCTCCGGTCCATACTGTGCCTTCCGGAAACCTAGCCTCTTCCAAGGCAATATCCCATACCCAGCCCATGCCGGATATGTACTTGACTATAAAGTGATGCTCAGTCCGCATTATCCCAACCCATCTCTATCTATTAGATACTCGATGAAGTGATCTTGGCGGTCATATACAGTCGTAGGATAGTTATCTGCAACGAAGCTTTCAAACTGATCCTGCAATACAAGCGTATTGAATACATAGAAGTTACATCCACCATTGCCGTCATTACTTACTTGGCCGATGCGGGTGCGGTTGGCATAGATACTGGCCTTCCACGTCACGCCTCTTGCAGTCTCAAACATCTTTAGGGCTTTGAGGTGATACAACTTAGCCCCTTCAATATCTTTAGGCACAAGGGATGCCGTCCATTGTGCGGCAAACTCGGCATAATCTTGCTGAACGCTAGTCATCTCGGTCATTAGTTATCTCCTAAAAACTTATTGCCGTTGCTATCTATTCTGATAACACGGTCCTCGGGCTCTACGGTTAGCCATACGAACCCAGGTTGGTGACGGGTTAGCTGGCCTAGCATATCGAACCATTGTTGGTCGACTTCGGCGGTTATTGTGTACTTCATTAGATACGCTCCCCACTTAGATAGTCAATTACTTGCATTGCTTCACTCATAGCATCGTCCGCCTCTTCCCATCCACCCACGGAGTCCTCAAAATTTTCCGAGGTGTGATTACAAGCTTCACACTTAGACTCTTTGGTAATGCGGTAGGTATAGAAACCTCCAGTTAGATACTTATCGTAAGTCTTGACTTCGCCACGCAATAGGGCTTCGGCTTGTTCAAGGTCGGTAATACCTTCGCGGTCGAGGTCGGCTTGGGTTACATAGATAAACCCAACCTGCCCACTATCCCAACCTGCATGCTGGACTATGCCATTCCATGAGCCAACCTTGATGGAGATACCTGAATGGTCATAAAGATATAGCGGAAGGATGATTACTCCATCCATCTCGGACTTAATATGGTCGTGCATCTCAGGCCATGAATGTAAGTCTTGATTATCGATACGGAATGAATCACCCAGCGCATAGCGATTATGGAAACAAACCATATGGCCTAAGTTATCCCACTCGCGGGGGTTGGATGGATCAGAATCGTAATCAATTGCAATTGTGTAGCCCTTATATAGGGTCAACTCGGCGGTAGTCATTACGCTACCTTCACTTCTGCATAGATACCATAAATAGCGTATTCCTTGATGAATCGCTTGGTAGATGCTGGAGTTAATTCTGCATAGACAAGTACTTCATTAGTAGTGCTATCTACTAGGCAGGTAGCTACTTTCTTTCTAGCATTAAGCTTAGGGAGCTCAACCTCTTTTATCATTGGTATATCTTCTATCTGTAAGCTAATTTCGCGGTAATCGTATATCGATTACTGGATAGGCATATAGATACCTATGGCTTACAAGGGAGACAATACCCTCCGACTACCCATATTCCTAGTATCTAGGATAGATCTCTCTCTCGGCGTGTCGGAGCTACTCTCTCTCTCTCCTGGCAACTCTCTCCTATCAGATAGCTCTCTCAGCTGAATAGCTGTAAATCTGGCCATATCCGCAGTGTCGCTTTGTCGACTTTTGGCAGTAGCCGGAATCGATAAGTAGCTTTGTCGACAATTGCTACTTAGCCGGCTATCACGGCCGGTCCAGCTTTGTCAAGCATTGTCAGCTGTGTTCTCTCTCACACTCCTCTCTCAAGCTATATATATTCCCATTAAATGGGGTGGGTGGGCCAACACAAACAATTTTGCCGGCAAAATGCCGACAAAGCTGTGAGCTCGCGCCCAGCCGCGTGATAGGTCGCAGCTGGGGCGAGAAGATTAGACTAGTAGTATCTCTTCCATTCAGTCAATACTTCCAGGATCAGGTCCAAACATTCACCATCGGTGGCTTCTTCGCCTCCCATAGCTATTATTTGTTGAACCAGGTCCAAAGCTTGACCGTCGTGGCCGTCTTGGCCATCTTTTAGCGTGTTTACATAGCTATCGACCAGGTCGTCGATCTCGGATCTCTTGCGCGGGCAGTCTGAATAGGCCTTGGGTGCATCTTCGCACATACAAAAGCCGAATCTCTCTACCTGGGTAACGTGTGTGAGCTCAGCTAGCTCTCCCCAGCTGATACTCTCATCGGTCATAGCCTTGTTTTGGATGGTCACGCACTCACCCCCGCTCTCTCAAAAAAGCGTGCAGAGGCATACATCAAGCTTGTGCAGTAGTCACCCTGCCAGCAATTGCCAGCTGAGTCCGAATACCACACTACATATGGATCCACTGGGTGATCGCGGAAAGCTAATACAACGAACTCTCCATCATATCTATGAGGAGCTACAGCTATACACAGCGCTCCGTTTTGTAAGTGAGTGCCACGTAGGCCTCTCTCTAATTGATCAGGTACTACTTTAAGTGTCATTCCTCTATCCCTTCGTTTAGGTTCACATCATACTCATTTTTGCAATTATGTGGGGGATCCCAGGCTCTTGCCTCATATGGATCTCCGCACCAGGGGCACTGAGCGCTCATTCCTCTACCCAACTCTCATATTCAGGTACATAAGTGTTCGTTATGATGTCCCATTGGGCATCGTCCCAACTAACTTCATCCACCATAATTTTGCCGATCTCATCTATAAAGGTCTGCATAGCGGCTTCCGCGTGATGTTTATTCTTGGCCTTGATACTTGTAATAGAGATAGCAAGGTCGCACGAGTAATACGTTTCAAGCATTGGATCCTTCTCCATCATCCCTCCTTTCCACAGCGACGGCATTCCTGGCGGAATGTGTGGTTACAGTGGATACCGAGGTTGTTATTGAAGACGTCAGAGATATCTTCCCCGAAGATGTCGTATATGACACCCTCATCACCACCTTCAAACTGGATACCATCCTTCTTCCAGTATTCGACGACCCCGCGCTCGCCAACGAACTGGGTCCATTGGTAGTCGTGGCCTTCGAATCTAAAGTGGAAATCATTGCGATACTCCGTAACGGTTTGTATGGCGGTCTCGATCTCGATACCAGCCAGTAGTGGAATCTCTTCTATTGGATCATTCTCTCCGCGGGGAGCGATACGAACTACTGATAACTCATCAGCAACTTCTACGCACTCCGCATTGTTCTTAGTATCGATAGTGCAGGCCTCTACGAACCAGTCACTCTCTCCTTCTAACCATTCAGCAGCAGCGACATAACTCTCAAAATCTTCATTGGTATAAGTCGTTGCACTCTCTACTTCATTACCTTCTACGTCGGTGACGTAATACTTAACTTTGTACATAACTTCTCCTATCAGGAAAAAACGTGGCGCTTTGCCACTGAGACAAAGGTACGGCCATCCAGGTAAAAGTCTGGGATGCCAGGCTCTCGGCGTGTCGTCTCTCTTTTATATATAACCCTTTAGGGTTGAATGGGAGGGTGGGCATTCAACACAAACATTTTGCGCCACAAAATTAAGGTACATTTCCCCACCAATATTCTTCTCAAATGTACCTTTTGCAGCTGCGCGGATCGTAGAAAAAGAAAAAGCCCCCCAGCCGTAGCTGGGGAGCCTTCCCTTGGTTTATCTACTCGATAGGAGAGATAAAGTCATTTGCGGTTTCACTTATGGTCGCTTTGACCTTTGGGTGCAACTCGTCACGCATACTTGCAAACGCTGGTGCTGGCCAACCTGAGCCATACACTCGTGTTAGCAATTTTGCTAGTGAGTAATCGGGTGCCAACTTTAGGCACTCGGTGAGTGCGAGATAGGCGGTAGGGGTATCGCCATTCTCGTAATGGTAAGCCGATAGAACGGCATACCAAGGGGTGCGGTGCTTCTCTTCCACTAGGGGAATAATGGCTTCTGCGAAGCGGATACTATCCATTACGGATAATTCAAGCGGTAAGCCCATAAGGTAATCACGGACTTGTAGGTCAGCAGAAACTACTTCTGCCATATCTGCCACTAATTCAGGGGCAAACTCTTGGTTATCTTTGAAAGAGTTAATGAGTGCGTTTAGGCTCTCAACACCTCTCCCAACTGTAAGGTTTTCCTTTACAGTCATTTAACTATCTCCTATCAGGATTACTGAGCGGTGTTGCCCAGTAAGAGAAAATTACCATCACGCTTGGATAAGTGTGGGATGTTGGCGTTTAGGGCGTGTCGGGCGTGTCGCATCTCTCTCAATACCCTATCCCGAAGGGATAAGGGGAGGGTGGGTCAACACAAACAAAAATCAAGCTGCGCCGGTGGCCGCGACCATACGCGACTCTTACTCCATTATCATTTGGAACCGGTGTAGCTCGATCGAAAGGTGAGCCTTTTTATCTCGTGCTCAGGAGAGTGGCTTACCAACTAGCGCGATATGAAAAGCGCCAGCCGTCCTCATCAGGATAATCCCGAATAAGGTCATTTATTAGAGATAGGGTCTCTCTAATATCATTGAAGTACCACTCGTCGCGTTCTGTTCCTCCGAAGAAGAAACCTGCGACAGGTGGAAGAGGAAGGTCATCAACAGGCTCAGAGCCTATGAGTGTGCTTTCAACCGCCATACCTGCGGCGATAAAAGAGCCGATATCTAAATCGGAAGTGCCGTCAATAGTCATACCGCGAGAAGTCTCGTCAGCCTTTTTGACAGGGATATCAGAAGAAAGAACTTTTAGGCACTCTTCTTTTAGTGCGAGTAAGTGTTCGTGAGAAACATACATTTCTTGACACTCATCAACGCCTTTTCCGCAATTATTTACGAACCAAGCGTGTATGGCATTGGCTTTGCGCCAATAACCAACAGTAAAGGACACTTCCAAACTTGGAGAGTGTTCAGACACTTTCACATTAGGGAAGGCAGAAAGAACAGTATTGAACCGCTCATTTTCTCCGCTTTCCTTTTTCTGGAAAGAGTAATTGCTTTCATACTTCACGGCACTTAGATACATATCTAAACCCATTTGGTATAACTCCTATCTTTAGCAATCCTGCCGACTTTCGGCATTGGCATAACTTTAGTGGCTAGCACCGACAATCTATGGCATTTGGCTACCTTCGGCGTGTCGCTCTCTCTCCTCCCTATTCCCTTTAGGGATAGAGCTGGGAGGGTGGGTTGCTCAACACAAACTTTTTGCGAGCGCAAACAAAAAACCCCCGCCGTCTGGCAGGGGCTTCTTGTCCGATAGGGCTAGAGGTAGCGTGCTATGGATTTCATAGTAGAGGCATTGACTGTTTCCTCATCAGTCATTTTTAAGATTGAGAGAGCATTGGTGATGTCCTCAACCATCTCGTCAAACGAGTGCTTATGGATAGTAGTGAAATCACGCTGTGGTTCTTTTGGAAAGCCATCACCTGAAACTGTGATGTCAAAATCCACATTGAGTGTCTTGTTCCACTCACGATAATTAGTCCTGATGTTCTCAGCCTTTGAGAAGCGGTCAATAGCCCACTTACCTATTTCCTTTTTCCAAGCATCTGTTTCTTTACGAAACTTCTCCTCTTTTGCTTCTTGCGTTGAGTAATCGCTCTGGATTTTCTCCAAGCGTGCTTCTAGTGCCTTTATTACCTTTGGTGTTGCCACCTTTACTGTTATGGCTTTTGCCATTTGTTTTCTCCTATCAGGGTCTGCCCTTGTTGGCATTGAGATAAACATAGTGCCTACCACCGACAATTCCGTGTATTGACCCACATACGGCGTGTCGCTCTCTTACTTACTTATCCCTCTGGAAGAGAAAGGGGTGGGAGGGCCAACACAAACTTTTCGCGATCCAACAGCAAAGCCCCAGCTGTTGGGCCGGGGCTCGCTGTCTTCTGATAGGGAAGATCTAGGCGTTCACCTTCTTTAAAACCATTGTGCGTGTTCCGTCATGATGTTTGACCCAGCGCACGAATTGGATTCCGTGCTTTCCTAGTTTCTTATTGCGGTGCTTAATACGCTTGGCACGTGCTTTTGCATCGCGCTTGATGGCTTTCTCAATGTTCATGCGTTCACCTCTTCTGCGATCGTCGCGCTAGCTTCTACGCGGCTGGTACCTTGGATGTAATCCGCGGCCCGCTGAGCTTTACCGCTGGCGCTGATGATCAAGCTTGGATCATTCTTTAAAGCTTTTAACCAACCAGCGATATATGATGCTGAATTCTGCATGTCAACGGTGATCCCATTGGCACTAAGTAGCATCTGCGCCCCGATATCTGCAACTAGCTCCTCGCGGGCATAGTTAGCATCTCCAAATCGTGCGGGCTTATCATCCTCGCTAAATCGGTCTAAGCGTGATTGGTGACCGGTAGAGTGAATCATCTCGTGGCATAGAGTGTAAGCGTGACTCTCTGCGCTATCGAATGCGGCCAACGGTGGCAAGGTAATCGAATCGGCCAACATGTCATAGTAGGCGCGGCCTTGCTCCTTATAGTAAATCTCTGGCTTGCTAGCATATGCGGCCACTATCGCATCCAATGCGGGGATAGTAGCAACGGGCTCGCGCTTGACGTCGTAAATTGCGGGGATAGTAATCCCGTCGCATTGCTCAACGTTGAACACGCTATAGAATTTCATGAAAGCTCCCTTAGAGACGGGCTTGCCATCCTCGCCGGGCTTGATGATGCGTGACCAATACACGACGGGCAGACTCTTCTCTCCCTTGCGTACGTTGCCGCCTAGGGCCTGCGCTTGCTTATAAGTGACCCATAGAGACCGCTTATATTGTGCGCCACATATTGCCAATAGTAGGGAATTTATTCCCGAATATTCTTTATTGCTTGTTAGGCTCATTGGCATATATCCGCTTGAATTCCATGGCTTAGACCATGGCGCGATACCATTCTCCAATTGCTCAACTACTAAAGCGTTGATACGCTCCACTAATTCTTTATTCATAATCTAGTCCTATCTACTAGACGGCGGGATTGCCGTTGAGAGAAAATTACCATTGGCAAGGATAGATACATAATCCGACACGCCATTCATTTATAACAATTTGATAACAATCTCTCTCCAACAACTCCCTTACGAAGTAAGTCAGAGACAGGGTGGGCGGGTCTCAACACAAACATTTTCGCGCAAAGCAAAACGCGATCTCTCGGGGAAGTGAGAGACCGCGCTCGCTGAGCTGGTTATTCTTCTATGGATTCCAGATAAAGAACTGCGTCATAGATGACTTGGCTATTATCTGCCCCAACCACTGGGAGCAACTGCCATAATTTATTGGCTAGGCTCTGCGCTTGGCTCATTTTAATACCACCCTTCTGATTCGTGTTTGATACCACAGTTCAGGCAGACCCACTCGCCCCACCACGATGTTTCCTTAGTAACTGAGTGATACTCGGTATCCACAGGGATTTCTTGGAGATTACCGCAATCACACTCCACTTCTTGGATAGTTTCATAAGTGTCGCTATAAGAGGCGCTATCGCCACCTAACCACATTGGCTCGCTCATTTGATAAGCCCCTCACCTATGAAATCGCCACAAGGATAATCAAGAACTACTGGTGGAACATAAGTAGTCCAACGGATTTCGTTATCCTCGGTGCGTAGTCGCAATCTGAAAGAACCAGTGCGATTTGGAACTATCTCCATAATCCAACCATTTACGCCACTCACTTGAGTAGTGTATTTCTGACCTATTTCTAATAACACTTGCTTCCCCTATCTATCAAACCAATTTGGCTTGATGAGTTAATAATAGGCACACCCACCGACAAACCTCAACACGACACGCCCTAGTTGTATAACGATTAGATAACGATTTATTCATCTCTCTTATGTATGTATTCCCTATGAAATAGAATGGGGAGGGCGGGCCAACACAAACATTCGCGAGCGCGAGCAGAGCGAAACCCCCCGCGTGACGGCGCGAGGGGCTTCTAGGGGCTCAGCTAAACTTTGATTGTTTCTAAGTATCGGCTGATCTCGTAGTAAGCGCGGGAACATCTATGACAGAACTTCTCGGTCACTCCCGTTCCATACATCAGAGCGTCTACACCTGAGTAGACAACCTCATCACTTTCACATATCAAGCATTTCATTTCTTTTCCCATCTTAGTAAGTCGCAGGAGCGTCCGTCTGGTGTCTGTTGGCAATTGCCATAGATTGGTGTGTAGAAGGCGTGGAGCATAAGAACCCCTAGGAGTAGCAGGGCTCCGAAGAGCCCCACTACCTTGTCGAACTTAGTCGACATCATAGTCCTGAAGGTATGCGCTACCTGATTCGATAGCGTCGGTTGATTCGATACGGATTGACTGAGGAGCGATATCGTAAAGGTTTTCCTTTGCGATTTCGTAGGCTGAGTCAACATTACGAGCCTTGACTGTCAACTCGATTGTGTAAGTGAATGAAGCGGTAACTGGGAACTCGGACTCAATACCTTCTAGTCCTAGTCCTTCTAAGAAGGCGTTGGCATCATCTGTGTCGATATCGTGAAGGTCTGCGAAGTCAATGAATGAGTCGCGGACATTTGTCTTGAACTGTGCCAAGACCTGTGTAGCAGTCTGTGATTGTGCGAAGTATTCACACTCCACGCTGTGTGTTGCTGTTGTCATTTGATTACCCCTATCAAGGTATCTATATCAAGCCCCTTGCTTGATGAACTAATAGAACCATACCTGCCACGCATACACCAGCCGACACGCCGACCCACCTCTAATCGTTATCAAATCGTTATAGGGGGTGGGGGTTAAAGAGTCGACAAATCGAGAAAGCCACCAGGGAATATGAACGGGTAGCACTATATTTGCCAGGCAGTAGCCGAATTTGATAGTATTAAGCCATGATGTTATTTGGACTAGAGCTGCGGAAAGCTCCTGAGCGGGAAGCTCGGATAGTCGATGTTGCATGCACTCATTGCGGTCGCTCTTACCGAGTTGCGGTAGGCAACCTACGTGTAGGCAACTACTGCACTAGCTGTAAGTAAAGTGTGCAAAAACTGCGGTAACTGTGCAGCTGAACATGGCGCTCGCGATATTGACGATGCCGTAGATGAAATTTTAGATCTACCCTTTTAGGCAGTAGCCGGAAGCTGCGGTAGCCATACTACCTCCATGAGATACACAGTATGGCTATGGAATCAGCTAGAGGAAGATAGCCCTATTGGCCGCTTTGCTAAGGTCTGCTATGACGATGTCAACAATGGCTGCGCTAATCCCAGGTTCTCCAGCAATGATTGGTTATTGCATTTTGAAGGTATTCATCGCGAGAACAAAGAAGCTCTCATTGCCAGATTTTTTACCTCCTTTGCTGCGTATAACAAGTCTAACAAGGCTGAATAAGAGACAATTAAACATGCCTGATAACAAGCGCGGAGTCCGTGATCGGTCTGGAGATAAAAGACGAGTAATTGATTTATCTAAAACACGCATGGCAAAAGAATTAACTGGAAAAGTTATGCCAGTTGAATACAACCAATCTCCAGAAGATCGACATGATATGGAAGCTTTAGCTATTCACAATGATTACAAACTACTTACCGGTCCTGGTTGGATGGGAGAAGACAAAGATGGCAAAAAGTGAAGCATGGACACGCAAAGAAGGACAGAACCCTGAAGGCGGATTAAATGCTAAGGGGCGTGCATCTTTAAAAGCTAAAGGTCAAAATATCAAACCTCCGGTTTCAAAAGAACAAGCTAAGAAATCTCCTAAGAGTGCAGCACGTCGTAAGAGTTATTGTGCACGATCAGCAGGACAAGCTAAAGATTTTCCAAAAGCAGCAAAAGATCCAAACAGCAGATTAAACAAAGCTCGTAGAAAGTGGGATTGTTAATGTCTACTGAAGGTACTGGCTTTAGCGAAACTTGGTTAGAAGACGAGTATGATTACGGAATCATGCCTTACATTACGAAAGGTCACTAATGGCACAAGGACCGTGTTGGGATGGCTACGAGCAAAAAGGTATGAAGATGAAGAACGGCAAGTCCGTTCCTAATTGCGTACCCGCAGGCAGTACTAAGACAAAGAAAAAAGCTGCCCCAAAGAAGAAGAGTAAGTAATGCCTAAAGACAAGATCACTAAGGTAACCACTCCAAAGGCACCTAAGAACAAGACTACTCGCGTAGATAACTCTGAGTGGAAAAACTCATCCCCGCTATCTGGTTCTGGTGAATCTTGGTCCTCATGGGGTAAAAGCAATCCCAACCGTGAAGCAAACGCGCAATCTCGTAAAGCTGAGTTCCAAAAAGAACCTACAACTATGACTCGTGCTGGCACAGACAAGCGTGAAGCTATGGTTGCTAAATGGAAAGCCGCACGTCCTGTTACCGGTAAAGGTGGAGCTAAGTCTGATGAAGATAAAGCAGCCAAGCGCGATTCAATGATTGCATGGGCTAAAGCTAATCCCAACAAAGGAACTAATGCTGGACGTGCTATTAGACAAGAGAAAGCAAAGAAAGCTCCCGCACCTAAGAAAGCTGCTGCACCAAAGCGTGGTAAGAAGAAGTGAAGATTCAAGATCCAGCTTGGGGCGATAGTAAGCAGGTACGTGCAGGCTTAGGTGGAGTTACACCAAAAAATTCTCTCAAGGCTCCGCGTAGCAGAGTCAACCAATTTAGATATGCACACACAGGACAGTTTGACGGTCCAAGACCAACCTATGGAAGATACAATGTTTCCGAACAATCAGCTGACATTTTGAATCGTCAAATACGCAATATGGATATGAGGTAGTCATGGTACTTCCATTAATCGGAGTTGCAGCTCTGGCTGCTGCACGACTTGCCGGAGGCGTTATTGTAAAAGAGGTTGCTAAGAAAGCTGCGCCAAAAGTTGTTCAAGAGGTTGCAAAAAAAGCTGCGCCCGCTATTGCACCGAAGGCGGCACCAAAAGCAGCTGACGTTGGTTCAAAAGTACTTCCACGTACTACTGAGTTTGTAACTGGTAGAACATCATCATGGGACAATGCTTTTAATTCACTTAAAAGCGCACCATCAACTGCACCTAAGACGGCACCTAAAACAGCACCACCGGCTCCAAAAGTTGATCCATTAAAACCAGGAACACCTGCGCCTTCAACTCCACCATGGCAAAAGCCTGGTCCACAATTTCCATCTATTACTCTTCCTAAGGCTCCACCTAAAACTGTTCCCGCACCTAAGACTGCACCAGCTCCTGCACCTAAAACAGTTCCTGCACCTAAGCCGGCACCAGCACCAAAACCTTACACAGCACCGCGTACAACTCCTGCAACAAAGCCAGGAGATCTTCCAGGTGCGCCAGGTTATCCAAAGACAGTTCCAGTTAAACCATCGACACCTGCTAAACCTGCACCTAAAACACCGTCTAAGCCTGCACCTAAAATTGAACCAAAGACTCCACCAAAGATTGTTCCAATAGTTAAGCCAGGTA
>Ga0209444_10000182_pt1 | contig 34312 bp, 25 predicted proteins | sample LauGreFaBDMM15DN_2_FD_188215 | JGI IMG/M metagenome (GOLD analysis project Ga0209444, IMG submission 188215) | Freshwater lake microbial communities from Lake Michigan, USA - Fa13.BD.MM15.DN (SPAdes) (version 2) | ecosystem: Environmental > Aquatic > Freshwater > Lake | place: Lake Michigan... | reverse complement strand
TAAACATCACAAATCTGCACGCCCTGTTTCAGTGCAGCTATTTTATCATCCCAGGTAGGAATAAACTCCTGTGCCACATATCCTTTGTAACCTGTGTCAACAATGGCTTTCATGATGGCCGGATAATTCAGCTCCTGGGTTTCATTGATTTCATTTCTTCCTGGAACCCCTCCTGTATGATAGTGTGCAAAATAGGTATGGTGCTTTTTGATGGTGTTGATCACATCGCCTTCATCGATTTGCATGTGGTAGATGTCGTAAAGTAGTTTGAAATTTTCTGAGCCAACCCGCTTGCACAACTCAACACCCCAGTCGCTTCTGTCGCACTGGTAGTCCTTGTGGTTGATTTTGGAATTCAACAATTCCATCACAAGGGTAACACCATGTTTTTCTGCAATGCCAGTGATCTGTTTCAATCCGGTAGCGCAATTGTTCAGGCCCGTTTCGGAATCCTTGCCGCGCCGTTGCCCTGAGAAGCAGATCAGGTTTTTGTATCCTGCCTTGGCCACCAGCGGAATCATTTCAGTATAGTTCTTGATGAGTTTTTCGTGGAACTTGGTATCGTTAAAACCATCGTTGAGGTTGATTTCTGCACCATTGCACATGGTTGAAACCAGGTCATATTTTTTGAGCATGTCCCAATCCTTGGGACCAACCAGGTCGATGCCTACCAGTCCAATTTTTTTGGCAGATTGACAGAACGCTTCAAGTGGAATGCTTGAATAACACCATCGACAGGCGGAGTGGTTGATGTTTCCTTTCAGCTTCTTTGCACTGTCCATTGTTTCAGTTTTTGTGATTGGATGGCCAAAAGATTCAGCACTGATGGTGCTGGCTGCGATGGATCCCAGCATAAGATGCTTGATGGCAGATCTTCGGGTTGGAGTACTCATCCTTAAAAATAATGAAACTATGAACAACTGCCCCAGATTAAGTACATCAAGATGAAGAAAAAGAAATATGACCAAAAAAAACAAACCGAAACTTGGCAAGGTCTGCAAGATTAATTAGCTTCAAAACATAAAACGTCTATTTTACCCCTTAACCAAACCTAATTTACAATGACTCAGCCCATCAATGCAAACCGTCTTTTTTTGGCGAGCTGTTTTGCGCTCATTACAACAGCCTTCTCTTTCAGTATCAGGGCGGGAATCCTCACCCAGCTTGGCACTGAATTGAGCCTGGACACCGTTCAGCTTGGTACCATCAACTCGATGTGGTTCCTTGGTTTTCCGATTTCCATGATCCTCGGAGGAATTTTTTACGCTAAAATTGGTCCCAAACTGATCATGCAGGTCGCATTCGTTGCACATGCCATTGGTATCCTGACCACCATCTATGCCAGCAGCTATAATGTATTGTTGGTATCGACCTTGTTGATCGGCATTGGCAATGGATGTACAGAAGCAGCTTGTAATCCAATGATTGCCGATGCATATACCGGCAATGAGTTCAGCAGCAAGATGAACCGTTTTCACATGTGGTTCCCTGGTGGAATCGTATTGGGTTCCTTGATTTCAAAATTCATGACCGATGCAAGCCTTCCCTGGCAGGCGCAGATATGGGTCATCCTTGTTCCTACTGTTATTTATGCCATCATGTTCTGGGGCCAAATCTTTCCCCAGCCCAAGGCTGAAGCAAGTTCACCGGTTGCCAATTTCAAGGCCATGTTGAACCCATTGTATTTGTTCATGGCCGCATGTATGGCCCTTACCGCTATTTCTGAATTTGGTCCACAACAGTGGGTCGGACCCATCCTCGCCAAAGCAGGCGCAAGTCCGATGCTGATCCTGGCCCTGGTGACCGGTCTGATGGCTGTGGGCAGGTACTTTGCCGGTCCATTGATCCAAAAATTGAATACCGTTGGTGTTTTGTTGGGCTCTGCTGTATTTGCCGTGATTGGTATTTACATGTTGAGCACCATGAGTGGAGCAGCGCTGTATGTTGCAGCGGTTGTGTATGCATTGGGCATCTGTTATTTCTGGCCCAACATGCTTGGCTTTATAGCTGAGACGCTTCCACAAACGGGCGCCCTCGGTCTTTCCATCATGGGTGGTATCGGGATGTTTTCTTCTTCCATGTTCCAGCCTGTGATTGGTGGATGGATCCAAAAAAACAAGACGGTGGCTGAAGCCGGTGGATTGGTGGGCGATGCCGCTGATCTTGCTGCAGGTCAGTCTACCCTTTCCAACATGCTCCTTTTTCCTGCCATTCTTATCGTTGCTTTCTTCGGTCTGTACATTTACTCCAGGAAGACGCAAAAAGCATAACCATATCGTACTATTGTTTTTAAGGAGGGGGTAACTGCCCCCTCTTTTTTATTTTAGCACAATGCGCAAAAAGCCGTGAAATGATTTCTTTTAAACAACATCAAATATTGAAGGATTGTAGCGCTAAATTGATTATTTTTAAACCTCATTTTTATTGACATTTTTCAATCAACCAACATGAACAGAAAACTAAGAATGGGTATGGTTGGCGGCGGCAAGGATGCTTTCATCGGAGCCATTCACCGCCATGCTGCTGGAATGGATGGACTCATCGAATTGGTCTGTGGCGCACTGAGCATCAATCCAGACATTGCCAAAGATTCAGGCAAGTCGCTTTTTTTGGCTGAAGAAAGGATCTACCTCACGTTTGAGGAAATGATCACCAAAGAAAGCCAGTTGCCGGAAGACAAGCGCATGGATTTTCTGACCATTGTTACCCCCAATTTCGCCCATTTTGCTCCAGCCAAAATGGCCATGGAGCATGGTTTTCATGTGGTCATTGAAAAACCCATTGCCTTTACGTTGGATGAGGCCCTGGAGTTGAAACGCATCCAGGAGGAAACCGGTCTCATGCTTTGCCTTACCCATACGTATTCGGGCTATCCGCTGGTAAAGCAGGCCAGGCAAATGGTGAAGGAAGGCAAGCTGGGCAACATCCGCAAGGTATGGGTGGAATATCCACAGGGATGGCTCAGCAAACTCACAGAACGCGAAGGCAATGCCCAGGCGGCCTGGCGTACAGACCCAAAGCGCAGCGGTAAAAGCGGATGCATGGGAGACATTGGAACACATGCAGCACATTTGGCAGAATATATTACAGGACTGAAGATTACCCAGATCTGTGCAGACCTCAATGTGATGGTGGAAGGCAGGATGCTGGATGATGATGGCAATGTATTGCTCAAGTTTGAAAACGGAGGAGCCGGCGTTTTGATGGCCTCTCAGGTGGCAGCCGGAGAAGAAAACGCCCTCAAGATCAGGGTATATGGAGAAAAAGGCGGTATTGAATGGGCGCAACATGAGCCCAATACCATGCTGGTCAAATGGTTGGACCAGCCCACACAGATCTATAGGGCCGGTGGCAACTATGCCGACAGGCTTTCTTCTTTCGCAGTCCACAATTCCAGGACCCCGGGCGGACATCCGGAGGGTTATCTGGAGGCTTTTGCCAATATTTACAGGAATTTTTCTCTGACCCTCGGCACACGGATTGATGGAACAACACCAACGGCCGAAATGCTTGATTTCCCTGGGGTTGAGGATGGCATCCGCGGCATGGCCTTTATTGACAACGTGGTGCTTTCTTCCCAGTCATCAACAAAATGGACTCCACACACGGTTTAAATTAGAAACGAATGAAAACGATAAAAGGTCCCGGTATATTCCTTGCCCAGTTTATGGGAGATGTGGCCCCCTTCAATGACCTCTCAACCATTTGCAAATGGGCGGCTGACCTGGGTTTTGTGGGTGTTCAACTTCCCACCTGGGATCCACGCTGTATCGATTTGCAGAAAGCCGCCGAAAGCAAAACCTATGCCGATGAAGTGAAAGGAATTGTGGAGGCAGCGGGTTTGCAAATCACAGAATTGTCAACCCATCTGCAGGGTCAGTTGGTGGCCGTTCACCCTGCCTATGATGAATTGTTTGATGGGTTTGCCCCGGAAAACGTACGCGGCAACAGCAAAGCCAGAACAGCCTGGGCTGTTGAACAGCTCAAGTATGCAGCCAAGGCATCTGCCAACCTGGGATTGAATGCCCATGCTACTTTCAGTGGTGCCCTGCTCTGGCATACGGTTTATCCCTGGCCACAAAGGCCCGCAGGATTGGTAGAAACAGGATTCACCGAGTTGGCCAAAAGATGGATGCCCATCCTGGATGTATTTGATGAGAACGGGGTTGATCTCTGTTACGAAATCCATCCCGGAGAAGACCTGCACGATGGTATTTCCTATGAAATGTTCCTGGAAAAAACCAACAACCACAAAAGGGCTTGCTTGCTGTATGATCCAAGCCATTTCGTACTCCAGTGCCTTGATTACCTCAGTTATATCGACCATTACCATGAGCGCATCAAAATGTTCCATGTAAAGGATGCTGAATTCAATCCTTCGGGCAAGCAAGGTGTATATGGCGGTTACCAGAATTGGATTGACCGTGCAGGAAGGTTCCGTTCTTTGGGCGACGGACAGGTTGATTTTTCAGCTATCTTCAGCAAACTTACTGCATACGATTACAGCGGATGGGCCGTTATGGAGTGGGAATGCGCCATCAAACATCCGGAGGATGGAGCAAAAGAAGGTGCGGTATTCATCAAAGACAAGATCATCAGGGTTACAGAAAAGGCATTTGATGATTTTGCAGGAACCGGCAGCAATGAGGAATTGAACAAAAGAATTTTAGGCATTTGACAACAATCATGATAACTAAACAACAACAAACAATGAAAAAGGTACTGTTCACAATGGTGATCGCAGCAGGACTTTATGCCTGTGGCGGTGGAGAAGAAACAACAGAAACAAAGCCCATCAGCAATGCAACAACAGAGGAGGCTGCTGCTCCTGTAAAGGAAGAAGCAACAACAAAAGCAGAGGAGCCAGCAAAAGAAGAGACCAAGGCCGTAGCAAAAAAAGATGGCAAGGCCCTTATCGCAGGTTCTGATTGTCGTACCTGTCACAAGGACGATCAAAAATTGATTGGACCAGCTTACCAGGATGTGGCCAAGAAGTATGAGAAAAATGCTAAAAATATAAAAATGCTGACAGAAAAAATACTTCAGGGTGGTCAGGGCAATTGGGGTGAAATCCCAATGGCAGGACATCCCAACCTGAGTGTTGATGATGCCTCAGCAATGGTAGAGTATATCTTGTCAATGAAAAAATAACAACAATGAAATCCCTTTTAACGATTGCCTTTGCTGCCTTGTTGCTTTCAGCAACACCAACTACTGACGGACCCAAGCCGGAGAACAATGTCAAAAAAGGCTGGAAAAAGCTTTTTGACGGAAAGACCAAGAACGGGTGGCATATTTACAACAATGATGCAACCGGAGAATTGTGGAAAGTAGAAGATGGTGTGCTCTATTGCGACGTAGACAAGAATAAGAAACCCGGTGTTAAAAGGGGCGGAGACCTTACAACCGACCTTGAATACGAAAACTATCACCTCAGTTTGGAGTGGAAGATTTCAGAAGGGGGTAACAGTGGTATCATCTTTGGTGTGCACGAAGAACCGAAATTCAAGTCCTCCTACGCTACCGGAATGGAAATGCAGGTGTTGGACAATGAAAAAGCCGGTGATGCCAAAAACCCAAGGCATAGGGCGGGTGATTTGTATGACCTGATCAAGTGCAACAGGGAAACGGCAAAACCCGCCATGGAGTGGAACCACGCTGAAGTTATTTATGTGAACGGCGCCCTGACGTTGAAGCTCAATGGTGAAATTGTTGTAACGACAACTGTTGGCGATGATCAATTCAACCAACTGGTTGCAGGGTCCAAATTCAAGAACTGGCCTGGTTTTGCCAAGTACAGGAAAGGAAAAATTTCCTTGCAGGACCATGGCAATCTTGTATGGTTCAAGAATATCAAGATCAAGCAATTGTAAAATCGCACCAATTAATTTATCCTAAACGCCGCATAAGTCATGCGGCGTTTTTTATTTCGCCGGATTAATCGTTAAATTTATACCTCATTTATACTTTATAACTTGATCATTATGAGAAGAGTCTTATTGTTACTGTTGTTGAATGGCTGTTTGAGCTTTGTTGCCAATGCACAATCAAGGGTATTGGTTTTTTCAAAGACTGCAGGCTTCAGGCATGGATCCATCGGTGTTGGAAAAACAGCCATCATGCAATTGGGAAAAGAAAATGGATTTGCGGTTGATACTACTGAAGATGCAGAAGCATTCAAGGAAGAGAACCTCAAAAAATACCAGGCAGTTGTTTTTTTGAACACAACCGGTGATGCGCTCAATCCAAAACAGCAGGCTGTTTTTGAAAGGTTCATCCAATCGGGTGGAGGATACATGGGTATTCATGCGGCCACTGATTGTGAATACAATTGGCCCTGGTATGGAAAACTGGCTGGGGCCTATTTTAAGAACCATCCCAGACAACAGAATGCAAAACTCATTGTGCACGACAGGACCCATATCAGCACATCCCATCTTCCCGAAATTTGGGAACGCTATGATGAGTGGTACAACTTCAAAGCAGCACCTGGTAAAGAAGTCAATATTCTCATCAGCATCGATGAAAAATCCTATGAAGGTGGTCAAAATGGAGACAGCCATCCCATGGCATGGTACCACGACTTTGATGGTGGAAGGGCTTTCTATACTGAGTTTGGTCATACCAATGAATCCTTTGCAGATCCCCTTTATCTGAAGCATATCCTGGGTGGCATCAAGTACGCCATCGGCAATAATGCAAAGAAGGATTATAGCAAGACAAAGTCAATGCTGGTTCCAGATGAAGACCGCTTTACCAAGAATGTACTGGCGGGTGGTGTTTTTGATGAGCCAACTGAAATGGCCATCCTTCCCAATTTTGACATCCTCGTTACACAAAGAAAAGGCGAGGTAATGCATTACAGCAACACCACAAAGAAAGTAACGCAGGTGGCCAAATTTGATCTTTATTCCAAGTCTGGTGTTCAGGGTATCAATGCAGAAGAAGGACTGCTGGGGATCACTGCAGATCCTGACTTTGCGAAGAACAACTATATCTACATGTTTTATGCCACCAATGATACTGCGGCGAACCGCTTGTCGCGCTTTGTTTTCAAGGATGGCAAGCTCGACCTTAAAAGCGAAAAAAAGGTATTGGATGTTGCTTCTCAAAGAAAGATCTGTTGCCATACAGGGGGTTCATTGACATTCGGACCTGATGGAAGCCTGTTTATTTCTACTGGCGACAATACAACACCGTTCAACCAGCCCAATTCAAAATATACCCTGGAAGGGTTCGGCGCAATAGACAACCGGGAAGGATTTGAGCAATTTGATGGAAGAAGAGGTTCGAGCAATACCAATGATTTGAGGGGAAAGGTATTGCGCATCAAGGTCAATCCTGACGCATCTTATTCTATTCCTGAAGGAAATCTTTTTCCTCCGGGAACACCCAAAACAAGGCCTGAAATTTATGCCATGGGTACCAGAAACCCATACAGGATATCGGTTGACAGAAAAACGGGGTTTTTGTATTGGGGTGATGTTGGTCCTGATGCAGGGAATGACAAACCAGATGAAAAAGGATCAAGGGGGTATGATGAGTTGAACCAGGCCCGCAAGGCAGGTTATTTTGGTTATCCGCTGTTCATTGGCAACAACTATCCATACCGCCAGTTCAACTATGAAACAGGTGAAGTGGGTGAATTCTTCGACCCTAAAAAACCCATGAACCTCTCCAAAAACAATTCCGGTTTGCAGCAACTGCCTCCGGTAAGCCCTGCTTTTATTTGGTATCCGTATGCGGCCTCAACTGAGTTTCCAGAAGTGGGCACGGGGGGAAGAAATGCAATGGCGGGACCTGTATATCATTCCGAGTTTTATCCCAAGGCCACAAGGTATCCTGACTATTTCAACGGAAAACTCTTGTTCTACGAATGGATCAGGGGATGGATGAAAATGGTGAGCATGGACGCTGAAGGCAATTACCAGCAAATGGAGCCCTTTATGGAATCTACAAAATTCAAAAGCCCCATGGATGTTGAGGTGGGTCCGGACGGCAGGCTCTATGTGCTTGAGTATGGCTCAGGATGGTTCAGCAAGAATGCGGATGCCGCCCTTTCAAGAATCGATTACAATGGAGGCAACAGGGCTCCCAAGGCAAAAATCAATGTGCCTAAACTTTCAGGCAGCATTCCATTTACGGTTAAGGTGGATGCGGTTGGATCAACCGATGCTGACAATGATGCCCTGAGTTATGTTTGGCATTTTGGTGCTGCTGTTCGTCCGCCAGTAACCACGCCCAATACCTCTTTCACTTTAACCAAAGCTGGCGAATATGCCATCTATGTTGAAGTGAAAGATCCCAAGGGCGGTGTTACCAGGAGCGAAGTGGTAAAGGTTTATGCAGGAAACGAAGCACCTGAGGTGAGTGTAAAACTCGATGCGGGCAACAAGTTTTATTTTCCTGGTCAGCCAGTACCTTATACTGTTAATGTGAAAGACAAAGAGGATGGCACTACAGAAAAAGGAAGCGTTGACAAGAAATCGATTTATGTAAAAGTTGATTACCTGAACGGACCAGACAAGGCACAGGTGGTTGGGCACCAGGTGATGACCGCCATCATGGAAGGGAAGAACCTGGCAGCAACCCTGGACTGCAAGGCCTGTCACAAAGAAGCGGAGAAATCTGTAGGACCAGCGTATAAAATGGTGGCAGAGAAATATGAAGGGGATACCAAAGCCAGGGCCTACCTCACCAATAAAATCATCAATGGTGGAAGCGGTGTTTGGGGAGAAGTGGCCATGGCCGCCCATCCAGACCTAAAACCCGAAGAGGCAGGAATGATTGTTGATTGGGTATTGAGCCTGAACAAGAAAGATGCTCCCTCCTTGCCTTCCAATGGAAACATCACACCGTCAGAAAATGACATGGGTTCCGGAAACCTGATGTTGATTACCGCCACGTATACAGACAGGGGCGGCGCAGGCATCAGGCCACTGAGTGCGATGGGTTCTGTTTCACTCAAAAGTGCATTGGTGAACATGCCAAGCAACAGCGGCAACCTTAGGGTTGAGATCAAGGACTGGAACAAACAACGTGCTGCATTCCTGAACATCAGCCAGGGAAACAACGGATGGATGGAGTTTTCCAACATTGATTTGGAAAATATTGGGACGATTGAATTGGCATACGGAATTCCTGCACAACTGATGAAGGGCTACCAGATCAGCTTGCACCAGGATGCTCCCAACGGGCCTGCGATTGCATCGTTCAAATTGGAAAACCATTCAAGCACCATGGGCGGCACAAAAGAATTGCAGTTGCAAAATGTGGTGTCGGGCGACAGAAAACTCTACATGAAATTGGAGCGTTTGGATGCCAAGGAGACAAACAGGCTGGCCATCATTTCGATGAAGCTTGTTCCTAAAAAATAATGAATGGCTTGATGCGCGCGCGATAACGAAAAAAAAGCCGGAGTTGAATCAGCTCCGGCTTTTTTTATTGGTGACCATGTTGATGGTGATAACAATGGAAATGATGAGCAGTCCGCCAAACTCTCTCGATTGCTCAATCCAGGGCTTGGTTGCTTTCATGCTCTGGACAAGGCTTTCCGCCTCGTGTTCATTGAACCAAGCCATCACCCCATCTGTTGCCAGCAGTAACTTCAGTCCAAAGAAAAAGCAAAAAATCAGGGTGCCGATATGGGCAAATGCATCATATTTACCTCTTGCATCAAGAAAGCAAACAAGGGCAACATAGCCATAGATCGGAATCCATAAATAAGGATCCGGATCATTGATTTGCAACAAGGCAAAAACCACAAAAAGTCCAGAGAAAATATAATTGAATGTTTTCATCCTTACAGGTTTTTCAGGAGGGTTGATTGTACGTAAGCGATGCTCTTTCGAATGCTGTTCAAAGGCGCACCGGGGCAAACATCCTGCTCAACAAAGAAATGTTTCATGCCAGCGGTTTTGGCGTGTTTGAAAATCCTTGCATAATCAATGACCCCGCTTCCCACTTCGGTAAAGTTCTTGTTGGGTGTATTGTCCATGTCTTTGACATGCCAGAGGGCAACCCTTCCCTTGTATTGTTTAAATAAATCAATGGGGTCCCTGCCCGCTTTCGATACCCAGAAAAGATCCAGTTCGAATTTTACCAGGCCGGGGTCGGTTTCGTTGGCCAGGATGTCGAAAGGAATTTGTCCATCCAATTCCTGGAATTCAAAATCATGGTTGTGGTAGCAGAGCTGGATGCCTGCTTTTTTACAGATGGCGCCGGCCTTGTTCAGGTCTGCAGCAATTTTTTTATAGGCTGCTATAGAGGTTCTTTCTTCTGGCATCAGGAAGGCAATCGCCATATAGGTTTGACCAATGGCTTTGGCATCGGCCACGGCTTTTTCCCATCCAAACAAAACGGTTCCAGGGTTTTGCTTGTTGCCGAAATTGCCATAGAGATAATGGCCAGAAGGCGCAACGAGACCATATTCATCCAATACCTTTTTGTATTCGGAGGCTTCCATCCCAAAGAATTTGCCGTTGTATCCGAAGTTCTCCACTTCACCAAATCCCATGGCGGCAATTTGCTTGAGGGTTCCCTTGGGGTCTATTGCCATGTCATCCCGAACGGTGTAGAGCTGAACCCCAATTTTTTTATCTTTTACACCCTCGATCGCAAGCGCATCGTTGATAAAAAACGAACCCGCGGCAACCCATGCCATTTGCTGAACGAAACCCCTTCTTGATGTCATGCCTTAAATTTTATGGACACAATTTACTGATTCATTTCTGCATTGTCGGTAATTGATATAATGGGCGGATACAATCAAGAGCATGGCGGGGACCAGAAACCAAAGTTGGTAAGGATGAAAGAGTTGTTTGAGGATCAGCATCAGGATACCCAGGGCAAAAATAAACAGGGCCTTTTTGCTATGGTGATGTTTCCTGTATCCATGGGTAAGCGAATAGCTTCCGATGGCAGCAGCCAGCAAGATCATGAAAACCTCAAACCACGTATTGTTGATGATGTTGATTCCCAGCACCGGAAGGCTTGTCAATACCAGCGGCAAAAGTGCACAGTGGATGGCGCAGGCTACCGAAGCGGCAATTCCGAGGGCATCGTAGTTAATCTTCAACATGGTGGGCAACAAAATTAATACTTTTGCAACAAAGTTGCATTTTTAATCGTTGTTATAATCGGTAAGACAAGCGTAATTTTGTTTCAATAATTGATTATGAGTAAAAAGGCAATAAGCTATCTGGTTTTTTTTGGACTGCTCCTGGGTGGATTTTATTATGCCATGGTAAAATACACGGATTTTGAAGAAGTGAAGTTGCCTGTGTTGAATACGGTACAGCCTTTTGAATTCCTGAGACAAGACAGTGCCATGGCCTCACAGAAAGATGTCCGCAACAGGGTATATGTGGCAGAGTATTTTTTCACCACTTGCAAGGGCATTTGTCCGAAGATGAACAAGAACATGAAGGCCATCTACGAACAATTCAAAACGGACAGCAATTTTCTGATTGTATCGCATACAGTAAATCCAGACACGGATTCATTGCCGGTGTTAAGGCATTATGCAGACTCTTTGGGTGCCGATGTTTCCAACTGGTGGTTCCTGACAGGAAGCAAGGACAAGCTCTACAAAACCGCCCGCGAAAGCTATTTGCTGGATGACCCCAAGAACAGCACCAAAAACATTGATGAACAGTTTCTGCATACACAGTTTTTTACCCTCGTTGATAGACAGGGGCGTGTGCGCGGTGTGTATGATGGCATTAAAAAAGAAGAGGTGGACCAACTGGTGACAGACATCAAAATCCTGATCATGGAATAAGGTGAAAAAGCAAGGAGAAAACATATTGAAAAACAGCGCGCTCAGTGTTACGGCCAGTAGAAAGCGGATACTTGACATCTTTCTTGCCGCCGACAATGCATTGGCCCATCAAGACATTGAAACAAAATGTGCCGACCAATATGACCGTGTTACGATTTACAGAACGCTTCAGACATTTCTTGAAAGAGGGATCATCCACAACATCCCTTCTACAGACAACATGGTCAGGTATGCGCTGTGCAACGAAGCCTGCATCACCACAGGGCATCATCACGATAACCATGTGCATTTCAGGTGCGATCAATGTGGTAAAACAGTTTGCCTGGACGATGTGAATATACCCGCAGTAAACCTACCGAAGGGCTATACCATGAAAGAGATCAACATGGTGGTAAATGGCATTTGCAAATCCTGTAAATAAAAAAAGTCCCAATCTAAAAACACCGGGACATTTCATTAAGGCGCTGATTGGTAGCACCACAAAGATAACTTGCGGTAAATCAGTCCACTAATTTCAAGCATACCATAAAAGCAGTAGGCATCAAAGTTTTTCCAATTCGTCTTTGACGAAAATCATCAGTTCGCTGATCTTTTCAGGAGAGAAGTCGAAATCAATTCCGGCCGCTGCATACAGGTCTGGAAGCGTCTTGGTTCCGCCCAGGCTCAGGCCCTTCATGTAATTTTCGAGGCCCTTTTCAGGATTATCCCTGTACTGCTTCCACATGCCAATGGCACCGAGTTGGGCAATTCCGTATTCGATATAATAGAAAGGCACTTCAAACAGGTGAAGTTGTCGCTGCCAATTGTAAGACCTGAAGGACTCCAGGCCGCTGTAATCAATGGCGCTGGTGGCAAACTCATTCAAAATCCTCAACCAGTTTTCTTTTCTTTCCTCAATGGTATGGCTTGGGTTTTCATAGACCCAGTGCTGGAATTTGTCGATGGTGGCAATCCAGGGGAAGATGGTGATCACCCTTTCAAGCTGGTGGCGCTTGGCCCTTTTCATCTCCTCCTCATTGTCGAAGAAAACATCCCAATGGTCCATGGTGAAAAGTTCCATCGACATGCTGGCTACTTCGGCCATTTCTGTTGGGTATTCCTTGAAGCCTGTAAGCTCAAGCCCATGTGCCAGGAATGAATGGATGGCATGACCACCTTCGTGCACCATGGTGGTGAGGTCAGACATCTGTGATGCCGCATTCATGAAGATGAAGGGCGCACCACTCTCTGCCAACGGCATGTTGTACCCACCGGGGGCCTTGCCTTTTCTGCTGTCAAGGTCAAGGTGATTGAGTGCATCCATTTTTCTGAGGCAGTCGCCAAAAAAAGGATTCAGTGCGTCCAGGCATTTGATGGATTTATCAAGCAGGTCGCGGCCATCCGTAAAGGGGCGCAGCGGCTCAATACCTGCGGGCTCAGCTTCTGTATCCCAAGGGCGCATGGTATCCAGGCCCAGTCTTTGTTGTTGTTCTTGGTATATCTGGTTGACCAGGGGGACTACTTCTTTTTTGACGGCCTCATGAAACTGAAAGCAGGAAGCAGGCGTATAATCGAAACGACCCATCTCCGCAAATTTGTAATCACGGTAATTGCTGAAGCCAGCGTTGAGGGCAACCTGGTGCCTGAGGGCAATCAATTTGCTGAACAATTCGTTCAAGGGTTCTTTGTCAACCAGCCTTCTTTCCGCAATTTTCTTGTACACTGTTTCACGGATCTGCCTGTCTTCGCTTTCAAGGAATTTTCCTGCTTGTTGCAGTGTATATTCCTGTCCATCTTGTTCAATCATCATCTTGCCGGCGATGCTGCCATATTGTTGTTGCAGTACGGCTGCTTCAGCCTGCAAGGGGATATTGGCTTCGCGGAAAAGATCAATGCTTTTTCTGACAGAACGGAGGTAGGTGAAATATTTTTCCTGGTCCAGCCCTTTGGTAAAGGGGCAATCAACCAGCTTTTTGTTGAGGATATCAGCATAGGGTTGGATTTTCGGCTGGATCTCCATGAAGAAGAAATTGAAAGCCTCTTCCAGTGTTTTATTTTCTGTATCGCAGGTCATGCGCACCTGCCTCCAGCAGGCATCCTCGCTGATGAATGCTTCCATTTCGCTCATGTCTTTGAGCCACTGTTCAAGGTCCTCGCTTGAGTTGATTTCCTTGTTTTGGAGTTGAATGAAATAGGGTTCAAGCGTTGCCCAGTCGGTAAGGCTGAAATGCTCGGGCAGGAAACTGTGCTTCAGTTTCTGAATATCGGCGCTGTATGCCATGGTATATGTTTTTGGAAGGATATTAACCCTCGTTGCCTTCTTCTTCCTCATCCATTTCGGGGAGGACGATTTCGATGTTCTGTTGTTTGATGACACCAAACCAGCGGACCATTTTTTTCATGTCGCTGCTGTACACCCTTTCGAAATCCATGGAGGGGAATACTTTTTCAAAATAGCTTTTTACGGCCTTGTTGTCTTTTTCGGAAGGAAGTGCTTCTGCCGATGCGTCCATTGCCTTGAATATATCCGCAAGGTTTACATTGTCATCTGTGGTATACACTTCAATGGATTCCAGGTGAGAGAACTGGTGTACCCTGCTTGAAACAAATTTGGTTGTATTGTCTTCCAGCGAACGGACAACAGCACCGTCAGTCTTGCTGGTTACGAGTTCAAAAAGTCCTGAAAATCCTGTTACCGATATGAGTTTGTTGTATTCCATGTCCACGATTTAGTGGTGCAAGTTACAACCATTTTACTGAATATTGTTTTCGGCCAGGATCTTGTTCATTCGCTGCTCAACAGCCTCCAGGGTACTGAATCCTCTGGAGATCATGTACAGCTTGGCATCATCAAGCTGAAGGAATACAGTAGGGAAGCCATTCACCTTCAATTGTTGGATCAGGCTAAAGTCATAATAGGCCTTCTCTTTGTAGGCTTCACTGCCCAGTTTTTGATAAAAGACTTCTGTATCGATGTTGTACTGTTCCAGCAAATGCCGATAGGCCTCTTTGTCTGTGAGGTCTCTCCCTTCTTCATAAAGGGCATATTGGAGATCTGCAGCAAACGCGATGGTTTGATCCGGATAGCTTTCTCTGAAAATGGCCATGGCAATGGCGGCCATTTCTGAATTGGGATACCAATCGCTCTCGTCAGGATTGAAGATATGCCAGAGGTAGTCCTTGCCAAATTTCACCCCAGTCGTCTGTTCCACTGTTTGGTAGGCGCCCTGGATGTACTGTGCAATGTGGCCAATGTGTTTTGTGTCTTCAACAGGAATCATCCCGCCAGAAATCGTTTCAAAATCGAACTGCTCCCTGTGTTTCAGCCAAAGTTCTTTGATCACCGGACTAAAGCCATAACACCATCCGCAATAAGCATCATAGCAATAAATGATTTTGGGTTTCATTGGGATTTCACCTTTTCATACTGTGCGTCATAATCCTCTCTCAGGGTTCCCATCCACCGGTCCCAGAACAAAAAGTAAAGGCTGTAATTGCCCTTGAAATACTGGTGGTGCTGGTTATGGCAAACGCTTGTATTGATCCATCTGCCAATCCGGGTTTTATGAAAATTCTTGGGGTAAAGTTCCCAGCCAAGGTGTCCGTAAATATTGTATACAATCATGAAAAAGAAAAAGATCAGCAAATGAAATTTATGCATAGGAATGGTGAAAAGAAAAACAACCAGGATACCGGCTTCAACGATTGCCTCCAAAGGGTGGAAGGCATAGGCGGCCCAGGGGGATGGATTCGTAGACTTGTGGTGAATCAGGTGAAAGAGTTTGAACAACTGTTTTTGGTGCATCAGGCGGTGCATCCAGTAAAAATAAGTGTCGTGCATGAAGAGCATGATGGGGAAGGCGGCCCAGAAATAGAGCATGCTGTGTTCATTAATATCGCGGTAAAAGTTGGTATACTTTGAGATAGCGGGATTGTAAATAAAAAACGCAGGCACGAATCCGAAAATGGAAATGGTCAGGATTGAGTAACCTATTTCACGGATATAGTCGGCTGTTTTAGGATAGCGCTGCTGAATCTTTTTATGTGCAAGCAGTTTTTTCAATAAGACATAGAACAACAAGAAAGCCAGTCCAGCGATTATAAAATAGCGTCCAGCTATCATGGTCAGTGTTCTAAAGTATTTTTCTACTTCCATGCATACTTTTTACAAATATACTGTGGAATTGTTCATCCAAGCCGAACGGCATCAATGTTAAACAAAGTATAATATTTGGCAGTTTTGTCTGCATAAAAAGCCCTGAATTTGGCCATGTCTTCTGCCTTGTCGCCGGTCAGGTAAATGGGCGCGCCGAAACCACCTTCTTTTCGCTTGTAATCAAGATAGCCCGGCAATACCGGAACCTGAGCACCCAGGGCGGCGTGGTAAAATCCGCTTCTCCACTTTTCAACCCTTTTCCTTGTGCCCTCGGTTGCAAAGGTGATGAACAATTCATCTGCTTCCTTGAACCGGGTAATGACATCCTCCGTGAGGTTGTGTTTTTTGCTCCTGTCTACGGGAATGGCCCCGGTATTTTTCAGCACGATGCTCAGGGGGAAAAAGTTGAGTTCTTTTTTGATCAGGTACCGGACCTTCAGTTTGCATAAACCAAAAATGGCCATCGCATAAATGAAATCCCAGTTGGAGGTATGCGGAGCTGCAATCACCACGGCCTTTTTGATTTCCGGTGGAACGGGGCCCACGATTTTCCAGCCGCGGAGTTTGAAAATCAGGATGAAAAAACGAGTAATCATGCTGCTGTTTTTCGTCTTTATGATAAACCTTAATTAATGTGCTGCCAGCCAATTGTCACCAATCCCGGCCTCTGCGATCACCGGAACATTGTTCGGAAGAGTAAGCGCATTTTCCATGTTCTCGATTACACAGGCTTTCAGGGCCTCTGCTTCAGCCCTCAACGCATCAAAAATCAATTCATCATGCACCTGAAGGATCATCTTGCTTTTGAATCCTTCTTTTTTGATGGCATGGTGTACCTTGATCATCGCCAGTTTGATCATGTCTGCAGCAGTTCCCTGTATGGGCGAGTTGATGGCATTGCGCTCTGCAAATCCGCGCACCGTGAAGTTGGAAGAGTTGATGTCGCGGAGCCAGCGTTTCCTTCCCATCAGGGTCTCCACATAACCATTGTCTTTGGCAAACTGGATGGTTGATTCCATGTATTGGGTGATGCCCGGAAATTCTTTTTTGTAATTGTCGATGATGGTTTTGGCTTCGGTTCGGCTGATGCCAAGGTTTTCTGCGAGCCCGAAAGCCCCCTGTCCGTAGATGATGCCGAAGTTCACGCTTTTGGCCTTGTACCGCATTTCCTTGGTGACATCCTCTTCGTTGATGCCATATACTTTTGCTGCTGTTGCCGTGTGGATGTCTTTGCCAGAGCGAAATGCTTCGCACATGTTGGGATCTCCACTGATGGCAGCCACAATCCGCAGTTCAATTTGTGAATAGTCGGCAGACACCAGCACATGGTCTTTGTCCCTGGCGGTGAATGCTTTTCTGATCTCCTTGCCCCGGTCGCTGCGGACAGGAATGTTTTGCAGGTTGGGGTTGTTGCTGGCCAGCCTGCCTGTAACCGCAACGGCTTGTGCATAGGTGGTATGCACGCGGCCTGTGTTGGGATTGATCAGTTGCGGCAGGGCATCCACGTAGGTTGACCTCAATTTGGTGAGCTCCCTGAAGGCAAGGATATCGTCCACAATCGGAAACTGGTTGGCCAGTTTTTGAAGCACATCCTCACCGGTTTGGTATTGGCCGGTTTTGGTTTTTTTCGCTTTTGGATCCAGCATCAGTTTCTCAAACAACACTTCACCCAACTGCTTGGGAGAGGCAAGGTTGAAGCGCACGCCAGCAGTGGCATACACAGACTCTTCTGCAATCTTGGCTTCTTTTTCCAGGGTTTTTGAATATTCATTCAGGAAATCAACATCCACCCTGACGCCCTCGTATTCCATGTCTGTAAGCACTTTTACAAGCGGATTCTCCACTTCGTAAAAAACCTTTTCTACTGCTTTTTCCTTGAGCTGGGGCTCAAAAATATTTTTGAGTTGAAGGGTGATGTCTGCGTCCTCACTGGCGTACTCTTTGATTTTTTCTACCTCTACATCCCGCATGCTTCCTTGGCCCTTTCCTTTTTTTCCAATCAGTTCTACAATGTGGACAGGCTCGTAGCCCAGGTATTTTGCGCTGAGCAGGTCCATGCTTCTTTTCCCTTCGGGATCGATCACATAATGTGCCAGCATGGTATCAAAAATTTCTCCTTTCAGTGTGAATCCATGGTTCTTGAGGATCAGGAGATCGTATTTGATGTTTTGTCCAATCCAGACCTTGGAAGCATCTTCAAAAAGGAGGTTGAACTGCAGGAGGAAGGATTTGGTTTTGTCTCTGGTGTCGGGGCAGGGCACATAACAACCCGTGCCCGGGTTGATGGAAAAACTGATGCCCACAATATCGGCCTGGTTGGCGTCCAGCCCGGTGGTTTCGGTATCAAAACAAATCTCTTTTTCCTTCTCCAGCAAAGCAATCAGCGCTGCTATTTTTTCGGCCGTGTCCACCAGGTCATAGCTATGCGGCGTATTGTTGATGTTTTTATCCGCAAACAGGGGTGTGCTGTTTTCTTCTTCGGGAGCAACATTGTTGTTGGATGTTGCAACGGTGGTGCCGCCCCCTCCAAAAAGATCTCCCTGCACCGTAGTTCCTTTTTCAACCGGTCCAGCAACAGGAATGTCTTCACCCAGGATTCTTTTTCCAATGGTCCTGAATTCCAGCTCACTGAAAATGTCCAAAAGCGCTTCCTTGTTGGGTTCTGTAACCTTGAAGTTTTCTTCATGGAATTCTACAGGAACCGTGGTGATGATGGTGGCCAGTTTTTTGCTCATGATGGCCATGTCCTTTCCCTGCCTCACTTTCTCGCCCAGTGCACCCTTGAGTTGGTCTGCATTGGCCAACACGTTTTCAACGGTGCCGTATTCAGCCAGGAGCTTGGCTGCGGTTTTTTCACCAACACCCGCAATGCCGGGGATGTTGTCAACAGCATCGCCCATCATGGCCAGGATGTCAATCACCTGCGAAACATCTTTGATGTTCCATTTTTCGCAGACCTCTTTGGGGCCAATGATTTCAAAATCTCCACCCTGGTAGGGCGGCTTGAATATTTTGATGTTGTCGGAAACCAGTTGTCCATAATCCTTGTCGGGCGTAACCATGTAGACCTGATAGCCTGCTTTTTCAGCCTGTTTCGCCAGTGTGCCAATCACATCATCGGCCTCAAAACCGTCGGTCTCCAAAATAGGAATGTTCAGCCCTTCGATGATTTTTTTGATATCGGGGATGGAGGCCAACAGGTCTTCCGGCGCCTCTTGTCTGTTTGCCTTGTATTCGGCATAATCAAGATGCCTTTCTGTGGGTGCGGCGGTATCAAAACATACGGCCAGGTGGGTGGGTTTTTGTTTGTTGAGCAGGTCAATCAATGCGTTGGTGAAACCAAACTGTGCGTTGGTGTTTTTTCCTTTGCTGGTGATGCGCGGGCTTCTGATCAGTGCATAGTAAGCACGAAAGATCAGCGCGAATGCATCGATAAGGAACAGCTTTTTTTCCATCTTTCAAAGTTACTCTTTTCGCAACCAGTTTCACTACGCAGTGTTCAGGGTGCGTCAGCATTTCATATCGATAAAATAAGGCAACATTTTTCTCCAGGTAGGCCAGTCGTGGTGGATGTCAGCAGCCCAAACCTCCAGATCATGCGGAATGGATTTGCTGTGAAGGACTCCAGAGAATCTCTTGTTGGCTTCGGGATCTTCATGGTTGCCGCTTCCTGTGGCCATGATGATTTTTCCGTGCCTGATCTTTTCAAGGGTATCATGATCGGATAGGTTGGGAATATAATGCATCGGAGAGTTGAAATAGACCTGGTCGTCATAAAACCCGTCTGTATATTCCATCAGGTCGTAGACTCCGCTCATCGCAATGACGCCATTGATCAGGTCTGGTCTTTTGAGAAACAGGTTCATCGAATGAAAGGCTCCGAACGAGGCACCGCAGGTGATGATCGGTGTGTCCTGGGAGGTCATTGATTGGATGAAAGGAACCACCTCATCGAAAACATATGCATTGAACTGGTTTTGGCGGATGGCCTTGTGCGCACCTTCCATCTCTTTGTTCATCCAGCTCTCGGTATTGATGCTGTTGACAGAAAAAATCTTCAGTTTACCCGCATCCAGAAAGGGTTTCAGCGCATGGATGAGTTCAAACCTTTCGTATTCCAGGTAGTCTGCGGCTGCGGTGGGAATCATCAACAAGGCAAATCCATAGTGGCCATAGACAGCAACGGGCATCTCTTTACTGAGCGCTGGGCTGTACCATTGGTGGATTTCCCTGACCATCCTATTTGACTACTTTCAGGATGCCGCGCATCACAGAGGCATGTCCTGGATAAGAGCAAATGAAGGGATATTCACCAGGCGTGGTTGGTGCAGAGAAATAAATGCTTTCGATTTCATCCGGCGCCAAGAGTTTGGTATGGAACAAGACTTTTGGGCTGTTGGGAACATAACTCATTTCTGATCCTTTTAGTCCGAGTTGTAAGGCAAGGTTTCCTACCTCGTCAGCAGCACCTGGGGCCACCACCACCACGTTATGTGTCATGTCATCATTGTTGCTGAACATCAACCTTACCTTGGCGCCCACCTTCACCTCAAAACGGGCCACATCAAATTTCAGTCCTGGCTTGGTACCGAGCTTGATCACAGCATCTGGTTGACCCCAATCGCCAGGCATGGTCAATTTGCGCTTGGCCGAGACGGTATTGACAGGGGCTTTTGTTTCGGGCATCATTTTCATGTCATGCTTCATGTCCATCATCTTCACTTTTTGCCCTTCGGCAAGGACTGTGGCAGCACCTTCAGGAATATTGTTCATGGTATAATACGCAACATCATGCAACAGTGCTTTGCCATTGGATGATGTCAGGTTTTGAACCTTGATTTCGTGAATATGCCCTTCAATAAGGCTGTCCATGACCAGCTTTACTTTTTTCCCATCAGCTGATGGGATGATGCCCCTGATCTTTCTTGCTTGATTTTGAATGATGGGGCTGCCATAATTATGGTGGTATTTGTACGTGAAACTGTTGGCTGAATAGTTCATCGCATTTTTCAGTTTCGCCGCATCAACAGGAAGGGTGAATTCAATTTCAAATCCATCAGGAAGGGCATGAATGTCTTTCATTTCAAAAGGCGTTTCTCCGCTCCAGACAAGGCGCTGCAAGGCGTAATCTGCCTTGCCGGTGCTGGACCATCCCCTGCTGGTCATCCCCGCAAACATGGAACCATCAAGCCCCCAACGCAGGCGCAGGAGTCCGGAGGCAAATCCCTCAAAAAAAGGATAACAGGCGCCCTGGTATTTTCCTTTTATTTTTTCCAGCGTCATGCGCATGATCTTGGAATGGCCCTGGTCAGCAACATAGTAATGACCAGCAAATGGTCCGAATGCGCCAGCCATTTCATCTTCCAGGATGTCTGAAGTAGAGATGCCCATCAGCGTATGGGGGAACCATACGGCGGGAAGTTTTAATTCTTTGATTGTTTTGGCCGCCTCATGCATGGGCTGACCATTGTCGACAACTTTCAGGTCATCCTTGGTAAGCTTGAGTGGAGATTCCGGCTCTTTGGTCCAGTTCAATCCGCCTGCATTTCCTGCAAAATCGCCTTTCTCGAGGTGGGTAACCCTTCCGCTTCCTACCCAGTCTCCCTGGTTCTCAGCATAGAAAACATCGCCACTGCTGTTGATGTTGAATCCGGCTGGTGAACGAAGTCCGGTGGCAATGGGTTCTGTTGTGCCATTGGGCTTTATTTTCAACAACCATCCATGCCATTTTCCCAGTCCATCACCGAAACCAACCCAGGCAACATTGAGGGTAACATACATGTCGCCACTCTTGTCAAATACCGGACCATATGCATATTCATGGTAGTTTCCACTCAGTTGAAAAATGCTGATTGGTGTGAAGCTGTCGGCCTTGCCGTCTCCATTCTTGTCTTCAATTTTGGTCAATTCTCCCCTTTGTGTGCAATAGAATGCGCCATCCCTGTAAGCCAGTCCCAACACCTCATGAAGGCCAGAAGCGAATTTGGAAAAATAAGGTTGTCCGTTTCCGTATGCATTCTCGATGATCCAAATTTCTCCTCTTCTGGTGGAGGCCGCAATCCTTCCGTCGGGCATTACAGCCACACCACCTACTTCAAGCTTGATCTCTTCTGGTATAACAATGGTTCTGAGGGAATAGAAATCCTTTTCGGTTTGTACGAGATTGGTTTGCCCGATTAAAACAATGGCAAAGCAGAGTGAAACTGTTGCGAGGGAAATTGATCGAATGATGCGCATGGGAAGCAGGAATTTTGTTGACTTAAAGATAGTCAAATTCCTGCTTTCTTGCGCGCACAATCAAATGTTATCGATGGGTTTGAGACATCTTCATGTCTTCGATGAATTCATCAAGCTTTTCCCTGGAGATGCCAGGCATGCAAATGACATGGGCAATGTCGTTGTCTGTGGCAAGTTGCCATTTATTGCAAATCTCATCGGAGGGCTTTGGCATCACCACGGTCAATGCGTTGGGGTTGCTCCAAGCCTTGACGCCAATGGCGTTGAGGTGAACCCTGAGGTGGGCAGCATTGTCCAAACTGGTCATGGTTCTTTTCAACATGCCTTCTCTTCCCCATTTTTTAATGGCATACCATACGATCAGTGCATTCATTCCGCTGCGCGATCCGGTGATCGTAGTATCCAGCGTTCCGATATAGTTGATCGAACGGCCAATCCTGTCTTTATAGGATTTCTTCACCAGTACAACACCATTGGTGATGGGAGAGCCAAAGAATTTATGGCCACTGATGGCAATGCTGTCTGCGCCATGCGCAAAATCGAAATCGCTGGCACCCAGCAAGGGAAGATATGATCCTGCAAGGGCCGCATCGCAATGGATGTAGGAGCTTTTGATGGCGTATTTGTTCAGTGTTTCCTTGATCGTCGGAACGCTGTCTTTGGCCTCAGTCATGGTGGTGCCAATGTTGGCCATGATGATGACAGATTGTTGGCGGTTCAGTTGGATCATTTGGGCAAGGTCTTCATAGTCCATCTCTCCATTGGGCTGGGAGCGGATCACAATGCTTTTCATGTTCAGCAAGTGAAGATTCTTTTGAACGCTGTAGTGGGTGGCCTCGCTGTAGTAAACGATTCCGTTTGGATAAAGTTCCCTGGCAAGATAGAGTGCGTAAAGGTTTCCCTCCGAGCCCCCATTGGTTACATAACCCCAGTGGTTGTTGGCCGGGGCATTAAAAAATTCAGCATAAAAAGAAACCACTTCTCGTTCAAATGATTTGCAGTGCATGTCATATGATTCTATGAAGGGATCTCCAACATTGTTGATGCTGTATTGCATCAAGGGATAGAGTTCAGAATAGTCGTAGTCAGTGGCTACAGGGTATCCGATATAGGTTTTTGACCTTTCACTGATTTTTTGGTGAAACTGTTCAAGGATTTCCATTGCAGAAATGATGTTGATGAGAATGTGAGGTAAGAAAACAGGAAATTATTCCTGTGAAAAAAATTAATTTCTTACAGCATCTTCTGCAAGCGACTGCATCAGGCATGCATAGGTGTCGCTTTTATCATTGAACAGCTTGAAAGGAAAATCGGGTCTCATCTGTTGCAAAAATACCTATAAATACTAGACTTCCTACCAAATCAATTGATATTGTATTGTTTCGCCTGCGGGAAGCAGCAATACCTGCTGACCAAGATAGCCTTCAAGCTTAGGAAACACGCCTGCGGCAATCTGCACAAAATAGGCCTGGTTGCCGATGCTGTACAAGCCGTTGCCAAGCGGCGTGATGCTGCTGCCCTGGGCAATCCTGATCATGGTTTTTTCTTTTCCCTCTCCTGTAACGCTGATGCTGCGTTTCAGGCCTTTTCCCTCAGGCTGAATCTTATCCTTGATGCTGAGTGTTTTGTATGTGTAGGAAAAGGTGGGAAGCCCTGCTGAAAGGGTATAGCCTTTGTATTGGTAATCGGCGATGGAATCCTTGGTTGCTCTTTCATAGATCGGGCAATTTCCGGCAAGTACAATGGGAGCCCCAAGTGCTGTTGCAGTCTGCGGTTCGCCTCTCTCATGCCACATGTCTGTGGTGTTGAGGAAATCCCCTTTCCATACCTGAAGGACTCCTCCCTGCATGAGGTCGTAGGAATAATGCACCTGTGAAGGATCTCCAACAGAAACCACATGGGTCAATTTTTTATTGTTGTGGTTCATAAAAGAGCGAATCATTTCGGGTCCGCTTTCTGCTTTTACCGCAATCAGTGGCGGGGAACTGCGTTCTGGCATGGAGCCCGATGCATGGAGGGCAACTGATTTGCTGTTGGCTTTCTCTATGTACAGCGAAAGACCTGGTCTTGCCCAATCCAAGTCCTTGTTGACCCAGAGTTTGAATGCATGTTCGCCAGCTTTCAGTTCTGTTGTTCCCACAACAGGCGTTCCGTTCAAAAACAAGTCCTTTGCCTCGAGTACTTTTTTACCATCAATTTCAAGGCTTCCTGAGCCGGAGAAAAGTGAGGTGAATGTATAGTTATCAGCGGTTGGGATGTTTAATTTTCCCTCAAACACCAACAGAAATTTGTCTCTTGCTGTTGCCAGCCTTGAATCAAGGGCGTTGGCCTTCCCTTGAAGGGTTGGCTTTGTGGTCTTGGCCTCCGCCAAATTGGTGGCAGATTTTTCAAAATACTGAAAGCTGATATCATGGATATTTGGTTTCAGGTCGTCTTGTGCAAGGTATTTCATGTTTTTTATGGCCAAGGTTCCGTGGTCTCCCTGAATCATCAAAGGGCCAAAGGCCTTCTCATCTTCAAACCCTGCCGATATTGTTGGTCCATCTACATTGATGTTCTCATGCAAAGTGACACCATTCAGTTTTACATAAATGAATTTGGCGGCTTCTGTTTTATTTCCGTTGGCATCAAACCTTGGCGCCTGGAAAGAGATGTCCATGTGTTGCCAAAGGCCTGGTGCAAGTGCAGCATTTTTCATGGGCGCCTTTCCCTTCATTCCATTCCCCTTTTTGATGGTCTGGTAAAGACCGCCCAAATCACCGTACCCGGGGGCTTTCACTCCCCAGCTATCAAAGAGCTGCACTTCGTACCTTGATTGTAAATAAAAGCCGGAATTGGAGCCCTTTGCCATCATGAAATCAAATTCAAGCAACATGTCCCCGTGCTCCATTTTTGTAAATAGATTGTGCACCGGATTGTTTTGAATGGAGCGGCTGAAATCGTTGTGCAGAATGCCCAACCCCTTTGCTGTATTCAGAACAGTATCACTGTACCCCGCTTGAACATCACCCACGATTTTCCAGTTGGCGCTGGGCGTTTTAAAAGATTCAAGGTTGTTGAATGAAATTTCTTTCAGGCTTGGCTTGACGCGCTGTGCTTGAGAAAAAGCAGATACGAGCAATGACAGAGCGAGGGGAATGATGATTCTGTAACGCATGACAATAAGTTGTTGAGTGGTGAATTTAATCAATTCAATCAAAATAAACACAATTTATGCTGTATGAAAACGGATTAGGGACAGCCTTTTTATGACAATGCTTTCATCTCCTCTATTCTTTTTTTGGATTCAAACATCAGGTCCCTCAACCGTGCAGCCTCCATGAAATCGAGGTCTTTGGCCGCTTTTTCCATGGTTTTTTTGAGTTTAGTGATGTGTTTTTCCATTTGTGGGATGGTAACATAATCATTTTGATCTTCTGCAGCCCTCGCGCTCATCTGTTCTTCTGCTAAGGCAGCAAGGTTGCTTTTATCGTCATATCCCTTGATGTCGAGGACGGCTGTTTGTGCAAAAACCTCTTCCTTGCTTTTGTTGACCGTTGTTGGCGTGATGTTGTGTGCCGTATTGTATTCAACCTGTTTGGCCCTTCTTCTTTCGGTTTCGTCCATGGTTTTTTGCATGCTGCCTGTTATCTTGTCTGCATAAAAGATAACCCTGCCGTCAACATTTCTTGCCGCCCTTCCTGCAGTCTGGGTCAATGATTTTTCATTTCTCAAAAAGCCCTCTTTGTCTGCATCAAGAATGGCCACCAGCGATACTTCTGGAAGATCAAGGCCTTCCCTCAACAGGTTGACCCCAACCAACACATCAATGACACCCAATCGCAACTGTCGTAATATTTCAACCCTTTCAAGGGTGTCCACTTCGCTGTGGATGTATTTTGATTTGATGTGGATGCGCTGCAGGTATTTGTCCATTTCCTCTGCCATCTTTTTGGTCAGTGTGGTTACCAAGACCCGGTCACCTTTTTTTACCGTCTTGTCAATTTCATCCAGCAGGTCGTCAACCTGGTTGATGCTCGGTCGCACTTCTATTGGCGGATCAAGCAAGCCTGTAGGACGCACAACTTGCTCCACCACCACCCCTTCCGTATTGTTCAATTCATAGTCGCTGGGTGTAGCAGAAACAAATACCACCTGGTTGAGCATGTTCTCAAACTCGTTGAAATTGAGGGGCCTGTTGTCAAGCGCGGCAGGAAGGCGAAATCCATAATCGACCAGCACCATTTTCCTGCTCCTGTCGCCACCATACATGCCACTGACCTGTGGTATGGTCTGATGGCTTTCATCGATCATGCAGATAAAGTCTTTTGGAAAATAATCCAGCAAACAGAATGGCCTTGCGCCTGGTGTTCGCCTGTCAAAAAACCTTGAATAGTTTTCAATGCCATTGCAATACCCCAGTTCCTTGATCATCTCAATGTCATAGTTCACCCTTTCGCTGATGCGCTGCGCCTCAATAAACTTTCCTGAGTCTTTGAAATATTGAACCTGTTGCCCCAGTTCGTCGATGATTTCAGAGATCACCTGGTTGATGATTTCTTTTGGGGCCAGATAAAGGTTGGCGGGGAAAATCGCAGCGGTATCAACGGAACTTATGCGTTTTCCGGTTTCTATCTCAAGCGTGTCAATCGATTCAATTTCATCTCCAAAAAAACTGATGCGGTAGCCAAAATCGACATAGGGAAGGTTGATGTCGATGGTATCGCCTTTTACCCTGAAGCTGCCACGCTTGAAATCGATTTGGGTGCGGTGGTACAAGGAATTGACAAGCGCATGCAAGAATCCCTGTCTGCTGATGATTTGACCCTTGTGGATCCGCACGATCCCATTTTCAAATTCAGTGGGGTTGCCCATACCATAGATGCAACTTACCGAAGCAACGACAATGATATCCCTTCTTCCGCTCAGCAGTTCAGAGGTGGCCTGTAGCCTCAGTTTGTCGAGCTCTTCATTGATGGCCAGGTCTTTCTCAATGTAGGTATTGCTGACAGGCAGGTAGGCCTCCGGTTGGTAATAATCGTAATAGGAAACAAAATAACCAACTGCATTCTCTGGAAAGAATTGTTTGAACTCTCCATAGAGTTGTGCAACCAGTGTTTTGTTGTGTGTCAGGACCAGGGTAGGTTTTTGCACCTGCTGGATGACATTGGCCATGGTGAAGGTCTTGCCCGAGCCAGTTACCCCCAACAGTGTTTGGTACCGCTCTCCTTCTTGTATGCCTTCTACCAGTTGCCTGATGGCATTGGGTTGGTCGCCTGCTGGTGAATAGGGAGAATGCAGCTTGAATTGCATCCTGCAAAATTAACCCAATTTATCATCTGAATTTTTCGGGATGGATATTATCGTGATCTGTTTTTTCCTGAAAGAATTTTCCCAATGCCAGCAGTTCCTCTTCTCTGAAAAGATTGGCAAGGAAGGTGATGCTGTTGGGCACGCCCTGCTTTGTAAGACCGATTGGCATGCAAAGGGCTGGTTGACCGGTAAGGTTGGTGATGGCCAATTGTCTTCCGCCAAAGCTTGGTGTAATGATCACATCAAATGCTTGCATGGCCTCATTGACACGCTGCATCAGGATGCTGCGGTGCCTGTTCGCATTGATGTATTCAACGGCAGGTATGGTCCTGGACGCCCGAAAATAATTGGGCCAGTCAAAACGGGTTTGCCTTGTCATTTGGTCGTCCAGTCCTGTTCTGGTGAAGGCATCAAAAGCAGCAGCAGATTCTGCGCCGATGACTTGACCGATGATATCAAACGCATAAACCTCTGTATCTGGAAAATACATGGGTTCTATTTCAAGCCCCTGCTCCTTGAGCACCTTGAGAACAGACCATTCCTGTGCAGATGAATCCAGTTTGTCAAAATGATTTTTTGCATAACCAATGCGCAATGTTTTTACACCTGTTTTGCTTTTGTAATTAAAAGCCGCATTGACGGCACTTGCATCTTTATCATCGGTTCCATGGATGTAGGCAAAAACAGTTGCTGCATCTTCAGCAGACCTGCAGATGGGCCCCACTTTGTCGAGGCTCCAACTCAATGTCATGGCACCGCTTCTGCTGATGCTGCCAAAGGTGGGCCTCAGCCCTGTTGCCCCGCAAGTATGGCTTGGAGAGATGATGGATCCATGTGTTTCTGTACCAATGGCAAAAGGCACCAATCCGGCCACAGTGGCTGAACTAGACCCTGCAGAGGAGCCACTGGAGCCTCTTTCAAGGTTCCATGGATTCTTTGTTCTGCCGCCAAACCAATAGTCTCCCATGGCTAACGCGCCCAGTGTAAATTTTGCCACCAATACTGCACCTGCATCTTTTAGCCTGGTATATACATACGCATCTCCATCAATGGTTTGATTTTTATAGGGTGCTGCGCCCCAGGTTGTTTTTGTCCCCTTTACTGCAAAAAGGTCTTTCAGCCCGTAAGGAATACCATGCAATGGCCCACGGTCCATCCCTTTGTTCAATTCTTCATCAGCTTTCATTGCCTGCTCCATGGCCATTTGTTCTGTGAGGCTCACGGTGCATTGTAGCGTGTCTCCAAATTGTTTTAACCGATTGATGAAAAAATTTGTCAATTCAACAGCAGTAATGGATTTGTTGCGCAGCAGCGATCCAAGGGAATGGATGGAGTAAAACGCCAGTTCGTTTTTGTTGACCGGGAGTTTGATTTTTTTATCATAGCTCCATTTCAGTTTCTCCTGCTTCTCTGTTTTTGGTGTCAGTCGCTGTGCCATGCTCATGGCGATGCTGTTGTCCAGTGGCAGCGCGTGCATTTTTTTATAGTCGGCGATATTGTCTTTCAGGTCTGGCATCATCATCTCCACTTCCTTGTCTGAATATTTCAGGTCAAGCAAATTGGCTGCCCGGTGAACATCGGCAGGTTTGATGCTGTCTTGGGCTATGCAAATATTTCCGATCAAAAGGGTCAATGCAAAAAATAATCTCATCATGCTAAAGGCTTTGTGGTTTTAACAATATGTCCAATCAAAAAGTTCTTTGTTGAAGAAAGACGAACAGCTTATTTCATTTCCCTTTTGATATAGGAAGAGTAATCAGGAATGGTGCATGAATAGGTTTCATGCATCAATGGAGAGGTAAGCAGAAAGTCTGCCGTTGCACGGTCACAGGCAAAGGGGATGTTCCAGGTTACAGCCAGCCGTAGCAATGCTTTGATGTCTGGGTCATGGGGTTGCGCTTCCATGGGGTCCCAAAAAAAGATCAGCACATCTACCTGTCCTTCAGCAATCAGTGCACCAATTTGCTGGTCTCCACCCAGTGGTCCACTGAGCAATTTTTTTACAGACCTGTCCAGGGCTTCCTCAATCAATCGTCCGGTGGTGCCGGTTGCCAGGAGCTCATGCCTTGACAGCGCTGTTTTGTTGTACACCGCCCAATCCATGATTTCTTTTTTTTTGTTATCGTGGGCTACGAGTGCAATGCGTTTTCTTGCACCCAGGATTCGCTTTTGTTCCATGTTGTTTTTTATCAGGGTGAAAGTAAATAAAAAACCGCATCCTTGCGGGATGCGGTCTCTAAACAAAAAGCACCAACTGCAATTATGATGCCTGGGCTTCTTTAATTTTTTCCCTGATCTTTGTTTCAATTTCATTGGCCATTTCAGGATTGTCGGTCAGGAGTTGTTTCACTCCATCACGGCCTTGCCCTAACTTATCGCCATTGTAACTGTACCAGCTACCACTTTTGTTGACGATGCCCAGCTCTACGCCCATGTCCAGGATCTCTCCGGTTTTGGAAATGCCTTCTCCGTAGATGATGTCAAACTCAGCAGAACGGAAAGGTGGTGCTACCTTGTTCTTGACAACCTTCACTTTTATACGGTTACCAATGGCCTCATCGCCATCCTTGATCTGGGCTGACCTGCGGATGTCGAGACGCACAGATGCGTAGAACTTGAGGGCATTACCACCTGTTGTTGTTTCAGGGTTGCCAAACATGACCCCGATTTTTTCACGGAGCTGGTTGATGAAAATACAGATGGTATTCGTTTTGCTGATGGTGGCGGTCAGTTTCCTGAGGGCCTGGCTCATCAAGCGGGCATGCAATCCCATCTTGCTGTCACCCATTTCACCCTCCAGTTCGCTTTTTGGAACAAGGGCAGCCACTGAATCAATGACCACCACATCCAACGCTCCGGAAAGGATCAACCTGTCGGCGATTTCCAAAGCCTGCTCTCCATAATCGGGTTGAGAGATCAGCAGGTTGTCAACATCTACACCCAATTTTCTTGCATAGGCACTATCAAAAGCATGTTCTGCATCAATAAACGCGCACATCCCACCTTTTTTCTGTGCTTCCGCAATGACATGCGTAGCAAGAGTGGTCTTCCCCGAACTCTCTGGGCCATAGATTTCTACGACCCTTCCTTTTGGCAATCCGCCAATCCCCAGTGCGCTGTCGAGACCAATTGAACCTGTTGAAATCACTTCAATTTGCGCCTCCCCTTTTTCATTCATCATCATCACACTTCCCTTTCCATAATCCTTTTCGATCTTGTCCAGCGTGAGTTTCAACGCTTTTAATTTTTCTGAATTTGACATAGTTTTAAATTTTGAGAAAGTAAAGATAGGGGGATTTGAAACGAAGAACTAATATTTTTAGCATTTTTTTCACTAAAAATATTAGTGTTTTTCTCTTTTTGGCCGGTGTTTTCAACAAAAAACCCTGCTATTTAGACAAACAGCAGGGTGTACATGAGAAAACAAACAAGAAATTCCGGCAAGCGACCGGTGACAAAAATCTTTATAAATATAATAATAATTTATTGATATCAAGCCAAAATTATTTGCATAAGGGATGACTATTTTTGGACCATCAAAACAATCCACATGAGGAAATTCGTCTGCATCTTACTTTGCACAATGGCTATTGTACAGGCAATCTTTGCCCAGGTTCCCGAACCGGTAAGGCTTCCGAATGGATGGTCCCTCTCTCCCTATGGAAGAAATTTCCCTCTTGGAGACCTGCCCCTGAACATTGCGCTCTCCGCTTCAGGAAAGAAAATGGCAGTTACCAACAATGGACAGAGCCAGCATTCCATTCAGTTGATTGACCCTGCATCTGAGCAGGTGCTTCATACACTGGTTGTTCCAAAGGCCTGGTATGGATTGGCTTTTACCGAAGATGAAAAATTCCTCTATGTTTCTGGTGGACACGACAACCGCATCAATAAATACGGTGTTTCTGGGAATAAACTGGTGTTGGCGGATAGCATCCTGCTGGGAAAACCCTGGCCCAATCGTGTTGGCCCTTCAGGCATCGCCTTGGATTCACGCAACAAAAAACTATTTGTTGCAACAAGAGAAGACAGCGCACTCTATACCATAGACATGGTTTCTAATAAGGTCATCCGTAAAATATCCATTGGTGCGGAAGGATATGGTTGCCTGCTGTCCAAGGACAGCAAATTTGTTTATGTATCTGTTTGGGGAGGAGATAGGCTTTTAAAGATCGACGCCAACACCGGTCTAATAAGCGCGTCTACCATTGTGGGTGATAATCCCAATGAGATCATCCTGTCAAAAAAAGGAGACAGGCTCTTTGTTGCCAATGCCAACGATAATTCCGTTTCGGTGATCAGCACGGCAACCATGAAAGTAACCGAAACACTGAACGCTGCCCTTTACCCGGACGCACCAAGCGGCTCTGCTTCCAATGGTCTTGCCCTTTCTGCGGATGAAAAGCGCCTTTATATTGCCAATGCAGACAACAATTGTCTGGCCGTTTTCGATGTGGAACATGCTGGCGACAGCCGTGCCATGGGCTTTATCCCCGTTGGTTGGTATCCCACCAATGTGCGCATTCTTGGCAAGAAGGTTTTTGTGAGCAATGGAAAGGGATTTACCTCCATGGCCAATCCCTATGGTCCGAATCCGGTACAAAAAAAACAGCAAGTCATTTACCAAAAAGGGGATGCCGCCAAACCCAAGGATGTGCAATACATTGGCGGTCTCTTCAAGGGCACGATGAGTATTTTTGAGGAGCCTACAACGGCTCAGCTTGCCACCCTTTCCAAAGCGGTTTATGCCAACACACCCTATACAAAAGAAAAAGAATCCCTTGCCTCCGGAGAGCCCGGCAACCCGATACCCATGAAGGTTGGCGATCCTTCGCCCATCAAACATGTATTTTATATCGTGAAGGAAAACCGGACCTATGACCAGGTTTTGTCTGATGTTCCCGGTGGGAATGGCGATACCAGCCTTTTGCTTTTTGGCGAGAACATCACCCCCAACCAACACGCCCTGGTGAAGCAGTTTGTTTTGCTCGATAATTTTTATGTAGACGGGGAAGTCAGTGCAGACGGACACAATTGGAGCCTGGGCGCTTATGCAACGGACTATCTCGAAAAGACCTGGCCCACCAATTACGGAGGCCGTGGCGGAGACTACAATGCAGAAGGCACCAAAGCGGCAGCCAATAACAAGGGCGGCTTTGTTTGGAACCTGGCCCAACGCCATGGCGTCAGCTACCGGACCTATGGCGAGTTTGCCGATGATTATAAGGCCAATATCCCGGTGCTGGAAGGACATTTTTGCCCTTATTTTACCAGCTGGGATGAAACCGTGCGCGACACCACAAGGTTCAGCCAGTGGAGAAGGGAATTTGATTCATTGCTGGCCAAAAAGGCCGTGCCACAATTGAATACCCTGCGTTTTATCAATGACCATACCGAAGGAACCAGCATTGGCCGGCCAACCCCTTTTGCCCATGTGGCTGACAACGACCTGGCTGTTGGATTGTTTGTAGAATACCTTTCTAAATCGCCCATCTGGAAAGAAACAGCCATTTTTATTGTGGAGGATGATGCACAAAATGGCCCAGACCATGTGGACGCACACCGCACCACGGCCTATGTGGCTGGTGGCTTTGTGAAAAGGGGTTTTGTGGACCATACCCCCTACAGTACCACGTCAATGCTCAGGACAATGGAGTTGATTTTGGGATTGCCGCCCATGTCTCAGTATGATGCAGCTGCTACGCCGATGTGGAGGAGCTTCAGCAAGACGCCTGATCTTTCTGTTTTTCATTCCCTGCCCGCCAGGGTTGATTTGAATGACAAGAATGTAAAGGTCAATGCCCTCTCTAAAAAGAGCATGTCCTTTGACTTCAGCAAGGAAGACAGGGTCAATGATCTTGAGTTCAGTGAAGTGATTTGGAAGGCCATCAAGGGAGAACACAGCACAATGCCAGCGCCAAGAAGAAGCGCCTTCGTCCGTACCATTGAGTCGGACGAAAAATAGGAAGCCTTGCTGTTGTGGATTATTAATGGAGACGAATTGCTTCGGAGAAATTATATTTGTATTTCAGAAAATACCAATTAAATTTCAAAAAGATGAAAAGCAAATTCTTTATTCTCCCTCTTTTGATGGTTGTTACACTATTCTCTTGTGTAAGCTCCAAGAAATTTCAAGCACTTACAGGAAAATATGGTAGCCTCAACAATCAATTGATTACAGCACAAAAGGAAGCAAAGGCCTGCCGTGATGAAAAGGCTGAAGCCGAGCGCCAGCGTTCCATTGCAGACGCACAACGAGAAGCACAAATCGGTTCATTGAAAGACCAGATTGAATTCCTCAAGAAAAGCAGCAACCAGACGCTCAAGCAACTGGAAGACCTTTCAGTTATTTCTTCTTCTCAGGCAGAAAGCATCAAAAAATCGCTGGACAATATCGGCTCCAAGGATGCATACATTCAAACCATCCAGTCTGCTGCGGCAAGAAAAGATTCCATGAACATGGCCCTGGTGATGAACCTCAAAGGTGCCATTGGAGACCTGAATGATCAGGATGTAAACATCAAGGTAGACAAGGGCGTGGTATATGTTGATATTTCAGACAAGGTATTGTTCAAAACAGGAAGCTTTGACCTGAGCGACAGGGCCAAGACCGTTCTTGGAAAAGTGGCCCTGGTTTTGAAGAACCAGCCAGACATTGAGTTCATGGTCGAAGGACATACAGACAATGTTGCCATGAAAGGTGATAAGGACATGATGGACAACTGGGACCTCAGTGTGAAGCGTGCAACAACCATTGTGCGCTTGCTCCAAAAGCAATATGACATGAACCCTGCACAGATGGTTGCAGCAGGTCGTGCAGAGTTCCGCCCACTGGCAGACAATTCAACTGAAGCAGGCCGTGCCGC